>Ga0272446_1003251_pt1 | contig 20806 bp, 18 predicted proteins | sample YNPCB0061_FD_194587 | JGI IMG/M metagenome (GOLD analysis project Ga0272446, IMG submission 194587) | Hot spring microbial mat communities from Yellowstone National Park, WY, United States - YNP-CB-006-1 | ecosystem: Environmental > Aquatic > Thermal springs > Hot (42-90C) > Sediment | place...
GCGCAGGTTTTGTTTGCTTGTTGAGGCGATGTTGCCTGGCCAGTCGGAAAAAGTTGCTCAGCACCTTGAAACCGTCGGGGTAGGCGTCTGGCGACTGCTCCGGGTGAAACTGAGTTCCAAAGACCAGCCGGCCGCGTTGAGCGAACGCCTGCACCCGGCACGTGTCTGAGGTGGCCAGCAGCTCAAGCTGGCGGCCCAGATCTTTGACTTCCCAGCTATGGTATTCCTGCACGTGAATGGTATCGCCCAGGCCGCGAAACAGCGGATCGCGTTTCAGCACGCGCACCGGATAGACGCCCCATTCCTTGAGCTGGCCGGGCATGTAGTTGGGATTGAGATCGGCTTCGCCCTCGCAGAGCGCGCGCAGAGGGCCGATTTGGCCGCCCAACCGGACTGCCAACACCTGGCACCCGCCGCACAACCCGATCTGCGGAATATCCCAACGCGTGATGCATTCGCCATACGCCCGGTCTTCCAGAACGTCGTAAGTGTCATACAGCGCCGAGCCGCCGCTGTGGCAGATGGCCCATGGGCGCGCTTCGGCGAGCAGTTTGCGGCTGACTTGTTTGTAGTGGAGGATCAGGCAACAGTCGCGCGCCAGGCGCTCCAGGGCGAACTTGTGGTGGCAGAACGCGCCGGCGTGCTGGCGGTAGTTCTCGATCGAATCGGTGACGATGAACCAGATCATGGCATCCTCCCGAGTCGGGCACTCTAAGGTTTGGATCAACAATTCGCGCACGCCGGCCATTTGCAGGAACTCGTCGCACATCGCGGCGATGGCTTCCGGGCGATGGCTGGCGCCGGCCGGGTCGGTGTGCCAACGCGCGATGAAGCCGCGCCCCATTCGTCCACGCCGCTGGGCGGGCGGTGATCGGGCGAAGGGGTCATGCCGGTCCAGGCGATGTCTGTGCCATACGGCTCAGGCAAATCAAAGGGCAGGCGCGGCGGTGTTTGAAAGCGAATGGCGCGCGCGACGATCTCGCGAGGCAGCATGTCAGAGTAAGTGGTCATAGGTTGCTCTCCAGAGGATAATAGCATTCAACGATGGGTAAGATGATTGCATTTGGTTGGTATGGAGGCAAGTTCAGCCATCTGGACTGGCTGTTGCCGTTGCTGCCTGAGACCACTCACTATTGTGAACCATTTGGCGGCTCTGCGGCGGTGCTGCTGAATCGAAAGCCGTCCCCGGTGGAAACATACAACGACGCATACGGCGATGTTGTGTTGTTCTTTCGGGTGTTGCGTGAGCAGCCGGATGAACTGATACGCGCAATCGGCCTGACGCCCTTCTCGCGCGAGGAACTCGAAATTGCATGTTCTGAGCCGTCCCCTGATTTGAGCGACATTGAGCGCGCCCGGCGGTTTTTTGTGCGCGCGCGCCAGGTGCGCACCGGTTTGGCCCAGACCGCGTCTGCTGGGCGCTGGGCGCATTGTGTGCTGACCTCGCGTGCCGGCATGGCAGGAGCCGTGTCGCGCTGGCTGGGCAGTATCGAGGACTTGCCCGTGATTGCTCAACGCTTGTTGCGTGTGCAGATCGAACATGCGCCGGCGATAGAGGTGATTCAACGATATGACTCGCCGGAGACCCTGTTTTACTGCGATCCGCCCTATGCCCATGACGCGCGCACAGACGTGAAAGCCTATGCCTATGAAATGTCGGATCAGGAGCATCGTGAACTGGCGGCAGTGCTGCGCGCTGTGCGGGGCAAAGTGGCCCTGTCCGGCTATGATTCGGCGCTCTACCATGAACTGTATGGCGACTGGCATCGCACTGACGCCCCTGAGAAGCCGATTCACTCTTCAAAAGCTATGCGTCAGGAGGTCTTGTGGACGAATTACAACCCACGGACACTGCTCAGAAAAGCGATCCCGATAAAATACTCGAAGACGCGCGTGAGCGCGCAGCCGCATCTTCTGGAGAAAGCCTCGTCGCAGACATAGATATTCAGAGACGATTGGCTGTCATTTGCTCTGATAGGGCCAACCGCTCGTGTGTTCGCGCATTGCTGGCGTGCGCGCTGGCAAAGGCTCATCAGCCTTCGCTCGACATTCGCAAGCCTTATACCAAAATTGGCGCTGATGACGCGTACTCAGGCCGGGACTATGACGAGACTTGGATTTGGCCGTTTGCGTCGAGGCATCGCTTGCCCTGCAATCAGACAACCGCGTTTCTGACACCCGCATTCCGCAATCGAAATATCGTGTTGACTCCGGACGTCGATCTCGTCGGGCGCCCGCCGGAGTTGTATCAGGCGTTCCTGCAATTGCTCGATGATATTCATCGCGGGCGCGTAACTTCTGAAACCATACTGGCTGAGGTGATCAGGCGACTTGTGGCGCAGCGCGATGAGCAAGAAAGTCGATTGAGTGAATTGCTGCAACGGATGGGGGCGGATTCGGGCGGCGCAGAATTGCCTGCTGAAGCGATCGTAAAGCTGGTTGAGCATCATTTGAGCATGCCCGGCGCCAGCAGATTGCCAGTGCTCGTTGTCGCTGCCGCATATCGTGCAGCCGAGAGAAGCCTGGGTGAGCGAGTATTGCCATTCCATGCGCACAATGCGGCAGACCGCCAGACGGGCGCGCTGGGCGATCTTGAGATTGCGCTGCTGGATGATGCTCGCCGAGTGACCGTGTACGAGATGAAAAACCGCTCGGTGACAACTGAGGACATCGACACCGCGCTTTTCAAAATCGCGCAGCAGTCGGATGTCGATAACTACATCTTTATCACGACATCTCCGATAGAGCCGTCGGTCAGTGATTACGCGGCAAAGGCATATTCGCGGTCAGGCGGAGTCGAGATCGTGGTGCTCGATTGCGTCAGCTTTCTGCGCCATTTTCTGCACTTGTTCTATCGCCTGCGCACTGCTTTTCTGGACGCCTATCAGCAGTTCGTTCTCAATGAACCGGACAACGCGGTTCGTCCACCGTTGAAGGAAGCGTTATTGCTGTTGCGGGCCGCAGCCGAACAAGCCTGTCAATAGCAGCCTGCGCTGCGATGGACTCTACACAATCAGCGCGCCATGCGCCGGCGCCATGCGCGCGCTGAAGTGACGCAGCGCCGCCGGCGCCTCCACCATCCGCACCCCGCGCAGACGATCCTTGATGCTGTTGACGTACAGCAGCGCCTCGGCCAGGTAGTCCACGTGGCTCTGGGTGTACACCCGGCGCGGGAACGCCAGTCGCACCAGTTCCATCGCCGCTGGCTGCTCGCTGCCATCGGGCTGCCGGCCAAACATCACCGAGCCAATCTCCACCGACCGCACACCGCCCTCCAGATACAGCGCGAGTGACAGCGCCCAGGCCGGGTACTCGGACTGTGGGATGTGCGGCAGCATCGCTTTGGCATCCAGGTAGATCGCGTGTCCGCCCGGCGGTTGCACGATCGGGATGCCGGCGGCAGTCAGTTTCTCGCCCAGGTACTCCACCGAGCGGATGCGATAGCGCAGGTAATCCTCGTCCAGCGCTTCCTTCAGGCCAACGGCAATGGCTTCCAGGTCATAGCCGGCCAGTCCGCCATAGGTGGGAAAGCCCTCGGTCAGGATGAGCAGGTTCTTGCAGCGTTGGGCCAGATCGTCATCGTTGAGCGCCAGAAATCCGCCGATATTGGCCAGCCCGTCTTTCTTGGCGCTCATGGTGCAGCCGTCGGCGCAGCCGAACATCTCTTGCGCGATCTCCAGCGGCGATTTGCCGGCATAGCCCGGCTCGCGCATCTTGATGAACCAGGCGTTCTCGGCGAACCGGCAGGCGTCGATGAAAAACGGCACGCCGTGTTTGCGGCAGATCTCGCTGGCCGCGCGGATGTTGGCCAGGCTGACCGGCTGGCCGCCGCCAGAGTTGTTGGTGACAGTGATCATCGCCAGCGGCACGCGCCCCGGGTTGTCGGTGATGGCCCGCTCCAGCGCCGGCAGGTCGATGTTGCCTTTGAAGGGGTGAATCAGCGCCGGCTGGCGTCCTTCGGCCACGGGGATGTCGAGCGCCGTTGCGCCGCGATATTCCACGTTGGCGCGGGTGGTGTCGAAGTGCGTGTTGTTGGGCACGATGTCGCCCGGCTTCAGTGTGGCGCCGAACAAAATGCGCTCGGCGGCGCGGCCCTGGTGCGTGGGGATGACGTGCTTGAAGCTGGTGATCTCGCGCACGGCGGCCTCGAAACGGTAGAACGATTTTGCGCCGGCGTAGGACTCATCGCCCTGCATCATGCCGCCCCATTGCGCTGACGACATGGCGCCGGTGCCAGAGTCGGTGAGCAGGTCGATCAGGACATCCTCGGCCTTCAGCAAAAACAGGTTGTAGCCGGCGGCTCTCAGCGCCGCTTCGCGCGCGTCGCGCGTGGTGCGCCGGATCGGCTCAACGGTCTTGATGCGGAACGGCTCGATGACGGTGTGCGGGTGGAAGGACATGCAAATCTCCCGACGCGCCCGTTGCAGTGATGACCGCCGGGCGCCGTCTGTCAGTTGTCACCTGGATTGTATCCGGCTTGCGCCCCGACAAAATTCCTGACGCCTGCCTTTGTCTGCCCGGCTTTGCTTTTCAACGCTATAACATCGTCTGAGGAATTCGTTGACCAACCATCCACTGATCTCGACTCTGAAAAGCCTGCGCGGCAATGTGCGCGGGTGCGTGTTGACCGAGCCGCTATGGGGCATCCCGTTCAATCTCTATGCGCCCTACGTGTCGGTCTATATGCTGTCGCTCGGCCTGGCCGACAGCCAGATCGGCCTGTTGACCAGCATCAGCCTGTTGTTGCAGGTGTTCTGGACCGCCGTCAGCGGCGCCATCACCGACAAGTTCGGACGCAAGCGCACCACGCTGGTGTCCGATCTCATCTCGTGGAGCATCCCCTGCCTGATCTGGGCCGCCGCGCAGGATTTCAACTACTTTCTGGCGGCTGTCATCTTCAACAGCATCTGGCGCGTGTCGGCCAACTCGTGGACGTGCCTGCTGGTCGAAGACACCGATCCGAAGCTGCTGATCGATGTGTACTCGCTCATCTACATCGCCGGCCTGGTCGCGGCGTTCGTCTCGCCCGTCACCGGCGTGCTGATCGACCAGTTCTCGCTCGTGCCGACCATGCGCGGGCTGTACCTGCTGTCGTTTGTGATGATGACGGCCAAGTTCCTCATCATGAACAACATGGTGACCGAGACTCAGCGCGGCGTGGCGCGCATGGAGGAGACCCGGCATCAACCGTGGCTGGGCATGTTGCGCGAGTATCCCCAGGTGTTGCGGCAGATCCTGCGCATGCCGGCCACGGTCTTTGCCGCTGTGTTGATGATTCTGCTCAACATCGTCTGGACGGTGAAGGGAACGTTCTGGTCCATCCTGGTCACTGAGACGCTGCTGATCCCGGCCGAGCATCTGGTGATCTTCACCTTCGCGCGCTCCATCGTCATGCTGGTGTTCTACTTCACCGTCATGCCCCGGCTCAACAGTATCGATATGCGCGCGCCGTTGATCTGGGGCATGCTCGGCCTCACCGTGAGCCAGGTGTTTCTGATCGCCGCGCCGCCGGGAAATTACGCGATCCTGCTGGCGGTCACGGCGCTGGAGGCGTTTGCCACGCCGGCGGCAACAACGCTGGTCGACAAGCTGGTCATCACGGCCATCGACCCGAAGGAGCGCGCGCGCATTCTGGCCATTCTGTATGTGGTGATGATCGTGCTCACCTCGCCGTTTGGCTGGATTGCCGGCCAGTTGTCAGAGTGGAATCGCATACTGCCCTTCCTGCTCATGATTGCTTTGTTGTGCGCGGGCGTGGCGCTCCTGTTCTTGTCCAACCGGCTGGTGAGGGGCGGGCTGGAATATCCAGCGGATCAGACTGTGGCCGAACCGGCCGGCTTGCCCGCAACTGAATGAAATGAGAAGGCGTTTTGCTATGAGTCACACACCGATCTTCCATCCGCGCCGCGCGCTGGGTCGCACCGGCTTCGTGGCGACGCAACTCGGCATTGGCGATCTGGCCGACCGCGCTCTGCCGATGGACACGCTGGTGGCAACCGCCCGCCGCGCCATCGACGCCGGCCTCAACCTGATCGACACCGCCCCCGGCTACGAGCAGGGCTACTCTGAGGAGATTGTGGGCCGCGCTGTGCAGGGTGTCCGCGATCGCATGTTTGTCATCTCCAAGATCGACGATCTCGAAGCGCCGGTTGCGCCGCAGATCGAGGCGTCGCTCAAGCGGCTGCAACTGGACTACACCGACGCCTTTGTGTTCCACGGCCTGTCGTCGATGGATACGCTGGAGCGTCTGATGCAGCCTGGCGCCGGCTTCGATCAACTGAAGGAGCGCATCCGCGCCGGCCAGACGCGCTTCGGCGGCGTCTCGTCGCATCATCCCGACGTGCTGCGCGCCGCGATCGAGGCCGGCCTGTGCGATCTGGTCATGTTCCCCGTCGGCCCGTTTGTGGACGCGCGCTACATCACCGACACGCTGCCACTGGCCAGGGCGCGCGGGGTGGGGACGGTGTGCTTCAAGACGTTCGGCGCCGGCAAGTTGCTGGGCGACACGGCCGGCTACAACCAGCCTTTGCAACGCCGGCCGCGCGGGAAGGTGTCATCCGGAGGGTCCGACGCAGTCGAGGCCGCGTTGCCCCGCTTGAGCGTGAAGGAATGTCTGGATTACACACTGACGCTCGATCCAGACGTGGCGCTGTTGGGCTTGAGCTTCCCCAACGAGCAAGACGCCGCCTTCGCCGCTGCTCGATCGTTTTTGCCTCTCTCTGCGGCTCAAATGGACGACATCCGGCGCAGAGCAGTCGAAGCGCGCCGGGACAAAGGGCCGTGCTGGTGGAACCCCGATCCAGAGGCGTGAGCGCGCAGCGGTGAGCAGCATGCGCTGGCGGATCAGCATTTGGATGGAGCGCCACCTGCCCCTTCGCCCGACGCATTGTGAATGGCTGAGGCTACAATCTTTTCTGACCTGTCCGGCTCATGCCGGGGCGGGCGGCAGTTATTGCCCGCGGGAAACCGTATCCATCAGCAGCGGCCACAGGAGGCAACCATGGAGCAGTCGATCATTGATTTTGTGGGCGGCAAGCGCATTGCCGTAGTCGGCGTGTCGCGCAGCGGCAAGAAATTCGGCAATCTGGCATACACCGAACTGGCAGGGCGAGGCTATGAAGTCTTCGCCGTGCATCCCGAAGCTCAGGAGATCGCCGGCGCGCCGTGCTATCCCAACCTGGCCGCATTGTCTGGCAAAGTCGATGGCGTGTTGATTATCTTGCCCGCTCAGAAGGCCATCCCCGTGTTGCGTGAGGCCGCTGCCGCCGGCGTGAGGAATGTGTGGCTGCAACAGGGCGCTGAATCAGCCGAAGTGATGGCTGCCGCGCGCGATCTGGGACTGAATATGGTGACCGGCAAGTGCATCCTGATGTACGCCCAGCCGGTGCGCGGATTCCACGCCTTGCATCGCGGCTTTGTCAGGCTGTTCGGCAAGCTGTAATCACAATACCTCGTCATATCACCGTCTTTGAAGGAAGGCCCGCGCGCGGGCCTTTATGCGTCATGTCGCCTGGCGCGGGCAGGCTGCGACCATGCGCCCATCTCCTGCCCCGGCCAAACTGAGTAGACTTGCGCCCGGAGGCACATGCTGTGAAAACGTATCGCATTCCGCGCACCGACCTGGAAGTGACCCGTATCGCGTATGGCTGCATGAAGATCGGCGGCCGGTGGGACCACGGCCCCATCACGAGCGACGAGCGCGCCCGCGCCGAGCGGGCGGTGGTCGCCGCTGTTGAGCAGGGCGTCACCCTGTTTGACCACGCCGACATCTATTGCATGGGCAAGTCGGAGGAAGTGTTCGGCGACATCCTGCGCGCACACCCCGGCCTGCGTGACCGCATCCTCATCCAGTCCAAGTGCGGCATCCGTTTCCCCAATGACCCTGACCCCGGCGCCCCGCACCGCTTCGACTTCAGCTACCGGCACATTGTGGCGTCGGTCGAAGGCAGCCTGAAGCGATTGCAGACCGACCGGCTGGACGTTTTGCTCTTGCACCGGCCCGATGCGTTGGTCGAGCCGGAAGAGGTGGCGCGCGCTTTCGACGACCTGCATCGCGCCGGCAAGGTGCGCTACTTTGGCGTCAGCAATCACACGCCGTGGCAGATCTCCTTGCTGCAAAAATACGCGGCTCAGCCGATCATCGCCAATCAGGTCGAGCTGAGTTTGCTGCATGCAGATCTGATCGACGATGACATCGTGGCCAACCAGCAGCCGCACGGCTACACCGCATCCGCCGGCACGCTGGACTACTGCCGCGAGCATGGCATCCTCGTGCAAGCATGGGGGCCGGTGGCTGGCGGCCGGCTGTTCGATTCCCAACGGCAGCAGGACGAGCGGGCGCAGCAAACCGCCGCGCTGGTGGCGAAGATGGCGCAGGCCAAAGGGACGACGCCTGAGGCGATTGCGCTGGCATGGCTCTTGCGACACCCGGCCGGCATTCAGCCCATTATCGGCACGGTCGAGCCGGCGCGCATCGCCGCCTCCTGCGCTGCCGACGCGGTGACGTTGAGCCGCGAAGCGTGGTACGAGCTGTTTGTGACGGCGCGCGCGGCGCGCCATTGCCCTGAAGCTGAACACTCGTCGAAGATTCGCCGAAAACGCGCCAAAACCCTGCGGGTCTGCCAGATTTAGCGAAGTGGAACGGGAGGAATAACCATGTCAGCGCAACGAACGCGCACGGTGAAAGTCGGTGTGGTGGGGTGTGGTGTGGTGGCAACTGCCTACTATCTGCCCTGTTTGATGGATATGCCGGAAGCGGAGTTGGTCGCTGTGTGTGATTCAAATCCGGCCCGCGCGGCGGCGTGCGTCCGCCTGTTTGGCGCCAGGCAGCAATACCAGGATTATTACGAGATGATCCAGCGCGCCGACATCGAGGCGGTGCTCATCCTCACCGGCCCGGGCACGCACGTTGTGTTCACCCTGGCCGCCGCCGGGGCTGGCAAACACGTGTTGTTGCAGAAACCGATGGCCTTGACGATGGCAGACACCAATGCCATTGTCAATGCGGTTCGGCGGGCCGGCGTCAAGGCGCTGGTCGAGCCAAGCGCCAACTCGCCATTGCAGCCAGAGCACCGTGAATTGCGCGACTTGTTGGACAGAGGCGTGTTGGGCGATCCGTACTGGTTCACCTACATCCCCGGCTCGTTCGATCACTATCACGCCTCACTGGGCGGCAATCCCTATGGCCTGGGCGCATTCTTCAGCGCAGACAGCGGCGGCATGTTGTTTGATTTTCCCTATGCCCCCAGCGAGATTGTCACCTTGCTGGGGCCGTGCAAGCGCGTGATGGGCATGGCAAAAATCTCCGTGCCCGACCGCTGGATTGTTCCGGAGATGGAGTATGACCGGTTTCTGGCCCAAGCCGTGGATGCGCATCAGGCAAACTACTGGGATGTGGCGCTCGACCTGCCCAGAACTGAGCCGGCGAAGATGGGCGCGCCCGACAACGTGTTCAGCCTGTACGAGTTGGACAGTGGGGCGATAGGCGTGTTCCATGTCGGCCGGCCGTTTCATCCTGTGCCCAAAGGGTTCATGGGCGGCCTGCACGTCTACGGCACGGCGGGCAATCTGTTCATGGGCCAGGGCGGCTTTGCTGCCATCATCTCCAGCCGGAAAGAATTGCTGCCGCATGTGGATGCCGACGGCTGGTGTCGCATGCCGGCGCGGGGCGATTTGAGCAAGGCCAGATGGCCGCAGCCGGTTCCGGGCGGCTTCAACTACTACCATGAATCCACGCGCCACTGGATCAACTGCATTCTGGAGGACCGCGACCCGCTCATCAATGTGGAGTGGGGCCGGCACATCAACGAGATGATGTGCGGGGCGATTGAATCGTCGCGCACGGGCCGTCGCTATGACATGACAACCACGCCCACGGGTCTAAGATGAATCGGCAGGGCGACGATACAGGTAAAACGATGCGCATCACCTACACGCGCTTTTACGCGGACGCCGCCGGCGAATCGCACTTCGAAGATGTGCGCCTCTCGCTGACAGCGGCGGATTTTGCGCCGCCGGCGCCGCCGCTTGATGTGTCCGGCTTCACGCCGGCGAAACAGATTGGATTTGTGCGCATGCCGGTGGGCTGGTTCGGCGACTGGCACCCCGCGCCAAAACGACAATTCATGTTCTGTCTGGCCGGCGCAGTGGCCGTGCAGGTCAGCGATGGCGAGACGCGCGTGTTCCGGCCGGGCGACGTGGTGCTGCTCGAAGACACGACCGGCAAGGGGCACACCACCCGCGTGGTGAGCGAGGTCGATCTGCTGATGGCGGTGGCGCAACTGGCGGATTGAGCCGGCGAGGCGGGTCAGGTCCGCAGTCAAAAGGAGGCGGGGGTGGCGGGTCGTCGCGCGGCCGGCAACATCGCTTTCGAGATCTTGGACACCATCGTGTAGGCCGGGTCGTACATATTGCCCAGGTCATAGCGCACGCACTGGCCCAGCAGCGTGCTCGCGGCGACCAGGTCTAACCCGTAGTCGTTCATCAGCCAGCGCAGCATCTCGGTTGTGGCGTGTTGGGCGGCCTGGTCCAGCGGTCGCGCGTTGCCGACGGTGAATATGAATGTGTCGTCCTCGCCGCGCGGCCAGTGGATCGGCCAGCCTTTCAACACGCGCACGGTGAAGCGCACGTCGAACGAGGTCTCGATGCCCGTGCCGACCATCTCGCCGTCGCCCTGGGTGGCGTGGCCGTCGCCGACGAACACCAGCGCCCCCGGCACAGCCACCGGCAGGTAGGCGGTCACGCCGGCACGAAAACCGCGATAGTCCATGTTGCCGCCGTGCCGGCCTGCTGTGGAGGTGTGGATGGCTTCGCCATTCGCCGGCGCGACGCCAAAGCATCCCAGCATGGGCGCCAGTGGCAGCGTGAACCCGCCCAGCCGGGTGTCGGGCTTCACCAGCGTTGCCGCGCCCTGCTCCCGGTCAATGCGCCACTCGGCCCGCTCGCGCGGCGGCAGTTCACGCGCAAAGTCTGGATCAACCACATTGGCGGCGATCATCGTGCTGGTGTAGCCGTGGTCGCGGTTGGGCCACAGGTGGTCGAAGGTGAGCGCCAGGGTGTCGCCCGGCTCCGCGCCTTCGACGTAGAACGGGCCGGTCTGGGGGTTGGGGCGCGGCCCGACTTCCTCGCCGCGCTCGTCGTGGCCGCTGGCGTCGAGAGTCGTGGTCACGACCGAATCGCCGTCGGCGATGCGCAACACCGGCTCGTGCGCGCCAAGTGTTGTGTGGTAATGCGTCGGTTTGAAATGGTGGGTGGTCATCTTTTCAAGGCCCTTGCACGGTGATCGTGATTGGCGACGCAGTTGCCAGGCCCCAGGTCGCGCCCTGCGCGGTGTGCAACTCGTAGCTGACAGAGGCGCCAAACCCCTGCTCGCCGGCGGTGACTGCCCGCAGCGCGAAATCGGCTGAGTCGGTCTGCTGTTGCGCCACAGCCCGTGAATGAACCACCGGCTCGATCTGCGCCGGCTCGAACAATGATGCCGCGTCGCGCGGTTCGGCCCACAGCCGGTATTGCGGCAACCCCAGGGTGTCGCAACTGTTATTGGCCAGGATCACGGTCAGCGTGATCGTTTCGCCGATCTGCGCGGACTGCGCGCCCGGCGCGATCGTCACGACCGCGCTCTGGCTGGCGCATTGCGGGTCGCTTGATGCGTTCCCACTGAACGAAGGAATGAAGGCGCGCGGCGTCATGCCGGCCTGGGATGCGCTCGCGTTACCGGGCGGAGCATCGCAGCCGGCCAGCGCAACAAGCGCCAGTCCTGTGATCGCGATGAGGGTAATGGACTTTTTCATGCCAGCTGTGTCACATCCAATGGAATGCCTTTGCGCGTGTCGCGTTCAAGGGTGATCGCGTTGTTGGGGCATTGTCCCACACACACGCCGCATCCCATGCAACGTTCCCAATCCACGCGCGAGACGCCATCGACTTGAATGGCATGAAAGGGGCAGGCAGTCGCGCATTGCCCGCAGGCTGCGCACAGCGCCGGGTTCACCTGGGCGACAAAGCCCGAAGCGGCGATCATGGGCACGCCGTGTTGCATGGCTTCGATCGCCCCGCAGCAGCACGCGCAGCAGTTGCAGATGGCGTAGAAACGATTCAGCATGGCGTCTTTGAAATAGGCGGCGTGAATGTGCCCCCGCGCGCGCTCCTCCTCCAACAGCGTGATGGCTTCGCCAGTGGTCAGCCGGCGCGTCTTCGCTGGATGATGCTCGAGCATGAAATCGACGAACGGCTGGCCGACGATCATGCACACCTGGGTCGGCTCGCAGTGCTGCGGCTTGCGCGCTCGACAGGGACACTCGAAAGCGACTACATCGGGCGGGCTGTTCAGGATCAACTCGCGCGCCACAGGGTAGGGGATGATCTGCTCCAGGTCTGGAACGTGAATGGGCTGGTTGACGCTGATCAGCGCTTTGGCCAGTTCGGTGGGCAGCACTTTGCCGTGATAGTGGTCGGCGGCGTTCTGCCGGCTGCGCGAACTGAAGCGCGGCACTGTGAATTTCAGCGCCAGGCCGATGTACTCACGCGGCAGACGCGCATAGACGTAGGTGTGCAGGCGTGTGCCGTTGCGCCCGCTGGCGCGCGCGGCCTCGCGCAGCAGCCGCGCGGTGGACGGGCGCAGGAGCCGGCCACGCTCGGCCCACATCCACAGGCCGAACAGGGACAGCGCGCCGAACAGAACCACACGAAGCAACGCGCGGATCATGGCAAATCTCCTGCGCGCCCGGTGCTATCATCCTGCGCACGCGGGCTTTCGGACATGTGTTTTTATAGCACCGTCTTTTCAAAAAGGAGAGTCGAGCATGGCTGCAAGCAGGATCCGGCTGGGGTTTGTTGGGCTGGGATACATCACCGGGGCGCACTTGCGCGGGTTGAAGCTGCTGCGCGAGCGCGGCGTGGACACGTTCGAGGTGACGGCGTTGTGTTCGCGCAACCGTGACAATGCCGCGCGCTGGATCGAGCGCGGCAAGGGGCCGGCCCCGTTGCCGGCGGTGTCTGCCTGGCCGGACGACCCGCTCAATGTGCGCGATGTATGGGTGCGCGACTTTCAATCGACCGTGCCAAAGCTGTACACCGATCACCACGACATGCTGGCCGATCGCGCGGTCGATGCCGTGGTTATCCTGTCTGCCGTGTCGGCGCATCACGTGGTCGCCGGCGACGCGCTCGACGCCGGCGTTCACGCCTTCATCGAAAAGCCGTTCACGCTCACGGCGCGCGCCGCGCTCCGACTGATCGAAAAAGCCGAGGCCAGGCGCCTGGCGCTGGGCGTGGCGGAGAACCTGCGCTATCTGGAGAGCACGCGCGCCGGCGGTTGGGCGATTCGCTCAGGACTGCTCGGCGCGATTCAGATGGTGGTGTCCGGCGGGGTGGGCAATGTCTGGTCGCCCGACCGGATCGTGGCGCGAACCCCCTGGCGCCATGTCAAGGATGAGGCGGGCGGCGGCGGCGCGATGGATATTGGCGCGCACCTGTTTGACTGGCTGCGCTACCAGTGCGGCGAGATCGACGAGGTGATGGCGCTGGCGCGCACGATCGAGCCGGTGCGGGTCACGCGCGATGAGGCGGGTCAGGTTGTCGATCAGGTTCACTGCGACGCTGACGACACGTTCTTTGCGCTCTTGCAATTCGCATCGGGCGCGATTGGCAACGTCGTGTTCTCGTGGGCCGGCCACGGCGAGCAAACGCATTTCGACGGCGGCGGTGCGATCTACGGCAGCCGGGGCTGTTTGAAAGGAGGCCGGCTGATTCTGGATGGCCAGGCGCCGGTTGAGGCCGTCGCGCGCTTCCGTGAGCAGGCCGGCGATGCCGCGCGTGATCGCTTCTTCCCGCGCGGCATTACCGACGGGTTTGCGCTTGAATTGCTGGAGTTCATCTCTGCGGTGGAGCAGGGGCGGCAGCCGGAAACCAGCGGCGTGGAGGGGTTGAAGGACATCGCGCCGGGGCTGGCAATTCTCGAATCCTCGGCGCTGGGCCGGCCGGTGAAACTGGCCGATGTGGAAGCCGGGCGCATTGAGGACTATCAGAGAAGCATCAACGAACGTTGGGGAATCGCGTAGCGCGGCGGATGGCCGGCTGGACGCTGACGCTTCCACGCGCCGGCATTTAAGTCCCTCATGCGAAGTGTGGCCGTTGCCGGTTGCTGAGCTTGTCGAAGGGAATGGCGGCGGCTTCGACAAGCTCAGCCGCCGTCGTTCACGTCGTTCATGCGAGGGTCACTCCCACTTGCTCGGCCACCGAGCGAATGTAGCCGGCGGCGAGATCGTAGTCTTCGGGGTTCGACAGATGTTCCAGCATCAGCGGCGCGTCGGGCGCGCGGGTGTCCAGTTCGTACAGGAACGTCGCGTAGTCCAGGCCGCCCAGGCCGGGGCGTGTTTCGTCGAGATGCACCGTGAGCTTGCCGCTCAGCGTGATGTCCTTGGCGTGGCAGCTCTTGATGTATGGGCCGAGCTTCTGGAAGCAATCGCGCAGCAGCATGTCGGTGGCGAAGTAGCGCTGCGGGCTGCACACCAGATTGACCGGGTCGAGATGCGCGCCGAAATGCTTGCGGTCGATGTCCTGGATCAGCTTGAGGTAAGCATCGGCGGAGTCTGGATACATCCAGGGCATGGTTTCGAGGGTGTAGAACGCGCGGGTCGGGTTGACGGCGTCGATGATGGCGCGCACGGTTTCGACAATCAGATCGAAGGTGTCGGGCGTGAGGTTGTCGGGATGCGGGCCGTCCCACTGCTCGCCGCGCGAGCCGGCGATATTGACGCAACACAGCGCGCCGATGCGATCGGCCAGATCGAGTTGCGCCTGGCAGTGGGCGATCGCCTTGCGCCGGATGTCATCGTTGGGGCTGAGGGGATTGCTCCACGCGCCGACCTCGGCGATGACGATGCCGGCGGCCTCGGCGGCGGCGGCATAGGCGCGCGCCACATCCTCTGGCGCATCGGCATTGAGTGGGCAATAGGCGGCGGTGTAGCCTTTGCTCAGGTGCGCCTTAACCCAGGCGTCGGGGTCGGCTGTTGGCGTGAAAACCGGTCCTCCAAGTCTCATGGCTTACCACCCATTGGCATGAATGCGCTCAGGCTTGTAGCGGGAAACAGGCTCGACTGGCTCGGCCGGGTGGCCGATGGGCACGAGGCACAGCGGGATGACGTGGTCGGGCAATCCGAATCGTTTGCGGAAAGCGGTGACGCGCTCTTCGACGGGGTAGATGCCGGTCCACGCCGCGCCGAGGCCGAGCGCGTGCGCGGCAAGCAGCAGGTTCTGCGTCGCGGCCGAGCAGTCCTGCACCCAGTAGCCCTTGCAGGTTTCCAGGCTCAGGTCGCCGCAGACGATGACGGCGAGTGCGGCCTGGCGCGACATCTCGGCGTGCGGATGGATGGCCGGCAACGCATCCAGCGCCTCGCGGTCGGTGATGACGATGAATTGCCAGGGTTGCTGGTTGCAGGCGGATGGGGCCTGCATGGCGGCTTCGAGCAGTCTGGTGATGAATTCGGGGCTGACAGGTTGCGCGGTGAATGCGCGAACGCTGCGCCGGGTCAGGATTGCTTGAAGTGTGTCCATTGGAGTCCTCCTGAAGCGGGACTATAGCCCGAAATGATCCGACGCGCGCGGTGTGGAAGGGTTGAACTCCACATCGAGCGCTTCGACTTCGCGCGCTGTAGCGTGGACGAGGCGAGATTGACCCGGCGCGAACGCGAGCGTTATTTCGCGCGCGGCGCCGTGGGTGTGTAATGTGATCCGTCGCGTGAGCGTCTCGTTGCGCTGAGACTGGCCATAGTGCATGGGATAGCGCAGGCCGCGCGTGTCGGGGTGGGCCAAGAAGAACGTGTGCGTTTCGCCATCGACGCGGCACCAGAACTCGGGCAGGTCGTCGCCGGCCAGCAACGGCGGCGGCAGGCGCATCGCGCTTAGGTCTGCGTAGACGTTGGGCAGCCGGCGCAGTGCGGCAACCTGCGCGGCGTAGCCGGCGGATTTGACGCGGCCCGGCTGCTTGGGATCGCGGCGCAAACAGATGGGCAGGCCGGCCTGTCCCAGCCGCAAGAGATCGTTCACCGTGTCTGCATCCAGCCATTCGACATCCACAAAAAGCCAGTTGAACCCGGCATGGCCAGCGCACAGTTTGCCCCCGGTGTATTGCGCGTCGCGCAGGAACGGCGCTGAAATCCACAGCGGATGGCGCCCGCGCAGGGCCGGGGGAAATTTGGTCTCCTGCAACTCCCATATGTATCTGGAACTGGGCTTTTGCAGACACGCGGGCAATTCGCCGGCCATCCAGGCGTCTTCCAGCGGCAGATACACGGCCACATCGGTGTAAGGCCGGCCGCGCCGCATATGGGCGCACACCGTCTCCATGTATTCGTTGAACGGCAGAAAGTGTTCTGCCAGCGGGCTGTCTGGCCCAACATGCGTGGTCGTGTAGAAGCGATTGGCTCCGCCGGGCGGGTTGTAGGGCATTCCGTGCCAGATGATGTGATTGACGCCATTGGCGAACAGCGCGTCGGCCAGCAATTTCAGATCGCCCGGGTGCTCCTGATCCTGATACGGGCTGGGGCCGGGCGCGGGTTTCCAGCCATACACACAGGTGAATGTTTCGGATGAGACGATGGGCTTGCCGGCCAGCGCCGCCGCCGAAGCGGCAAACGTGGCAAAGTCGGGGTCGAACAGCAGGGCTTCGGTTTCAGGGATGTCGGCAGTCGCGTAGACGGCCAGCAGATCGGCCGGCGCGCCGTGGGCCTGCACCCGCGAGACGGCGCCGGACTCGTGACACAGTTCCGCGTAGGGTCGATAGAACTCGTCCAGCGCGTATGCGGCGATCAGCTTGCGATAGTCATACCGTTCATCGGGATGCGCGTCGAGATCGGACATCAATGGCAGGATGTCGTAGCCATAGCGGTCAGAGAACCGCTCGCGGAAATCGCGCGCCCACAAACCATCGGGCAGCACTTCCCAGGAATCACAGAACAAAGCGGGGGGATGGACGATTGGGGATTGGCGGTTGGCGGGCAGCGCGTCGCCCAGCGCGGCGGTGAAGCGGCGCATGTAGCGCGCCAGCGCGTGCCGGTCGAGGTGATTGAGGATGTAGCCGCCCTCCTGGCCGAGTGGGAAATCCCACGACTTTTCGAGGCGCTGCGGAGACAGGCCCTCGTAAGTGAGGCTGGCGTCTTCGGGCGGCACATCCGGCCCGCCAAACGGCCACGCGCTGCCCACCGTAAAGTCGCAGCCCAGGCCGATCTGCTCGCAATATTGTCTGGCGAACGCAACCGGCCCGGCCCATTCCGCGCTCAACCACTTCGGGCCGGGCGCGCCGTCGAGCGGGTAGAGCCAGGCGATCTCGACGCCGCCGAATCCATTCGTTTTGGCCCAGTCGAGTTGATGGCGGATCACGTCGTCGCGGATGAGGCCGGAGAACCACCACCAGCGGGTGTAGGGGTTGCAGGTGTGCATGGGAATTTAAGGTTGGTAAGGTGGATTTGGCGCGCTGCGTCACGATCGCCCGCACAGGCGCTTGATCTGGCCGGCCAGTTCGCGCGCTTTCTGCATGTCCTCGGCGCCGAGGCTGAAGAAGAAGCGCGTATTCGGGCGGGCCAGCCGTAAGCACTCGCGGATGAAGTCCAGGTCGTAGGGCACGCCGAACGACGTAGCCGGGATCAGCACAGCCCGATCCGAAAACATCTCGATGGAGACTTGCAGGCTGGTGGGCGGATGGTGCAGATTGAGGTAGCGCATGCGCGGCAGCTTGAGGAAGCTGCGCCACTGGTGCTGGCCGGCGGCGCAACTGTGCATCGAGATGCCGCCGAATGCGCTGGCCAGATCTTGCAAGTAGGGCAGGCAGAATTCCTCGAAGTGCCGGTTCGAGATCGATCCAATGTCGTCTTCGGACAGGCAGACGCCCCATTCGGGCGGCAGCCACACATCAGGGTAATGCACCAGGCAGACATTGGCATAGCGGTCGCGGAATGCGCGAATGAAGCCGATCAGCGTGTTGGTTACCTTGCGCAGCAGCCGGTGCACGGCTTCAGGCGACTCGATCAGGGCGTTGAAGAACGCTTCTTTCTCCCAGATCAGAGCGGCAATGTCGAACGGGCTTTGGATGTCGCAGATGCGCACGGGGTATTGCGGCCCGCACAGTTCGACCATGCGGTCGGCCAGCCGGAACATGTCGCCCAGCATGCCGCTGAACACGTCCGGTTCTTCCAACCGGTCGGCATCTTCGGCGGTGTAGACCGCCGGCAGCGCGAATGGCATGCTGTGTTCCGGGTACGACACCGGGCTGCCAAACGCGGCGGCGAAAACTTCGGTGCCGCTCCAGCAGTGCAGCATCGGCACGCGGTCGTCGCCGATCTCTTCCAGGCAGCGCAGTTCGTGCTCCAGAATGCGTTTGCCCATCCACGCGCGCTCTTCGACGTTGCCATGCCGCAAGATTGCCTGATCATACGCGCCCGGCGGAGACACACGCACGCCATGGCCGGGGAAGGGGCGGTCGAGCGAAAACAGATCGATGAAGAAGTGTGACATGAGTTTTTAAGGTTGATAAGGTTCGTAAGGTTGGTAAGGTTCGTGAGGCGCGCGAGGGCGCACTTGATGAACGTGCTCAACCTGATGAACTTTACGAACCAAACTGGAGCAGCCGACGGATAGCGGCCAGTGGGTTTGTGGCGCTGGCGACGTAGTTGGGCAGGCGTGTGACATCTCCATTCACCCATTCGTGGATGCCGCGCGCGCGGTAGTCGGCAACCAGATCGTGGAACAGCCGGCCAGCCAACGCGCGATCGCGCTCAGCCACGGCGTAGATGAACCAGCCTGCCGGCGTGCCCCAGTATCCGCCGTTCTGATATGTCCCCTCTGCCACGGGCGCCAGCAGGCGCTGCCAGTATTCGCCGGCCGGCAGGTGCCGAATCTGCCCGCGCTGGGTGATCTCGTCCACATGCGCGATCAGATACGCCACGATGGATTCACGCCGGGCGGGTGACAACGGGAAATCGAGGTAGATGCAGAAAGCATTGCCCCAGATGTCGATCTGCCGGCAGTCGATCGACGCGGCGAGGAACATCCCGCTGCCATCGTCCCACAGCCGGCCCAGGCTGGCTGCGGTCTGCTGGGCGCGCGCCTGAAAGAGGCCGGCGTGACGCATGTCGCCGATCTGGGCGTACAGGCGCGCCATCTCGTTGGATGCGCGCCAGTCGAGCAGTGAGCAGAACAACTCCTCGCCGGTCTTGCCGATGCAATCGGTGAAGCCGTAAGGGGAATGGGGCGCGACCGGGTCGTTGAACACCAGCCCGGCATCACTCAAGGGGATGCCGGCCACGGCGCGCTCCAGCCGTTGCGCGTTGGCGCGGAACAAGTCGATCTGACCGGTGTGACGAACGTAGTCGGCGACCAGCAGGACCATGAAGGCGGCGTTGTCCAGCGGCACATCGGCGACGGGGTGATCGGGCGGGCCGGCGCAATAGACGCTGACGCCGTCGGCCTGCCGGCGATCAGGGATGACCCCGTCCGCGCGCTGGCCATCCAGCAGGTACTGGATGCCGGCGCGGACCTCCTGGGCGTCCAGCAAGTCGAACACCTGAGTCATGTAATAGAAGTCGCGCGTCCAGTGCGCGTCGTAGTTGCCGACGCCGTCGGGGGTGAACAGCATCGTCCCATCGAAGGCGCGCTTGCGGCAGCCGGCGATCTGCCGGCGCGCGGCGTCGGTCAGCCATTCGATATCCTGCGGATCGAGCCAGGGCATTGAAGAGATCGGCATTGCCTTTCCCTCGCTTGGAGCGTGGTCTGGCGGATTGAATATGGGCGCGACTGATGTGTCGCGCCGGCCCAGTTGTATGCTGTGAACGGGCAGATGTCAAACGAATGAGGCCGCCGCGATGCTGGCCGGGCGCAGGTCAACCAGAGCGAGCCGCATCCTGCGCGATGCGCAGGCGAGGAATGGCGCAGCCATCTGCAGGAACAGCCGGCGCCGCGATTTCTCCCCGCTCCCACAGATCGAAAAAGACCGCCACGACTGTTGGATCAAACGCCGATCCCGCGCCGGCGCGAATGTAGTCGAGCGCCTGGCGCACCGGCCAGGCGGGGCGGTAAGGGCGCTCTGATAGCAGCGCGTCCCACACGTCCACCACGGCGAAGATGCGCGCCGCCAGCGGGATTTCCTCGCCGCGCAGCCCGCGCGGATAGCCAGAGCCGTCCCAGCGTTCATGATGGCAGTAAGGGATGTCGAGCGCCGGGCGCAGATAGGGGATGTGCCACAGGATATCGCGCGCATAATCGACATGCTTGCGCATGATGGCCGTCTCTTCCTCATTGAGCGGCCCTGGCTTCCGCAAGATGGCGTCGGGCACGCCCATTTTGCCGATGTCATGCAGCAGCGCGCCGCGCCGAATATGCTCCAACTGATCTTCCGGCACTTGCATGGCGCGGGCGATCCGAACGGTTAATTCGCTCACGCGCTGACTGTGGCCTTCGGTCGATGTGTCGCGCAGGTCGAGGGCGCGCATCCATCCCTCCAACGCGGCCTGGTAGGCGACCGCCAGATCGTGGTGCGCCTGGCTCAGCGCCTCTTCGGCTTGCCGGGTGGCGGTGATGTCGCGGGCGCTGATGATCAGGCCGCTGATCTGGTTGCGCTCGTCGCGCAGCGTTTTGCCGATGGCTTCGATCCAGATCCATCGGCCGTCCGCATGGCGCACGCGCAATCGCCGTCTCTGCGGCTCGCGCTCGGCCAGCAGTTGGCGCAGGCTCGACAAAATCTCGCCGGCTTCATCGGGGTGGAGGAAGTCGAAGATCGGCCGGCCCACCAGTTCCTGCGGCTCGTAATTCAAAACCC
>Ga0272446_1003252_pt1 | contig 20802 bp, 21 predicted proteins | sample YNPCB0061_FD_194587 | JGI IMG/M metagenome (GOLD analysis project Ga0272446, IMG submission 194587) | Hot spring microbial mat communities from Yellowstone National Park, WY, United States - YNP-CB-006-1 | ecosystem: Environmental > Aquatic > Thermal springs > Hot (42-90C) > Sediment | place...
GGGCAAGCAAAGTTACGATCGCCCTAGTCGCAACCTTAACTTGCAAAGGCTCTAATGGGCGAATAGTACCGTCTGGTTCAACGATCGCTTCCACGCTTTTTAACATACCTAAACCTCCTGTTTATTGAAAAGACTCCAAGCTATTCTCCTCTTTGAGCGGTGATGACTCAAAAGTCACCCCTTCATAAAACTGCTCGATCGGTAAACTTAGATTGATACTCTTCAAATCTACGCGATCGCCCTCTCTATAACTCAGGATTACCCATTCGCCCGTATCTTTTCTATGATAAACATCAATCGCCATCTCATCAGAACTGACCAACACATAATCAATTAAATTAGGATTGCGACGGTACCGATCAAACTTTTTGCCGCGATCGTAGGCTTCGGTACTTGGTGATAAAACCTCTACAATTAGGCAAGGATAGGTAATATAGAGCGGATGCTCGCGATCGCGATCGTCACAGGTCACGCTCAAATCTGGATAGGTGTAGTTGGCTGTATGAAGGATGTTAATCTTCAAATCCGAGTTGAAAACCTGACATTGACTTCCTCGCAAATGCGATCGAATCAACAACAAGGCATTTATGGCAATCACGCTATGATTTTTTGTCCCGCCACTCATCGCATAGACCCGACCATCAATCAGTTCGTGCTTTTCTAACTGTTGTTCCTCCCAAGCAAAATACTCTTCAGGGGTGAAGTAGCGATCCTGTTTTTTGACAGCAATCATAGGATTCTCCTAATTCCAGAGTTGTAATACTATCTTATACCTCATACCCCAGCCACTCCAAATTTTGACGAATCACACCCTCCAACCGTGCCGACTCCTCGAATTGTTCCGCTAACTTTGCCGTCAGTTCTGCCATCTTTTCCGCAAAAGGTACATCGTCTTCCTCTACAGCCGTTGCCCCTACATAGCGCCCAGGGGTCAGCACATAGTTATGCCCCCGAATTTCTTCTAAACTAGCAGACTTACAAAAACCTGGCACATCCTCATAACCGCTCCCTTCCCGCCACGCATGATAAGTATCGGCAATTTTGGCGATGTCCTCATCGCTCAATTCCCGCCGTGTGCGATCGACCATGTGTCCCAGCTTCCGGGCATCAATGAATAAAATCTCCCCCCGCCTATCCCTTAATTTCTTATTCCGTGCGATGCCGTTGGACTTATCCTTTGCCAAAAACCACAAACAAGCGGGAATCTGGGTAGAATAAAACAACTGTCCCGGTAGGGCAACCATGCAATCGATCGCCTCACCCTCAATCATCGCCTTGCGGATTTCCCCCTCCCCGCTGGTCTGGGATGACATCGAACCATTCGCCAACACTACCCCCGCTGTCCCTGTCGGTTTCAAATGGTGCCAGATATGCTGTAACCAAGCATAGTTTGCATTGCCTACCGGCGGAATGCCAAACTGCCAGCGGGCATCTTCTCTCAGCCTTTCCCCGCCCCAATCCGAGGTATTAAACGGTGGATTCGCCAAGATAAAATCAAATCGCAAATCGGGGAATTCGTCCTTGTGAAATGACCCGTCCGAGTTCCAGCGAATATCCGCATCAATCCCCCGCACTGCCAAATTCATCTTGCACAAGCGCCAAGTGGTGTAGTTGCTCTCCTGTCCATAGATGGCAATATCCCCAATCCGTCCCTGGTGATCCTGCACAAACTTTTCTGACTGCACAAACATCCCCCCCGAACCACAGCAGGGGTCATACACCCGTCCCCGATAGGGTTGCAACATCTCCACCATCACCCGCACCACTGATCGCGGCGTGTAGAATTCACCCCCCCGCTTGCCCTCCGACCCGGCAAACTGGCTTAAAAAATACTCATACACCCGCCCCAATACATCCCTAGCGGTATCCTGTGCCTCTCCCAACGCGATGTTAGAAATCAAGTCAATCAACTCCCCCAACATCACCGCATTTAAGGCAGGACGGGCATATTCTTTAGGCAGAACCCCCTGCAGCGATGGATTATCCTTTTCAATCGCCAGCATCGCTTCGTCAATTAGTTTACCGATGGTTGGCTGTTTGGCGTTGGCTTGCAAGTGCGACCACCGCGCCGCCTGAGGTACCCAAAACACATTTTCTGCTAGGTACTCATCGCGATCTTCCAAGATGTCTGGGTCATTGGGAAATGATGCCTCTAATTTGTGCCGTTGCGCCTCGAAGCGATCGGTGATGTGCTTGAGAAAGATTAGACCCAAGACCACATGTTTGTAATCTGACGGCTCCATGTTGCCCCGCAACTTGTCCGCCGCCTTGAAAAGTTCGGCTTCATAACCTAGGTTGGCGCCATTCGTTTGGGATGAAGAGGAGTTGGGCATCGGGGTACAGAGCGATTGTTCACGCAAGAGCTATTGTATCGCTCCAGCAAATTTGCGATCACAGCAAGATAACGACCAAGCTCACCAGACACTATCAATCATATCCACCTTACCCTTAAACGATCGCATCCGCCCTCAGCCCCAGCCCCTCTCCTAGAACGGGAGAGGGGAGTTGAATCGATTAGACAACCAGTTTTGACGGCAGCAACGGTTCATTTATGAGGCTCACCAAATAAAATCACTGATGTGTGCAATTGTTGAACCACTTGAGTTGTAATATCACTTACGGTTAACCCCCCAGCAGTACCGCGACGAATAGAGCGCATTAGCACTAGGTCACACTGTTGTGCCTCTTGCAAAATTGCAGCGGCAATATCGTTGCTAACCAGAGTCTTAATAATAGTCGTGATCTGTGGGGCTTGCTCTTGAGTGATGCTCCCTAAATCGTCTTCAAACTGAGAGGTTTGCTCTTGGGGAGTGTTGGGCAGCACCACATGCAACAAAATCACTTTGGCGTTACTCACTCCCGCCAAGGCTTGGGCAAAACGAACAATCCGCAGGGTCGTGGGGGCTAAATCCCGCGTGGGTACTAGGATGGTAGCAATGTTTTCTGGTGCATCCAACAGGCGCGTAATGGCCACAGGGCAAGGGCTAGACCAGAGGACGCTATCAATCATGCTGCCAAACAACCGTGCCTTGAGACTGCTGGTTTCTGACCAGCCCATAACAATAAGGCTGGCATTTTGTTCACGACTGAGGCGGGTAATGCCCAAGGCAATATCATCATCAATGCGAATGGCCGGAGTTACTTCCACTCCGTAGGCATCCGCTAGCTCAACTGCACGACGGATTAACTTACGACTGCGGATCAACTCACCCTCGAGTCGGGGATCGTCCATGTGGACTTGACCACGTACAATCGCTACCGAGACGACTCGTCCTGACTCATAGCGGGCTAGCAATGCCGCTAGTTCAATGAGCGATCGCTGAGTTTGGGGATTGTTGACCGGCACAACCACCGTAAACGGCGGCTGCGGATCCTCAGCGTCCCCATGGGAGCTATCCCACCATGCCGCCACTTCATCAATGGCCTCCTGTTCCGGCTGTGGAATGGGAATGCGATTGGCGGTGCGGGCGGTAATAATGGGGCCCAGAATTGAGGTCACCACCATCAGCACCAAGACACTGTTCAGGATGTCTTTGGTGAGAATCCCTTCTTGAAACCCCACTAGGGTGGCGGCTAGGGTGGCTGCCACCTGCGGCAGCGAAAGAGACCACATCGTCAGCATCTCTACCCGTGTGTAGCGGTACCATAGCGCAGCGAGCCATGCGGCAATAAACTTGCTGCCAATGAGGCCAACCACAATGGCCACCGTAATCCCAATGGATGCCAACGTCTTTACAAAGGCCGGGATGTCAATCAGTAACCCCATATCGACGAAAAAGAAGGGGATAAACAACACCCCGCCCACAAACTCCACCTTTTCTTTGACGGGGCTGTCGCCTAAAACGTCATTGACGGCCAACCCTGCCAAGAACGCACCGACAATCTGCTCAACACCAATGACTTGCGCACCCACCGATGCCACAAAGAGCGCCAAAAGGGTAAACAAAAATTGATTCCCTTGATCGTCGCGCGATCGCCGGAAAAATTCCTTCCCAGCGCGGTCAAACCCCCACAGCACTAAGACACAGTACAGCCCTAAGGTGATGAGTTGATTCACCAGCGTTAGGGCGGTAAACTCCCCCTGGTTAATCCCCACGCAGATAGCCAAGACGACCAGTGCAGCTGTATCCGTAAAAATGGTGGCACCAATGGTCACCGTCACTGCTTCGTTTTGCACCACCCCCAACCGCCGCACAATGGGGTAGGCCAAAAGGGTATGGGAGGCCAGCAAAGAGCCAATGAGCAGTGACGCATTCCAGCCAAAATTAAACCAACGGCCAATGGTAATACCGGTGAAAATTGGCACAATAAACGTGAGAAAGCCAAAGGCCATCGAGCGTTGGCGAGTTTTGCGAAACTGACTGAGATCAATTTCTAAACCAGCGACAAACATCAGATAGACTTTGCCAATGTCTGACAGCAGCTTCATTGTCTCGGTCTCGTGTGAGAGAAACCGCAGGCCATTGGGGCCAAGAATCACGCCGGCCAACAGCAATCCCACTAGACCCGGAAGGTGCAGCCGTTCAAAGACTGGGGGAATCAGCAGAATCACCGCCAGCAGAACCGTAAAGACAAAAATGGGGTTGCTGACATCCATTGGTGCTTACCCTGCTATGGACAAGAGTGTTGATTCAGATCATCAGATGCATCATCAGATCAAATTAGGCTTGCTGAGCCTCGAAGTAACGACCAATGGTTTCCACATCCTTGTCCCCACGCCCCGAGCAATTGAGGACAATCCGTGGTTGGCCTGTGAGTTGCGGGCACAGGGTTTCAAGGTAGGCAAGGGCATGGGCGGTTTCTAGGGCAGGCAAAATGCCTTCGAGTTCCGCTAAGCGCACACAGGCGGCGATCGCCTCGGCATCGGTCACGCTATAGTATTCCGCCCGGCCAATGTCTTTTAAGTAGCTGTGCTCTGGCCCCACCCCCGGATAATCTAAGCCTGCGCTGATAGAGTGAGCCTCGACCACTTGGCCATCTTGATCTTGGAGCAGGTAACTCATGGCACCGTGCAGCACGCCGACCTGTCCCTTGGTGAGGGTGGCGGCATGGTGAGAGCTATCGATCCCTTCGCCAGCGGCTTCAACACCAATGAGGCGAATCTGGGTATCGGGGACAAACTCGTGGAACAGTCCCATGGCATTCGAGCCACCGCCAACACAGGCTAGGAGAATATCCGGTAGGCCACCCCACTTTTGCTGACACTGCTGCCGTGTTTCCACCCCAATAATGGCATGGAACTCCCGCACTAGCATGGGGTAGGGATGGGGGCCGGCCACAGAGCCAAGGATATAGTGGGTGGTTTCCACATTGGTCACCCAGTCGCGAATTGCTTCAGAGGTAGCATCCTTGAGGGTGCCCGTTCCGGCACTCACCGGCGCAACCTCTGCACCCAGCAGCCGCATCCGTAAAACATTCAGCCGCTGGCGCTCCATATCCTGTACGCCCATATAGATCACGCACTGTAGGCCAAAACGAGCGCAGACAGTCGCCGTGGCCACACCGTGCTGTCCGGCACCGGTTTCGGCAATAATGCGCCGCTTGCCCATGCGCTGAGCAAGGAGTACCTGTCCCAAGGCATTGTTGATTTTGTGGGCACCGGTGTGGTTTAAGTCTTCGCGTTTTAAGTAAATTTGGGGTTGAACGTAGGAATTGGCGTAGTGGGCACTGAGGCGCTCAGCAAAGTATAGGGGGCTAGGGCGACCCACATAATCGTGGAGGAGCTGCTGTAGTTCCTGCTGAAAGCTGGGGTCTTGACGATAGTGATTAAAGGCCGCTTCTAGCTCTGCCAAGGCCGGCATGAGGGTTTCGGGGACGTACTGACCACCAAAGCGACCAAAGCGGCCACGATGATCGGGGCGGGCAGCGGTACTCAAAGCATCAGTAGAAGCAGCAGTCACAGGCACAATCCTTCACGAGTAATGTTGAGGGGGTCTTATAGGATTGTGCCACGTCACGGCAGACGGCGGCTGAGGGTGCGGCTTGAGTTCAGCCAATCATCTAGGCACGCCTCTAAAACCTGCATTTCGGGAAAAAGGCTTTGCCGCAGCCATTGCCCGATCGCATCTAGAGGGGAAAATTCTGCCCCCACTTGCCAGTTGAGTCCTTGGCTGAGGGGGGTCAGGTGATTGCCCGGTAGGCTTAAGGCAGTGACCAGATCGGCAAATTTGGCTTTTAAGAGGCTACGCAGGCGGGCTGTTTGGTCAATGTCATCCTCTTGAAAGCGAATGAGGAGGTTGCGGCGGACGGGGTAGCGCTCTTGGATCAGGTGTTCTGTTTCTTTCGGGCTGGGGCTGAATTCAACGCCCACCGGCGCAAGGTTCTCCATCCAAGGAATGGATTGACTGGCGGCGTAGTTATTGAAGGCCATAAATATATTACCGGCGCGATCGCCATCGTAGAGGCTATTAATCAGCAGGTGGAGCTTACAGCCCATACTGTGCCCCAGCCCGTAGATGGGCAACCCAGGGGGGTAGTTTTGGCGGTACTCCAGCCAGTCAAGGGCATAGTCAAGTTTGTTGAGCACCTCAAGGGCGATCGCCGCGTGATCAAAGGTATTCACAAAGGGGGTAGCGATAATGCCATAGCCAACGCTGGCTAAGTGCTCCAGCAAGCGCCGATAGGTCAACTGGGGGGCTGCCGCCACAAAGGCACCCCCAAGAAAATGAATCCAGCCCACGGGACGACGTGGCACCAACAGCCAGTTGCCACGCACCTCTTGCCATTCCAAAATGATTGACCTCCAAACGTGCGCAATTAACTGTAATGTAACGAATACGCGGACAACGGTGTAATAGGAGACGGTATGGTCGCTCAACTGATTGCCCTTGGCGCAGCCGGAGTTGGGGTACTGGCAGCACTAGTGGCTCTAGGGTTGGAATGGCGCTATCGTAAGCGGCCAGCCCATCCCTTAGAGATTATTCCTGCCGTGTGGAACCTTGAAATTTACGAGCCGCAGCACTATCGCTTTGTCGGCCAGTTGGGGCTGAGCAATCCGCACCGTGGGCTAGAGGTCATGGTGCCGAATCTCACGGCTGAAGTAGTTCTCTTGGCCGACAGCGCCGTGGACACCATTCAAACAGAGGTGTACGTTACCCCCCGGCACCCAGAACCCGAATTTGCCCCCCGCGCCGATGGCTATTGGTTTGCCTATATTGTGAAATCCACAAAGCAAACCAGTGTTGAACTGCGGGTGGATCTGCGGGGAGTGAATGTGGCAGACGTGCAGGCAGCTTGGGTTAAGGTGCACTACATTGCCTATGGCCCCCATGGTCGCTTTGCCAAGACCCACCATGAATTTATCCCCCTGAAATTTCCAGCCAAGGGGGAAAGCGGTGTGTGGCGACCGGCGGAAGGCTGTCAAGTGCTGCCCATTCGCACCCACTTACTCACACCCCTAGATGTGCCGCTGGAGGTTGTCAATCGCTACGTGCTCCCCCACGCCCAAGCGGGAGATATTGTGGCCATTGGCGAAACGCCGATCGCCATCATCCAAGGTCGCCTCAAGGATCCGGCGCAGTTAACACCGGGCTGGGTGGCTACGCGGGTGTGTCAGTTCTTTTTGCCGACCTCTAGCCTTGCCACGGCCTGTGGGATGCAAGCTCTGGTTGAGGAGGTAGGCGAGCTACGGGTGCTGCTGGCCTTCTTAGGCGGGGCGATCGCCAAACTATTTGGCTATCGGGGTGGATTTTACCAGTTGGCCGGGGAGCAAGCGCGACTCATTGATGATGTCACCGGCACCTTACCCCCCTACGATCAATTTATTGTCATGGGGCCTGCCAACCCCCAGGCGGTAGTGGATGACCTCGCGGCCAAAACAGGTCTTGGGGTAGCCATTGTCGATGTCAACGATCTCGGTGCGGTCAAAGTTCTGGCGGCAAGCGCGGGCGTATCATCACAGCTATTGACCGCTGCCCTGCGTAAAAACCCGGCCGGTAATGCCGATGAGCAAACCCCCATCGTTCTCATTCGCCCCAATTAGGACTGACAAGAACAAATAAGCCTGTTTCTAAACGGGTCAGCAGTGCCCGTAATTGCTGTTGCGCAGCGGCAGGCTCAAGGGGGTCAAGGGTGACGGGATCACGGGGTGAGAGTTGCCGGTAGCGATCGCATAGCGCTGTAAAGGGTAGTGATCCCTCAAACAAAGGCAGCAGCGTTGCCAACCCAAGAGGATCGATGTACACCGGGCTAGGGCTAGCAGCACTCATGAAGGTGCCTAAATCCACAATCAGGCGATCGCTTAAGTAATTGAGCCATTTCTCCTTGATCTCGGCGGTTCGCAACTGCGGGTGGAGGTGGATAGTGGCCTGCTGCCATTGCGTTTCTGACCACTCTTCAAGGGGCGCAACCTCAGCCTTAGTGCCACCATGCCCACACCAAAAATCTAAAAGGCGATGCACTGGATGAATCAGTTCGTACATCTCTAGCTGTACCTGTAAGGGCACATCTGGCAAGCTCAAGGCCAAAAAGGTCGGTAAATTCTCAGGATCCCTAAACAGATCCAACAGGTTCCAATGGCGCCAGTTAACCATCGAAATGAACTCCAGATCAGCCGCCGCCAAGTAGGCAAACATCTCAGGGATCGTGCTGCCCTTATCCCCAACGAGAAGATGATTGGCCAACAGGGCTTCATTGCTGGCATCGTTGACATCGTTGTAACGGGGGTTCCATGCCCGTGCTTTTAAGTCCACGCCGTCTTTGAGTTCCTGCATCACCTCCCGCACGATTTCCATTTCTAGGTCTTCGGGGTTGCCATCCATCAATCCCATCAAACGAAAGAGACCTTGAGCGCGATAAAAGGGAAACCGTTGGAACGCACTGTGCAAATTAGTGCGCAGAATGCCCTCTGGCTTTAGGACACTTTTAAGCGCCTGTAACCCCTCTACGGCATCGGGCAATAGGTACAGCACCTCATCGCAGTTAATGTAGTCAAATTGCTCTGCCCAGGTGGGTAACTCTAAAATGGAGCGGGTTTCAAAGAAGACATTCTCAATGTTGTGAAACTTGAGGCGCTCAGCCGCCAATTTGACGGATTCCGCCGACAAATCAATGCCGACAATTTCTGCCCCCGGATTGGCGATCGCCAGCACCAAGGACTTATAGCCTGTCCCACACCCCGCATCAAGAATGCGTTTGCCACGGGTCTCGGGGACACGACGATCCCTCAGATAAAAGGCGGTGACCAGATCATGAACAAACAGAACATTGGGGTTATCCTTAGGCGACTTGTCAAGGGCAATGCGTGGATACGGACCATAGTCAAACTGGCGGCGAACTTTCTCTAGATCAGCATCAGTGGCCATCAACCAACACTCCATAAATAAACCAAATTTCACCAATTGACCCTCCTCATTGGCGTGAGGGAGAAGAGCCTTGGTGGTATGAGGCAACTGGTTCAAACCGAGTCACCTTTACCCAATAATTTCGGCTATCACGCAGATGATTTCCAACATATTCTTGGTATTGAATGCCACCTGCCCTATGTTGATTGCCACGTTTGGGTCTCGGTCTAGTTTAGCCCCACATGCGCAGCGATGGGGGTGCCGCCCCAACCCACCAAAAAGAAGGGCGATTTTTGTATTTGCTAAGCCCTGTCGGAACCCTACAGCGCCAGTGATCCCGCAAGTGTTGATAGAATAGTTAGTAGATTCATTTGCCAAAGGGCTACTCCTGTGTCTGAACTGCCCCAACCAGAATTTGATAAAGACAAGTTTTTGTACCCTACCAGTCGCTATCACGGTAACTTTACGCCGCAAAATTTGGCATTTAATGCCAATTTGCAGGAGTTTGCTCAGCGGGTGAGTTACATCTGTGGGTTGGAAACGGGTGGTAAGTTGCCCCCTCAAGAGGCCTATAACGAAATCAAAGCGCTCTGGAAGCAGTTAAAAAAATCCCGCGAAATGTTGTTGGACTATGAGCCTAACCCACCCGATGAGACCGCTGGGGACTAAAATGCCGCGATCGCCCCATTATCCCACGACCCTACTACTGAGCTTGGGCACAGCGCCTTTTCTGGTGGGGGTGTGTGTTGGCCGTGTCCTGTGGGCGTTCAGCTTAGACCTCAGTGCTGCGAGTACCGAACTCCTCCGAGGGGAGTGCCTGCCCCTAGTGAATGCTGACGAGGTTTAGGGGTAAAAGGCTACTTGAGGTAGGCCAAGGGTTTCCGGCCACCCCATCATGATATTCAAACACTGGATTGCCTGCGCTGCTTGCCCCTTCATCAGGTTGTCGATAGCCGACATAACGATCACCCGTCCAGTGCGTTCATCCACCTCAATGCCAATGAAGCAGGCATTGGTGCCCCACGCCCACTTGGTTTGCGGGTAGATGCCTGGCGGCAAAATACTGACCCAGGGCGAATGACGATAGAACGCTTGATAAATGGTGATTAAGTCCTCCCGTACCAGACCTGGATCCCGCAGAGTCGCGTACACCGTGGCAAGAATCCCCCGCGGCATCGGGATAAGGTGAGGGGTAAACTGTACCAACACCGACTGCCCTGATAAATCGCTACAGATGGCTTCAATTTCAGGGGTATGGCGGTGGCGGGCAACATTGTAGGCGGCTACAGAATTATCGGCTTCCGCCAGCAACAAATTCACTTTGCCTTGACGCCCGCCGCCGGAGGTGCCGGATTTGGCATCGATAATTGCGGTATTAGGTTCAATAAGCCCCTGTTTGATCAAGGGGGCAAGCGCCAGCAGACTGGCTGTGGGGTAACACCCTGGACAGCCAATCAGGGAACTTTTGGCAATGCGATCGCGATAAAGCTCCGGTAGGCCATACACCGCCTGTGCGGCAATCGCAGCATCATCCCGCTCGGTGCCATACCACTGGGTATAGGTTTTGAGGTTCTGAAAGCGATAATCCGCCGAGAGATCCAGTACCTTACAGCCCCGCGCTAACAGTTGCGGAGCGAGGGTGAGGGCAAGGCCATTGGGGAGGGATAAAAATACAACTTGGGTGCGATCGCCAATAGCGGCAACATCCACTGGCTCAACCGTTAAATTCACCCGTCCTTGCAAATGGGGATACAACTCAGTGTAAGGGCGACCCGCGCTACCTTCGCCCCCCAGATAGGTAATGTCCGCGTAGGGATGATCTAGCAGTAAACGCACCAGTTGAATGCCACCATACCCCGATGCCCCAATAATGCCAACCGCAATGCGATCGCCCATACCTCACTCCCTTGTTGTTGCCCTTAGTGTACCGTTTTTTCACCAGTTCGCTTATACTGCCGGATCTGTCCTCAAGCATTCATGTCGATGGAGCCAACCCCTGATTTTGTCTTGCCTCTCCCTGCTGCAGATGCCTCTCTCACTGAAGCGGAGTTTTTACAGCAGGTGCGCCAAGCGTGGCAGGTGTGTGAACGCTTTGATCTGCAAACGGAGATTTGGCGGGGGCAAATTTTACGGGCGGTGCGCGATCGCTACCGCCATCAAGGCGATGAACGGGGAGTAGGCTTTAGCCACTGGCTACAGGAACACGACATTAGCAAGCGCCGTGCCTACGATCTGATTCAGTTGGCCGATCGCGCCGATGAGCTACTAACCCAGCGTCCCCTTCCCCCCGAAGCTATTTCTCGCTTTAGCAAACGGGCTTTTTTAGAAACCGCCGCTGCCGACCCCGAAGTCCAAGCCCTCATTACCGATGCGGCGCAACAGGGCGATCGCATTACCCATCGCGAGGTTCGCCAACTACAGGAGCAGTGGACTGCCCTCAACTCCGACCTGTTACCCACCATTGTTCGCGAAAAAGCGAGCGATCGCACCCTTGCCCCCCGCTATGTAGCGCCATTGGTCAAAGAACTCCGTAAACTCCCCGCGGATCAGCAGCAAGAACTCACCCAGGAATTGGTTAGAGATCCAAGTGTTGACACCGTCAAACAGGTCACCGCTACAGCGCGGCAGTTGGGGCGTTACCTCGAGGCAGCCCCACACATTCAAGCCCTGAATGCCACCCCCGTGGATCTACAGCAGGTACTGGCAGAAGCCCAACGGCTTGGCCAACTACACACCCTCGCGGATCTCCTCCAGCAAGCCGCACAGTTAGAGAGCACCATTGCCCGTCTTTATACCACATGGCAGCGGGTCAGTCAGTTAAGCGATCGCCTCTACACCGAGGCTGGCGCCAGCACGCCCCACCTACAGGCACTATTAGAGGCACTGGATTTACTCTCCGGTGATATGGTGCAAATAGACCTAGGCGGCAAAGCGGTGCGTTTGCATATCCTTGCGGCCTCAGACACCCCAGCCCATTGCTCGTGATCCCTAGGCCAGAGCGTTGTGGATCGTTCTCGAAACCGTCATGGGTTAAAATCAGCATTGTGCATAGCTACGATGGCTGTGCAGATCTCTTGTTGGGGTTTGCTATGAAGCGTTTTTGGGTCGCCGTTTGCGCCATTTTCCTGAGTTTTTCCCTACTGCTCACCAGTTGTGCCAATGTGCCAGCGGGCTTGAGCGGTAACTTTCGGCAGGATACATTAACCTTGATTGGGAGCTTACGCGAGGCGATCGCCCTACCGGAGAATGACCCCGGCAAGAAAGCGGCTCAAGCCGACGCTCGCAAGAAGCTCAACGACTTTTTCGCCCTGTACCGCCGCGATGAGTCTCTGCGCTCCTTAGCGTCCTTTACAACCATGCAGACGGCGCTGAACTCCCTAGCCGGTCACTATAGCTCTTATCCCAACCGCCCCCTCCCTGAAAAATTAAAGGCCCGCCTCGAACAGGAATTTAAGCAAGTTGAACTGGCGCTTGAGCGGGAAGCCAATAGCTAGTGCCGTATGGGGCAAAAACCCTACACCTGTGTTCCCATTCATGAGTGTGGTGAACCCCTCGCCCCGATTCCCGAGGGGATTGTACGTTTGTCTCCCCATCCCTATCAGCAGGTGGGTGCCCCCTACGGTAATGCGTCCCCCTTCTGGCTGCGCGTGGGCGTCATTACTGCCCTAGAGGCAGCTCAAGCATCCCTCATGAGCTACGGTTGGCGATTAGCAATTTTTGATGCCTATCGACCGGTAGCCGTGCAGCAGTTCATGGTGGAGCACACCTTTCGGGAACTCTGCACCCAGCGCGATCTTAATCCCCAACAGATAGATGGGTCCCTTGCCACCACCCTATGGGAGCAAGTGTATTTGTTTTGGGCCATTCCCAGTCAAGACCCGCAACAGCCTCCTCCCCACAGTACCGGCGCAGCGGTGGATCTCACCCTCGTCGATGAGACAGGCACTCTCCTAGACATGGGCGGGGCAATTGATGAACTATCGGAACGCTCTTATCCTGACTTTTACGATCGCCACCCCCATTTAGCTCATGCCAAGAACATTGCCGAACGTCGTCAGCGACTCAACCAAGCGATGACCAACGCCGGGTTTCAACGCCATCCGAACGAGTGGTGGCATTTTTCCCTTGGCGATCAGCTATGGGCATGGCAAACACAGCAGCAAACCGGGCAATCGGATATCGTTGCGCGCTATGGCCGCATTGATTTTGCCTAGAGATAAAAAAACTGCCCCCCCGAGGAGGGCAGTAAAAACCACCTAGGGCAATGGAGTCAACCACCAGAGTGGTTCAACTCCAAACTTGTATGGCCGGCTACTCCTTCAGGAAGCCACTGTAGGCTTCCATGCCATGCTCGCCAATGTCTAAACCTTTTAGCTCCTCTTCTTCCGACACGCGAATGCCAAGGGTTTGCTTCAGTGCCAGCCAGAAGATGCTCGTCATCAACACCGTGAAACCACCAACCGTTAAGATGCCAATGACTTGGGCAATGAGCTGGGTAACCCCATGACCCGTGAGCAATCCCAGTTCTTTATGGAATAAACCAACCGCTAGGGTTCCCCACGTCCCACAGACAAGGTGAACCGACGTGGCACCAACAGGATCATCAATTTTAATCCGATCAAAGAAGAGGACGGAGTAAACGACAATGACACCACCAATGGCACCGATGACCACGGCACTCCAGTAGGAAACGGTAGCACAGGGTGCCGTAATGGAGACCAAGCCAGCAAGAATGCCGTTAATAATCATGGATAAATCGGGCTTGCCAATGACCACCCACGCGGTAATCGTTGCTGCAAGACCGCCCGCTGCCGCCGCAAGGTTGGTGGTTACAGCAATATAGGGTACCGCTTTATCGGCAGCGAGTTCAGACCCTGGGTTAAAGCCAAACCAGCCAATCCACAGAATTAAACACCCCAGCATCGCAAAGCCCATGTTATGCCCTGGGAGTGCATTGGGGGTGCCATCGGCGGCGTACTTGCCAATGCGCGGTCCTAGGAACGCTGCCCCCATCAGAGCCGCCCAACCGCCTACGGCGTGAACCACCGTGGAGCCTGCAAAGTCAGAAAAGGCAACCTCTTCACCCAAGAAGGGCATTTTAGACAACAGACCCCCCCCCCAGACCCAGTGGCCGCTGATGGGATAGGAAATGCCTGTGAGCAGCAAGCTAAAGATTAAAAAGTCAATGAATTTGACGCGCTCGGCAACTGCCCCAGAAACAATGGTGGCAGCCGTACCGGCAAAGGCTGCTTGGAACAGAAACGCTACCGGGATCGCTAAGCCTTCTGGAAAGGGAGCGAGGCCGTAGGTTTCTGGATTTTCACTGCTAAGGAAAAAGCCCCCCAAGCCAATAAAGGCATTTCCTTCGGTGCCAAACATAAAGGAAAAGCCAATGGCCCAGTAGGCCAAGGTGGCCAAGGCAAAGACAATCAAGTTTTTAGAGAGGATGTTCACTGCGTTTTTCTGACGACAGAAGCCGGTTTCCAGCATCCCGAAGCCAGCATTCATGAAAATCACCAAGACGGCGGCAATAAACACCCAAATGGTATTGAGTACCCCTTGAACGTATTCAGGAGTAAGGGGTTGATCCTGTGCCTGTGCTGCGACACCCCAAACGGCAACAATAATGAGGGCAAGGGGGATGCAAGCGACAAGCGCTGGCGATCGCCAGCGGATGTTGGGTTGCCAATCTAGTAACGGTCGCTTTTGCCGTCTAGCACGTTTCAGTTTTAACTTGGACATCGCTTTCGTTCTCAACGGATGGACAAAAGACAAGGCTTGCAAACGATTTGAGCGGAGGAGACTTCGCAGCAGGCAACCACAGTTGTGGCGCAACAGCACGACAGAAAATCATGACTGTTGTGTGGCTTAAGTCAAATTAAGCGTTGACCCGCAGTTAACCTTTGATTGCACCAGTTCTGCCCGCTGAAAATCTGTATCGCGTTATACATTTACTTGGGCTGCCAAAACCGCCTATCCTAGGGAAGGCAACCTTGTCACTCGTTAAGGTGGCGTTTTCTCTTGTGGGAGTGGGGCAGTCGGCCAATGGATAGGATATGGGAGCTAGATTTTTATTCCCGACCTGTAGTGGATGAAAACAACAAAAAAATTTGGGAATTGCTCATTTGCGATCGCCAGTTACAGTTTCAGTTCAGCAAAACCTGTTCAGGAGCCGAAGCCAATGCCCGCTGGTTACAGGCGGCTCTTGGGGAAGCATTAGGGGAGTGGCGGCAGCAGTTTGGCCTAGCCGCCGACACTCAGCCCGATCGCGTACGGTTTTTTCGCCGTGCCATGAGCGCTATCATTACGCGTGGGGGCACAGCTGCTGGGTTAGGGATGCTGGCCAGTCGGCGCACCTTTGCCCTCTACCACTGGTTGCGAGAGCGCCACGCCCACGTTTATCCCAGCTTAGCCAACTATCAGGCAGAGCTTGCCGAGGCTCTGCAATTGTTGCCCCCTGCCCCCGAACCGTTACCCCCCGCCCTCATGGGCGATCGCTGGCAGGTCACCGCCTTGCCTTGGCAGGAGCTAGCAACAGCCCATGAATGGCAACTGCCCTTTGGGGATATTCCGCCCTTACCCTTTTTACAGTTAGCGCCAGACACGATTATTCCGGGGGTCATCATTTACTCACAGCGCGCCCTACCTCTGGCGGGTTGGCTCTCAGGGCTAGAACCGGCCTACCTTTCCCTTGAATCTGAGCCACAACCGCTGCTGATTCTCGACAGTGGTGCCAGCGATCGCTGGGTGTTAGCTCGCTTGCGAACCGAGGCACTGCGAGGGGAAATCACAGCCTTTATGGAGGCATGCAAGGCCAGCAGGGGGCTACACTTCATTGCCGTGCAGGAGAGACCCCAGCAAGAGCAGTTACAAGGGTTTTGGTTACTTCAACAGTTGAGTGTGGTTTGAGGGGCAATTCCCTTAGTCCCTCAGCACAACCTTAGGTTGAAGGCGATCGCCGATGCTGATGCCAAGCCCCAAACAGGCTTGAGTAGCGGCACAGGTGACCCCCATCAGGGTATTCTCAGGTTGGTGCCAGTCCCCTAGTACCCCTCGCCCATGGTACCAATCTGTCACTTGCCCAGCCTCCAGCGCCACCCACGGCAAATGTGCTAAAACCCTTTGGGGCGACAGCAGCGGTAAATCGGTTACGGTGATCTGGTCTAAGGCTACGCTCTGCTCAATGGGCAAGCCGCCACTTTCAACCCGCCGCAAGGCGCAGAGAGTGCCCCCCACCCCCAGAGCACCCCCCAGATCCCGGGCAAGGGCGCGAATATAGGTGCCACTGCCACAGGTAATGCGCAAGGTCACTTCTGGTTGATCCCCCGGCTGCCACATCAACAGATCAATGGCGTTAATCTCAACCGTTCGCAGGGGCGCATTGACCACCTCACCCGCGCGGGCACGGGCATAGAGCCGCTGTCCTGAAACTTGGATGGCGCTATAGGCGGGGGGGCGTTGCTCAATGATGCCAATAAACCGAGGAAGAATGGCTTCAATGGCTGCCACGGTTAACTGCTGCGCCGTCGTAGAAGTCAGCACTGTGCCGGTAATGTCATCGGTGGTTGTGGTTAGGCCAAAGCGAATGGTGCCAACATAAACCTTGGTTTGTGGCAGATACGGCAGCAGCCGCGTAGCCGCTCCGATGGCGATCGGCAGCACCCCTGTAGCCATCGGATCTAAGGTACCCCCATGACCAATACGTTTGTAGTGCAGTTGCCGCCGCAGTTGGGCAATGCAGTCGTGGGAGGTGTAGTTTGCCGGTTTATCCAGATTCAAAAAGCCCAGCATTAGGGAGTAGAAGCTGTTTGCGGATTTAGGGGTAAGCCACTCACAAACCGCTGCAGTGCGGCAATAGCGCGGTTGTAGTCAATAGTTGAGCTAAGGAGGTTGCTTTGCGCCTGAATCAAGGACGTTTCGGCATTACTTACCTCCGCTTGGGTGCCAATCCCCGCCTGAAACCGCAGCCGCGCTAACCGTAAGCCTTCCGTTGCTTGGCGCACCGCTACTTCATTGGTGCGGATGTTCTCTTGGCTAGACTTCAAGGTGTAGTAGGCTTGCTCTACTTGAAAGCGAATCAGGTTCTTAAACGCTGCGTACTGGGCTTCAGCGATCGCCGCCGAACTTTCTTGCTGCGCCGCACTGGCACGGGAGACGCCGCCATCAAACAGCGTCCAATTCATTTGGCCACCGACGGTATAGCCCCAGCGGGGAGCAAGGGAATCACTCAGGTCATCGGTGGTATTAAAGCTGCCCCCGGCCACCAGTTGGGGGCCTAGGTTCCCCAAGGCCACGCGCCGCTGTTGCAAGGCAGTATTGCGCTGGGCAAGCTGTTGCTCCAGTTCAACCCGATTGCGGAAGGCAAGGGTAATACTCTCTTCGAGGGAAAGTTTCCATTCCCCCACCACTTGAATGGGGTCTGCGGCCTGCACAGTCACCTTATCATTCAGGCTCAGGGTTTTCGCCAGTTGCCGCTGTGCCGTTTTTAGCTGGCTTTGGGCTTGCACCAACTGCTGTTGGTTATTGGCCAATTGCACTTGGGCAGTTAACACGTCAAAGAGTGTGCCGAGGCCGGCCCGTTCCCGAGCTACGGCATCCCGCAAACTAATTTGCGAGTTTTGGACAGCGGCTTGGCCAATGCGCACCAGTGCTTCTGCCTGCTGAATATTGTAGTAGTCGTTGGCCACATCTTGGCGCAGTTGCTCAAATTGGCGTTGCAGATCCAGTTCGGCATTGCGCACCTGTTCCCGCGCTGCTTGAATGCTGCCGGAGCGCTGCCCCGCTGTAAAGATGTTGTAGCCTAACTGAACCGTATTGGTCCAGGTGTTACTGGTGGTGTTTAAGGGCACAGGTGGTATCCCCAGACCACCGCCCTTGATAAATGCCTGCTGTGCTTGGGCATTTTGCAGACGAATGGCCGCCGAATCGGTACGGCTAATATTTGTTTGGAACGACAGGGTAGGATACAAGGCTGATTCAGCTTGGCGCAATACTGCCCAGCTCTGTTGCAGTTGAGCCTCAATAATTTGTAACTGCCGATTATTGCGGCGTGCCAATTCAATCGCCTCGGTGAGGGTAATGGGGCGATCGACATCAATAGTGACCTGCTCAGGCCGGCTGGGTAAGTAGAGGGGATCAGGATTGGGATTGAGGGGGATGAGATCTGCAGCGGTTGTCCTTGGTTGGGCGATCGCCCCCGGAGTGGCCATCAGTAACAGCCCGCCCAAGAGCCAAAGGCTCTTTTGCCACATCACTTGGTTGTCCATACGCACTCCTCCCACCGATAACACTCCTGCTACGGCTTAGCTGCGCCTAATTTGACATCCTCCCTGTCCTCTAGAGGACGGGGATTCCCAAGTCTCACGACGTAGGTTCCTGCTTCATTGCAACTGCCGCCACCCTTATTACGTTAGCGCTCCGCGCCGCCAAGGCGAACCCTCCACAGGCGGATAGCGTGTGTCCCACGGCCAAACTGCCGCCGTTGCGCTTCTTGTTGAACTGTGGGTATCCCGCTCGTCCCGCAAAGCAGTTGGTGAAGGCGGTTTGCAGATGCCTGAATCTTTGTTGCAAGGGAGCGCTGCTAACTTCATTCAAAAACTGGAAGTCATCCTGTTTTTTCCACTCCGTCAGCATGGCAGAGGGTTGGACGTATTCAACTCGCTCTTGCGGTTCATCCCATGCGTCAGTTCGCGCTGTCACCGCTCGGTTGTACACCAGTCGGACACAGTCAAACATTTTCCTCAGCAAGCTTTCTTGCTCAGGGGTTGGATAGAAACGATAGCTGTAAGCCTTTTCCATGCGTTAAATTATAACTTGTAAGTTTGCATTTGGCAGTCTGGGACTGCTGCTCCTATCCCTCCCCGCCCTACAGACAAACCGGGGTATCTCGGAGGTTTAAGATAAAAGGCTGGGGCAAGTGATGGGGCAATTTAGAATAGGGGCAGATTAAACGCGCTCACCCTAGAAATGCTCCTGCCGCTGCGTTAACGCCATGACCCAGACCCATAACCGCCAAAGCGCCACCATTTTGCTGGTAGATGATGACCCCAACTTAGTCTTGCTAGTGAAAGACTACTTGGAAATGCAGGGCTACGCAGTACTCACCGCCGCCCACGGTCGTGAAGCCCTAGACCAATTGCAACAGCATACGCCTGATCTGATTATTTGTGATGTGATGATGCCGCAGATGGATGGTTATAGCTTTGTCAGTACAATGCGACAGCATCAGCATTTACACTGGTTACCGGTATTGTTTCTTTCCGCTAAGGGGCAAACCCACGATCGCATCAAGGGGCTACAAACAGGAGGCGATGTGTATCTTGTCAAACCCTTTGAACCCGATGAACTGCTCGCCCAAGTGCAAGCCTTACTGAAGCAAACCGCACGGTTGCGAGAGCAGCAGCGCACCTCCCCCACAGCGCCGACACCGCCCCCGGGGGTTGAGCTAACCCCCACAGAAACTCGTATCTTGCAGTACGTGGCGCGGGGGTTGGCTAACCGCGAAATTGCCGCGGAACTGCATGTCAGTCAGCGCACCGTAGAAAGCCACGTGAGTAATATGCTAGGGAAAACAGGACTTCACAACCGTACAGAGCTGGCTCGCTGGGCCATGGATCATCACTATGCCTAGTTTGACACTCCCTTCGCGTTCAGCAGGAGAGCTACCCATGACTCTGCTACCATCCATGCGTCCTAGCTTGCTACCCATGGGGGAGAAAGCGATCTCCCCTCCTTTCAACGGTAAAATGACGGGACACTGCAACTTTGGAGGCTGTTAGCCATTGATTATTGTGATCGACAACTATGATAGCTTCACCTACAACTTGGTTCAATACTTGGGGGAGCTAGCTACGGAGTTTGCCGTTGCTGCTGATCTCCGTGTTTTTCGCAATGACAAGATCACCCTTGCCGATATTGAGACCCTAGCCCCAGACGGCATCGTCATTTCTCCGGGACCCGGGCGGCCAGCAGATGCTGGTATTTCCGAAGCAGTGATTCGCGCCTACGCACCTAAGTGTCCTATTTTAGGGGTGTGCTTAGGGCATCAAGCGATTGGCGAGGTGTTTGGTGGCACTATTACATTGGCACCAACTCTGATGCACGGTAAAACTTCCGACATCTATCATGCTGGGGTAGGAGTCTTTGAAGGTTTGGCTCAACCATTTACTGCCACTCGTTACCACAGTTTGGTCATTGACCGCGAGACTTGTCCCGATGTCTTAGAAATTACGGCATGGACGGCAGATAACCTGATTATGGGGGTTCGCCATCGGCAGTATCCCACCCTTGAAGGGGTACAGTTCCATCCTGAAAGTATCTTGACCCGCTGCGGCAAAGACTTGCTTAGGAACTTTTTGGCAACAGTTGCCCGTCAGCGGCCTTAACTAGCCTCGCGGCTTGACTTCTCCCCTCCTTGAAAGAGAGGGGATTCCCAAAGGATGCTACGCAACGGGCTGAAGCCGCGTTGCTTCGCTTTTCCCTTGAGCTGTCACCCACAACTTAATGCGGGTGGGGGCAGTCA
>Ga0272446_1003253_pt1 | contig 20796 bp, 21 predicted proteins | sample YNPCB0061_FD_194587 | JGI IMG/M metagenome (GOLD analysis project Ga0272446, IMG submission 194587) | Hot spring microbial mat communities from Yellowstone National Park, WY, United States - YNP-CB-006-1 | ecosystem: Environmental > Aquatic > Thermal springs > Hot (42-90C) > Sediment | place...
CTTTAATCCAATAGCATGGTAATTTCAGTTAAGAAAGGGAAAACCTTTTTCAGAGTGGAAAATCATGCTCAATCTTATTCAAATTTGAGGAGTAGGGAGGTAAAAAATACACCTTTCGCCCATGCTTTTTTTAGCATCTCCCCAATCACTGGCGCGCTGTGAAAACTGGCATTAGTCATCACTAAAATACTGCTACCGATTTAGCTGGTGCATTTACACTCCCTTCCGATACTAATAAAATTCTATACAGCCCTAGCAAACAATAATTTTGCTTCTTAATTCACAGCCTTTAGAGCAGTTGCTTGGTCAGTTAGGACAAGTTTTGGCTTCCAGCTTGCGGCGTTCCCCCTCTCCCACTTTGGGAGAGAGGATCAGGACTCTGGAACCACTCTGTGTCTCACAGCAAAACAGCGCTTAGCAGGGCAAACATCCCACCTGAGATCAGCGCTGACCCTGGTAAGGTTGTCAGCCACGCCAAGCCCATATTGCGCCATGTCAGCCAGTTGATCTGCCGCGATCGCCCGAAGCCCGCCCCCGTAACCCCACCAATTACTACATGGGTGGTACTCAACGGCAAGCCCAACACACTCCCCGCCAAAACGGTCAATGCCGAGGCGGAATTACCGACAAAACCGCTGACGGGATCCAGGGGGCAAATTTTCTCGCCTACGGTCTCGATAATTCTTTTGCCGCCTGCATAAGTGCCTACGGCGATCGCCAAAGCACAGGACACCGCTACCCAACGGGGGGTTGCGCTTTCGGCAGGCGCAACGCATGCGCCAATCAGAGCAAGGGTAATTACCCCCATTGACTTTTGGGCATCATTGGAGCCATGGGAGAATGCCATCAGCCCGCCTACGGCAATTTGTAATTTAGGCAGTATCTCCTGCAACCGATCCGCCGCAAACAGCTTGCTGATCTTCTGGATAACTGCCAACCAAGCGATCGCCACTAAGCCTGCCATTACTGGAGAAATCAGCATCGGTAATACTACCTTTTGTCCCACCCCAGACCAGATGATTTCTTCCGCCCGTCCATAAACCCAGCCCGCCCCCACCAACCCGCCGATCAGGGCATGGGAGGAACTGCTGGGCATACCAAACCACCATGTAATCACATTCCAAGCGATCGCCCCCACCAAAGCCGACAGCAAAACCATTACAGCCAAGTGGGGATCGGGGACTTCTCGGATCAAGCCATGCTCAATGGTCTGCGCCACCCCTGTTGCCACAAATGCCCCAACCAAGTTGCACAGCGCCGACATGAGCAGAGCCGACGGCAAGCTCATCGCTTTAGTTGCCACAATTGTAGCGATCGCATTGGCGGCATCATGGAAACCATTGGTGAAATCAAACAGCAGTGCCAAAATCACCAACAACACCAACAGCGATGGGAACTCCATTAGCGATGGCGAATGTAATCATAGACCCCCACATACTTGGCTCCTGGATGATTCCACGAATAGTCGTACGCCATGCCCTGCTTGGCAAGCTGTTGAAAGGCTGAGGGATTTTGCTTGTAGAGATTGAGGGCGCGACTCAAGGCACTTTCCAAAGCATAGCGATCGGTTTGGTAGAACACATAACCATTGCGCTCCCCCTCTGGGTGGCTTTGGTCATAGTCAATATCAAAAACCGTATTCAATAAACCGCCCACACCCCGCACCACTGGAACCGTCCCGTACCTGAGACTGATCATCTGCGTCAGCCCGCAGGGTTCATAATTGCTAGGCACAACAATAATATCAGCACCAGCATAAATTAAGTGGGACAGTTCCTCATTGAAACCAAGCTCCAGATGCACATCGGGATTTTGGTTCAAATACTGCTTTTCGTGCCAGAACCAGCGGTGTGTCCCCCCTTCGGTCGCCGAACCCAGCAAGACAAACTGCGCCCCCAGTGCCAAAGAGTAGTAAATAGCATGATGCACCAGATGTACTCCTTTTTGTTGATCCAGCCTGCCCACATAGCAGACAATCGGCTTATCAACATGTCTCAGCATCAGCCTTTCCCGCAAAACCATCTTATTTTTGGACTTCAGTTCAAAACTGTCAGCATTGAAATGGACAGGAATAAACCGATCTATCTCAGGATTCCAGACATCGTAATCAATGCCATTGAGAATACCCCCAAACTTAAGATGATGACGGTCTAAGGTTTTTTGCAGACCGCAACCCACATCGCTAAAACGAGCTTCCCAAGCGTGGTGCGGCGACACCGTATTTACATAGTTGGCATAGACAATGCCCCCTTTCATCATATTTAGCGCGCCATAGTGATTGTCGTCCGCCAGTCGCTCCACATTATAGTAGTATTCATCCCGATTCAGCCCCGTTGCCCACAGTATCTCAGGTCCTACGATACCCTGATGGCGAAAATTGTGAATGGTATAGCACACCCGTTGATTTGCCATGCCATGCCACTTGTTGATTTCGTATAGCAAAACTGGCACCAGACCCGTTTGCCAGTCATGGCAATGGATCACATCAGGTCGCTTGTTGGTTACCTGCAAAAACTCGATCGCCGCCTTGCTAAAGAAACTAAACCGCATGTGGTCATCCAGTGCGCCATAGTAGATGCCCCGATTGAAGAAATTATCCGCCGAGTGGGGTTGAATGAAAAAGCACAGCCGACCATGCACCCAACCGCAAAACACCGAGCAATGCACCGCTCCGCCATACCACGGCACCCACAAATCCCTGTAGGCATCGTGCAATCCCCAAATTTGGTCGTAGCGCATGCAGTCATACATGGGCAGAATAATCTCTACGGTGTGTCCCCGAATTTCCAGTTCCCGACTTAGCCCATAGATTACATCTCCTAGACCGCCAGCTTTGATCACAGGAGCGCACTCGGACGCGATTTGGACGATATACATTGCCAATCCTTATTTATTTCACGATTAATTTTAACAGTTTATTAAGTATTTATACTCTATCGCAAAACATGGACTAGTATCGCCACCACTTCCATATAATTTTCTGATGCAGTTTGCCCCGATCATCAACAATTTTGGCATGGCAGGTATAACTGTGGCGGTTAATCACCCACACAAAACTGCGAATTTGGCTGTGCAGTGATTTGGGGGCGATGGCAAATTGGGGAGGGTCTAGCTTTTGGTGTAACACATCGATGGTTAGTTTAGAAATTCCTTGCTGAGTGGCGATCGCCAAGATGTTCTTAATTACATAATCTCCCTCGCAGTAGTTCATTAAACTAAAGAATGAATGAACAAAATCCTGCGCTACGCTTCCTAGTGCTTTATAGCTGGGCATTGCTTAGTAATTGCAAGTGCGAGAACCCATGGTCACAACTCCGCAAATTAAATTTATGATCTAATATGAAGCTCTGGCATCATCAAGCATCTTTTTGGTTGGATGGCTTTTTAATTTGACTTTGGCGACAGCGGCGGATTTCCCATGCCACTTGCCAACACGCATAAATCATCAGCAAGGTGCTTAACCCTGCGTAGGTTCCGCCCCCTGGCATCCCCGAAAACGCCATTGCCCAACTACCAGCAAATAGGGTCAGGGCATAAATAAACAGAACTGTCAGCCGCTTTGATACTCCCGCTTTAACCAGACGGTGGTGTAGGTGGATTTTCCCCGGAGAGGTCAGCGGAATACCTTTCCGCCAGCGCTCGAGGATCACCGAGGCTCCATCGAGAATTGGCACAGCCAAAATTATGTAAGGTAAAAATACGGCGATCGTAGTTACTCCTTTGGCTACACCGATAATGCTCACTCCTGCCAGAGTAAAGCCCAGATAATAGGCTCCTCCATCCCCCATAAAAATCTCGGCAGGGCTTTTGGGCTTGAAGTTGTAGCGCAGGAAACCAAGGCAAGCTCCCGCAAGAGCGGCGGCAATCAGAGCGGCGGCGGACTGGTTCATGAATAGGCTAGTTACTAGGATAATGGCGGCGGCGATGGTAGTTACGCCAGCGGCTAGCCCATCCAGCCCATCCATCCAATTAATAGCGTTTGCCATCCCCGACAGCCAGAGCATGGTCAGGGGCAGGCTGATGTAGCTCTCAAACTGCACAATGCCAATGAACGGAATACTGATGAAATCAATGCCTACGCCCACACGCCATACTAGGGCAGATGCCACCAGTTGAGCAATGAGGCGGGGAATGGCGGGCAAGCTGAATAGATCATCGGCAAAGCCAATCAAAAAAAATACTGCACCGCCTATGGTGACCCCCCAAATCTCATATTCTTTTGCTGGCGGCAAATAGCCAAACCAACCGCCACCCCAGACTAACAATAAGGCAATCACACTGCCCAAAAATATGGCTACCCCACCTACCCGCACTGTGGGGACATGGTGCATCTTGCGTTCGTTGGGTTTGTCCACTAAGCCCGCTTTTAGCCCCAAGTGGCGGATCATGGGAGTAATCAACCACACAGCGATCGCTGAAGTGGCAAAACACAGCACATAAGGAACGGCGGTGGGATGCAACATAGCAGATACAATATCAGAAAGTTCCCGAGATAGACTACTGTGTAAATCGCTCAATCACCAAATTTATGTAAGGGTTCTAGAAAGTTGAGACCAAACCATTGGATACCCATGCCGAGGATAGTGCTTCTGCGTGGTTTTGGATGTAGCTGATTTTGTGTAAGCATGGTCACGGGCTTATCGTAGCCTTTGCTCTCCAATTTTTTAAGGCATTGAATAGTATCATCTGGCACAATGACCTCTTCCACCCTCTGCGCCATAACATACTTAAAGCTCCTGTTATGGTTGATCTGCTAAATTATTACAAGGCATCAGAACCGTTCTCCTCTGCATTTGTTGATGACTGAAAAACAATTTCCTCATAAAACTGCTCGATCGGCAAACTTAACCCAATACTTTTAAGCTCCACAACATCACCTTCTCGATAGCTCAAGATGACCCATTCCCCTGTATCTTTTTTATGATAAATATCAACCGCCATTTCATCAGAACTGACCAGCACATAATCCATTAAACTAGGATTGCGGCGGTACTTTTCAAACTTTTTGCCACGATCGTAAGCCTCAGTTTTAGGAGATAAAACCTCTATAATCAAGCAAGGGTAGGTAATATAGAGCGGATGCTCGCGATCGCGATCGTCACAAGTTACGCTCAAGTCTGGATAGGTATAGTTGGCTGTATGAAGGATGTTAATCTTCAAATCCGAGTTGAAAACTTGACATTGACTTCCTCGCAAATGCGATCGAATCAACAACAAACAATTTATGGCAATCACGCTATGATTTTTTGTCCCGCCACTCATCGCATAGACCCGACCACCAATCAGCTCGTGCTTTTCTAACTGCTGTGCTTCCCAAGCAAAATACTCTTCGGGAGTAAAGTAACGATCTTGTGTTTTGACAGCAATCATAGGACTCTCCTAATTCCCAATTGTCACATTATCTTATACTTTCAATCATAATGACTCTTAACCAAGAATGGCAAACACTTCTATTTCTGTTTCAGGAATAATATCTACATTTAGAAGATTCCCTGAGATGAGATTACCATTGACACAGAGGGAAGTTACCCCCTGATTCTTATGCTGAGGATTTTCTACGGTCAAGTGGATAGTTTTGTTACGGAATTTCCGCACTACCCGAAAACCATCCCAAGCGCTGGGAATGTGGGGATCAATGATCATGCCCTGCAGACAGGGGCGCAGACCGAGGATGTAATCTATGCCAATGCGTAACATCCAAACCGCTGTGCCTGTGAGCCATGAGTGGCTGGCTTGCCCTTGGGTGGGGTGATCGGGGCTGGTAATGTATTCTGCAAATACATAGGGTTCCACTTCGTAGCGATCGCTATCTTGCGCTGAGTTCAGCGGAAGCATTTTTTTGTAAGTAGCGAAGGCAAATTCAATATCGCCATGCAAAATGGAAGCCAAAACGAACCATGAGGATGCATGGTTGAATACCGCTCCATTCTCTTTTTTCCCGGGCACACAGCGACTGATTAGACCAATAGAATCATCAATCTCCGTGAAAGAAGGAGCGACAATCTGCATACCATAGGGAGTATTGAGAAACCGCTGACAACTCTCCAGAGCTAGTTTGGCGCGTTCTCCCTCTGCAATGCCAGCAATCACCGCCCAAGATTGCGCGTTAAGGAAAATTTTTCCCTGCTTTTGGGTGTGCGTGCCGATGGGAGAGCCATCATCCCGAAATGCCCGCAGATACCAATTGCCATCCCAACAGAGTTCATTCAGCTTGGTTTGCAATTCCCCATACACCTGCTGGAACTGGTGCAGATGTTCTAAGTCTTGTTTCCATTCCAATAGCGGAAGTGTTTTGATGATAATATAGGCGAGAAAGCAACTGCCCCATGTGGTCTCCCCTTTTCCCGCAGAGCCAACATGGTCGAGAGTATCATTCCAATCGCCATTGAAAATGCGTACCAATCCTCGAGGACTGCGAATGGAAATGGCATATTCTATGGCTTTGATGAGATGTTGATAGACCGTATCGGATCCTTGATCATAGTAGGGAACCACTTCGTCGAGAATGGAAAAATCCGCTGTTTCCATCAGATATTCCATAATGCCAAAGGGAATCCACAAGGGAGTATCGGAATGGTTGGTGCGTTCTCCTGTGTTAGTCAATACAAAGAAATTGTGTAGGGTAGAACCATCGGCAAATTGGAATTGTAGAGCTTTGAGGAGGCGATTTCTCACTTGGGGAGGGGCGACCATTAGTACCCCTAGAATATCTTGGAAGCGATCGCGCATTCCCGTTCCAAATAATAATCCGCCGTGATAGTATCCCAAATTTCTTGCCATGCTAAAGGTTACGGCTGATTGGTATTGATTCCAAACATTCAGCATCAAATTGATTTGGGTATCGGGGGTGTGTACTTGCACAGCGGATAGGTAGTCCTGCCAATAGTTCTTCAGCTCTGTAAATTTTTGATCAATTAAACTAAGACTGCGGCTAACAGTAAATTCAGGTTTAGTACCCTTATCCACTACTTCCATAGTGATGGCAAATTCTAGTTGAGAATTGCTGGGAATAGTTACTTTGCTTTGTAACGCGGCAATGGGATCGCCCGTTGTAATTTCACTATTGCCCATAATACTATTGACTACGGCTTGGGGATTGGCTTCAGAACGCCACCTGCCAATAAACTGATCCAAACTACTATCAAAACCTGATACAGGTAGAGTGCTGGCAAAGTATAGGTGATATTTCCAATCGATGTTTGGTTGTTTCACTGATACCCCTTTGTTGAGTACCCAATAGCGGCGGGTGGCACACAGCGCTTGGTAATCTTTATGCCAATAAACTTCGGTAAAATGTTTGTCATTGGGTTGGTTAATTAAATCATTGAGGGCATTACCCATCAATAATTCAACAAAGGCATAAATCTCTAAACTGCGGGGGCGATCGCTTAAATTAGTGAGAGTAACACGCCATACTTCTGTATTAGTGTCCTGTGGTACAAAGTAGGTAATTTGTCCTCTAATACCGTATATTTCCGTAGTAATTTTGGTATATCCCTGCCCATGACGACACTCAAAAAAATCATAGTTCAATTCATTGGTGGGTGACCAACTGAGAGACCAATAGTTACCAGTGTTAGTATCTTTGACTAAAACATATCTTCCGGGGCGATCGCCAGGCAAGGCATTGTAGTTCATTCTGGTTAGGCGATTATCTCGCGGGCTGTCTAAGCAACTGAAACCGCCTCCTGTGTGGGATATTAGCCCTGTGTAGCGCCCATTCCACATATAGTTAAACCACGGGCGCGGCGTGCGGGGATCGGTGATCACATACTCCCTGCCATCCTCAGTAAAATAGCCGTATTTGTTGGGGAAAAGTGCCATAACTACAACTGCTTATAATTTGCCAATACTGCTAAATTCTACTACATTTTCTATGAGAGTTTTGCGAGCTAATTCACTATAGGCAAAGCCCCAAGGAATTTCTGGTTTGAGTAAGCGCAGTAATTTTTCTAGGTTATAGGGACTGCCATAGAGTATGATGAGACGCAATTTATCTAGGACAACTAATTTAGTAATAAAATTTTCTAATTCTATCTGCCAGCTAGCAGTGCCACGAAAGGGATTGCCACGACTGGATATTTCTAAAAATACTGGGGGCATATTTGCTAGGTCGAGATGGCTGAGCATTCTCTGATCCAACGAAATTGGAAGCAGTGGGTATAGCTGTTGTTGAATTATACTATCGCTTTGATGGAGGCGATCGCTACAAAATAGATGCAAAGTACCAGTGATATTTATTGGTTTTCCATGGGGTAAGTAATAGTGCAGGGCATTGTGGGCAATGGTTAGAGAAGGTAAGCTATGCTCTGCACTGCCAAGTATCTTAAATTCGGGGGTAGTATTGTTAGTTTGTAGCTTATATTTCGCCTGCTTAATTCTGGTGAAGGACTGCTCGATCCTCTCTTCAGTAATAATTCCATCCATTACAGCGGCATAAATAGCCTCAATGACGGCGATCGCATCGGGGGGCATTAACAGAATATCTACCCCTGCTTGAATTGCTTTGATTGCCATTTCTGCACTAGATAATTTACCTACCCCGCCCATAACTAAGGCATCGGTAATAATTAAGCCACTAAATCCTAATTCATTTCTTAGTAAATCCTGCACAATTTTCTGAGAAAAGGTGGCGATATTCTCTCGATCCCATGCTTCAGCGATGAGGTGAGCGGTCATAATACTATCTATCCCTTGGCTAATTAGTGCCTGAAATGGAGGCAATTCTATGTCCCAAAAATGTTGGCGATCGCTGTGAATTATAGGAGTCAACAAATGGGAATCTATGGCAGTATCACCATGTCCAGGGAAATGTTTTGCTGTGGTTAATACTGGATAGGTATGCGCCCCTTGGTGAAAGGCACAGGTCAATTCACTAACTATCAGAGGAGTAGTACCAAAGGAGCGAACATTGATTACTGGATTGCGGGGATTACTATTGACATCAGCCACGGGAGCCAATAGCCAGTTAATACCAATGGCTAGGGATTCTAAGGCAGTAATTTGCCCCATTTGTTCTGCTAAACTGAGAGCTAACTGCCGATCTTTCCGCCAAATTTCTGCTAGTGCCATAGGCGGGGGAAATTGCACAGCCCCTGCAAATCTTTGCCCTACCCCTTCCTCCACATCAGCACAAATAAACAGGGGGATTTGGGCTAGGGATTGCCAATGGTTGATGCGCTGTTTTACCTCACCAACACTGCCCCCTACAAGAATAATCCCCCCAATGCCATAGTTAGTAATTAAATCTTCTGATAGTTGATTATCTAGTTCCCACTGCGGATATAGCCGCTGATGATCTAAACTGAAACCAGAGGCTCTGGCAATCACCATCTGGGCAATTTTTTGCTTCAGAGACAGGCTATCCATAATATTTGCACCAGCCCGTTTGATAATGTTTGCTATCTACTAGAACGGGGTGGAGAATTTCCTGCAAAATTTCCAAGGATTCCACTAGGCGGGGACCAGGGCGATTGAAATAACTATTGCCATCAGTGAGATAAACTTGATTGTGGCACACCGCTGATAATTTTTGCCACAGGGGATTAGACCACACCCGATGCACTTCCATTGCCGTTTTATCTAAGTCAAAACCGCAGGGCATAAAGATAATTACTTCTGGATTGCTAGTTAGCAATTCTTCCCATTGCAACCATGGCGAGTGCTTACCTGCTATGCCAAAGAGATTAACACCCCCAGCAATTTCTACCAATTCAGGTATCCAATTCCCTGCGGACATCAATGGTTCAATCCATTCAATACAAACGGTGCGGGGACGGTGTTGGGTGCGATCGCCAATGGCTTTTACTATCTCTACTCTCTCTTGTAACCCTGCTATTAAATTCTCATGTTCCACTCCCAACATTTCGCCCACTCGTGCAATGTCCGACCATACCTCGTGCAGAAAATTCGGTTGTAAAGAGATAATTTGCGTATTAGGGTCAAGGAAATCCCGCACTGCTATTTCCACATCAGCCATGCTCACGGCGCAAACCTCACACTGGGCTTGGGTGATGATGTGGGTGGGCTGTAATTCCTGTAGTAATTCTATCTTTACTTCATAAACACTCAGCGCCCGTGCTAATATCTCACTCACTCGCTGATGAATAGTTAAACTATCCCCTTGGGGATGGAACTGGGGAGCAGTACACACAGGTAATGTTTTGATACATTCTGGAAAATCGCATTCATGCGATCGCCCCACTAGATAGTCAGTCAAGCCAAGAAAATGGACAATTTCCGTAGCGCTGGGCAAGAGGGAAACAATGCGATAATCACTCATCTTTTGCCTCCCATCTGGGATCACGATACAGCCGACAGATGCCCCGTTTGGTTTCTCTGATGAAGTCGCAAAATAGCTTTATATCTGGATCATCTGCCAGTTCTGGGTCTTGGGATATGGCTTCCAAAGCCTGCAAGCGATTTAGGTGAGAATTGAAAACAATATCAAAGGCACGCTGAATTCGCTTACGCCGCTGGTGGTCAAATCCTCTGCGCCGCAAACCTACCCGATTCAATCCTGACACACAATTGGTATCTACAGCCATACAATAGGGCGGCACATCCAAACTTAACCTAGTTTGTCCCCGAATCATCACAAATTCACCAATGCGATTGAATTGATGAATGACGGCATCGCCGCCTATGAAGGCATAGTTCCTGACTTCCACATAGCCCGCCAAAAGCACATTATTCACCAAGGTCACCCCATTGCCAACCTGACAGTTGTGGGCAATATGACATCCTGTAAACAGCAGATTGTCGTTCCCAATCTTGGTAGTGGAATGTTCCGCTGTGCCACGATTGATAGTTACATATTCACGGATGATGTTGCGATCGCCAATTTCCACGAAACTAATCGCTCCTTTGTAGGCAGTATCCTGTGGTTCGGAACCAATAATCACGCCATAGCCGATTTGATTTTCATTGCCAATGCGAGTATGTCCTGTAATGATGGCTCTGGCACGGATTTCACAATTCTCGCCAATCACCACATGCTCATCAATAATCACATCAGCGCCTACGCTTGTCCCCGCACCAATTTGCGCTTTGGGGTGGATCATGGCTCGGGGATGGAACAGACTCATGGGTGGTTAGGAAGTAATTAGCCATTGGTTATGCTACCATAAGCCCTATGGATTATGCGCTGGATTTTGGCACAAGCAACACAGTGATTGCTCGTCGTTCTCCTGCGGGCATAGTAGAAACTGTAGCTGTAATTCCTAATTTGGTCTATGTGCAAGATGCCAGAACGGGGCAGGTGATTGTAGGTCAAGAAGTAGATGGACAGCCGCAACGCCTGTTTCGCAATTTCAAACGGGCGATCGCCACTGAGATAGAAGGTTTTGTTCCTGAACTGGATGGAGTGGAAGTAACCGCCAAGCAAGTGGGCATCTGGTTTTTGCAGAAGGTGCTCCAACAGCTCAAGGACATCTCCTGTCTGGTGCTGACCGTACCTGTAGCCAGTTTTGAACAGTATCGCCAGTGGCTTCTCTCCCATGTTACCTGTCTCAACGCTCCCGAGATTCGTATTATTGATGAATCTACTTCAGCCGCCCTCGGCTATGGCATCACCGCAGGACAGCAAACCGTTTTGGTGATAGATTTTGGTGGGGGAACTATTGATTTTTCGGTAGTTCGGCTGAGTTTAGATACTTTGCAGTCCAAGTCAGCGATTAACTTCTGGCTGAAATGGGCGGATCGCCGCTCCCTAAGTGCCGCAAAGAGTCAGCCTACCGCCAAAGTGTTGGCAAAAACGGGGCAAAACTTGGGGGGTATGGATATCGATTACTGGATTATGGATTACCTTGTTTCACAACTGAATTTAGCTAAAGTCCCTGAGACCAGAGCGATCGCCGAAAAGTTGAAAATAGCCCTATCCACTGCTGAGACCGCCAGTGTTTTCAGCAAGGGAATGGAAGTTTCCTTAAATCGTTCGCAACTGGAAGAAATTTTAGCGCATCATCACTTCTATCGCCGCCTCGACAAGTGTGTAGCTGATCTGCACACCCAACTGCAACGCCGCGATTTATCTTTTGCTGACTTGAATGCCATCATTTTAGTAGGAGGTTCTGCCCAGATGCCCGCTTTGCAAAACTGGGTAAAGCAATCTTTTACTGACCTGCCTATCCATGCCGAAAAGCCCTTTGAAGCGATCGCTCATGGTGCTATCAGTCAGGACTGGGTGCTTTCTGACTACTTATATCACAGCTACGGCGTGCGCTATTGGGATCGGCGCAATAAATGCCACAACTGGCACATTATCTTCTCTGAAGGGCAGACCTACCCAACCACTAAACCTTACGAACTGGTACTGGGCGCATCAGTTCCCAATCAGCCATGGATTGAATTGGTGATTGGGGAAATTGCCAGCGTGGATACGGAAGTGGTTTATCAAGGGGAGGAGTTAGTAGTGAAGGATTTGTTGGAGAAATTAGTCAAAGCCTATCCATTGAATGATACGGAAACAGGGAGGGCGATCGCCCACCTCAATCCTCTCGGTAAAGTTGGCGAGGATCGGATTAAAGTTCTGCTGGAAATTGATCGACAACGCACTTTAGTAATCACTGTCATTGATCTTCTGAGCCACAAAACCCTAGTAAAGTCTCAGCCTGTAATAAAGTTGCAGTGATTTCCCCAAGTGAAACCCATTCTACTAATCAAGCGGTTTAGATAAAAGTTATATTTTGGGGAGAAGGCTGTAACTTTTAATAGCGAAATTATATCTTGACTGAACTTGAACACTAATTTGATAGGCTCAGGTATTTTCAGAAGCAGAGCCTATTGGTGCAGTCAAATCAGATAAATTTTTGAGAATTGACGCTAAAATTTGCATATCTTTTGGTTTAACTTGATATCTTCCTGATTCAATATCTCTAATCCAGCTTTGACTTTTATGCAACAAAGTTGATAACTCTCTTTGGCTGATTCCCTGTTGCAGTCTGGCTTGCTTAATTGTGTCCCCAGTAATTTGAGTAGCTATGAGTGGCTTGGGAATAGTTTTATTCTTTCGCTTCAACTTTGATTTCGGTGTTTGAACTCGCCAATCCTCTGGAAGTTCAAAAGACTTAAAACTGGCATTTAGCAAGGCTATCCACTTTTGTTTAGAATTAATTCCTATTTTGGATTCTCGCGATTCTTCTGTCCAATAATCAAATGCCTCCTCTGGATCATCGGGAATATTCTGATCACCTATCCATCTCGGTCTTACTGCTTCTGGGTAGGTAGAATCATCAAAGATGGGCTTTAATCCACAATAGAATAATTGCTCTAAATCCGCCTCAAATGTGCTAATTACCTTGCGGCGTATTTCCGCATTGTACCATGCTGATTGCAGATATACTTCACCATAAATTAATTTCAGAAGGGACGCTACTTTGGCACTGCGATCATTTCCAACACGGAGACGGAATAGGAGGTAAATTAAGATTACTACGGCACCTTCATGGCGTTGCCAGAGATGCATAACTTGCGGCGCAAAGGAAATAGGAAGCCAACCGTATTGATTGTAGGCAGTTTTGGTGCTAGCTTTTTCCTGATTTAGAAAATAAGCTGACCACTGACCAGCTAAAATCTCAAATGATAAGCCAGCAAGATAGGGAGAGCCGTCTTCTGTCTTGGCAATGTGATAGGTGGTATTTACACGCCACAAAGGTTCTTGAGGAATATGGATGGACTTGATTTTGCCTCGTTGTTGCCATCGCACTTCTACCGACAGTTCACAGGCTTGTTCTATGAGGGACTGAATTAGTAATAATTTTTTGAAGCGACTTATATCTTTACGCTGGTGCAACCCCAAGAATTCGCAAACTACACGGTCATTGATGATGATTTTCTCCTCCCAAGGGCGACTCTTCTGGGTAGCGCAGGCGGCAAATAGCAAATGGATGAGCATACTCCGAATATCAATGTCAGCAACTTCCGCCCTAGTGCGTGCCAAATGAAAAACTAGGTTTCCTGATCGTCCATGATAATCAAAGAATACATTATTTCCTAATTCTCGCCATTCATGGAATGTTCTGCGAGTCATTAGATTACAAGCCTGCCAAATTACTAAGCATGATGAGAATGGTTGGTTTTTGCCATTAGAAAAGAGAATGACATTGGCTTGAGGATATTCAATTTGATGGGGTTTGCCAGGACAGGTCTTCAGTAAGTTGTTCAGACAGTTATAAACTTGCCCACACATTTTACTGGGACTGAGGGAAATCAACTCGGCTGGGGATAGCTGTTCGTTCCGTTGCTCGCGATCACTTAGAGAAGTATAGATAGGACAGTCTAAGCAACGGTCTTGAGCGTCCATAAAAACTACTCCCTTGATCTAGGTTTGCTAATATATTTATATATTTAAGACTTTAGCAATCCTGAAAAGTCCATTTCTGTAATATCTAAACTTTTTTATATTTTTTTAATGTATTATACTTACCCTCAATAGGTATATTTATACTTTTTATGGGTAATTAAAGCAAGAGCATCTTGTAAACTTTCATTAGCAAATTATTGGTTTAGTCAACATCTTTCATAACTAACAACCATGATCAAAAATATGTGCGCTCAATTTATCCCCCTTAGCAAAGCTATGCCCAACTCAAATGGGAAGATAGCCTGTGTTAACTGCTATTTTTTTCAGTATTGATCCAGAATTCCAGCAATCAAATAATCATCTGGGTCAAGTGCAGATCATTCCTATATTTTAGATGTCAGAAACATTAAGCTGTGGCTGGGCAAACTCACAAACCAAGGGAGCGACTGCTCCTCAAGGAACTGCCATCTCTCTTTGAACACTTCCGCTTGCAGATGGTAGTCGTGGATGTCTGTGGGCGGTTCATGGAGTTTGAGATAGATGGTCATGCGGTGCGGCGTTTCACTCGTCCATGCCACCCATGCGGGGAAAGTATTGGGTTGGTCAGAGCGATTGCCAAAGGTGAGGTGATGGGCACGGATGCCAATGTGGGTATATTCAGGGCTGAGCGGTTCGGGTATGTGCAAAGTACATTGCCAGTCATGGGCGTAAACCGTATGGGGATTGATGACCTCGATCGCTGAAAAATTTTTACAACCAGTGAGTTGAGCAATGGTGAGACTGCGGGGATGCTCAAACACAGTGCGCTTGTGATCGCAGGCGATCGCCTTTCCCCCAGACATTACCATTAACCTACCGCAGACCCGATAGAGTTCCTCTAGGTTGTGGCTGACAAACAGGGTACAGCCCTTGTAGTTCCTGAGGGTTTGGAGCAACTGCTGTTCCATGTGATGGCGCAGGTGGGTATCTAGTGCCGAGAAGGGTTCATCTAGCAGAAGGGCTTCAGGTTCCGTCGCCAGTGCCCGTGCCAGCGCCACCCGCTGTTGTTGTCCCCCAGAGAGCTGATGCGGGTAGCGATCGCCCAATCCCGATAGTTGAAAAGCCCCCAGGTAGCGGTGGATACGCTGTCTGCGCTCCTGTTGGTCTAGATGCTGTAGCCCAAAACCGATATTCTGGCTGACGGTGAGGTGGGGAAACAGGGCATAGTGTTGGAATACCAAGCTGACCCGACGCTGATGGCTAGGGACATTAATCCCCTGTTCCGAATCAAACAGGGTACGCCCATTGAGGACAATGCGCCCACGGGTGGGAGTCTCCACCCCTGCAATGCACTTCAGAGTCAGGCTTTTGCCCGAACCCGATCCCCCAAAAATCCCCAAACTCTCAGACTCTGCCTGAAAAGCCAACTGCAGGGAAAATCCCCCCATGCGTTTTTCTATATCCACCTCCAGCCCTGTTCCCTTGATTGGAGTAAGGGAGAAAACCCTATCTGCCCCTACATACTCCCTGTCTCTTTTAGGAAACTTGAGGTAATGCCCCTGCCACAGATTTACCAAGGCGATCGCTGTAAAAGAAAGCCCCATAATTGCTCCCGTCCACAGCCACGCCTCCTCCATTGCCCCCGCCTCCACGGCGAAATAGATCGCCATGGGCATAGTTTGCGTTTCCCCCTGAATGTTGCCCGCCAGCATCAGAGTAGCGCCAAATTCCCCCAATGCCCTAGCAAAGGACAGGACAGTACCCGCCAGCACCCCAGGCAGGGACAAGGGCAAAAGCACCTGCCAAAAGGTGCGCCACGGATTGGCTCCCAGCGTTTGGGCGATCGCCAACAGGCTGTGATCCACTTGGGCAAATGCCCCCAAAACCGTTTTGTACATCAGGGGAAATGCCACCACCGCCGCCGCTATTACCCCCCCATACCAAGTGAACACCACTGAGACATTGAACTGTGCCAGCACCTGCCCCAGCCAGCCATTCTTGCCAAACAGCACCAGTAACACAAATCCCACCACCGTCGGCGGCAGAACCAAGGGAGCCAAGAAAATCCCCTCCAGCAGGGACTTCCAGCGCCCTCGATAGCCCAACATGGCATAGGCTGTACCCAGTCCCAGAAAAAAAACTATCCCCGTAGCCACTCCTGCAACTTTCACAGAAATCCAGAACGGGGAAAAATCTACCTTATCCCAATTCATGGCACTGCGCCAAAACCGTACTTATTAAACACAGGGCGGGCAAGGGAACCAGTGACAAACTGCACATAGGCTTGGGCAGACTTTTGCTGACGACTGGTGGCCACTACCGCAATGGGATAGACGATCGGTGCATGGGAATCCTTGGGAGCCATCGTCACCTGCTTGACGCGATCGCTAATTTTGGCATCGGTCATAAACACAATCCCTGCGTCAGCGTTACCACTTTCCACGGTTGCCAACGCATTACGGGCAGTATTGCCCAGCACCAGTTTGGGGCGCAGTTGTTCCCAAATACCCAGAGAGCGCAGTACTTCCTCTGCATACTGTCCCACAGGCACAGAACGGGGTTCTCCCATGGCAATACGCTTGACCTCACGCTTGGTCAGTTGGCGAAAATCGGTCAGCACCAGGGAGGAACTGCGGGGCACAACTAGAGCCAGTCTATTAGTAACCAGATTGCGGCGGGTGTCTGTCAGGATCAGCCCTTTGGTTTGCAGGGCATTCATCTGTTTACTGGCACCAGAGATAAACACATCGATGGGCGCACCCCGCTCGATCTGCTGTTGCAAAGCACCAGGGGCAGTAAAACTGTACTTCACCGTGATATTGGGATGGGCTGATTGGAAGAGGGGCGTGAGTTCCTTAAGTGCATCTTGCAGGCTGCTAGCAGACCCTACCAATATGGTTACAGGTTCAGCGATCGCCCCACTGGGTACAGCCAACTTCAGAGCAATGGTTAGAGCGAATGCCACAAGGAAGCACAACAAGTGACGGAACTGCAATTTCATTGCCTTAGCATCATCAATTGAGAATGTAAGAGTAAATTTGCATGATTGAGTTACGCTTTTTGTAACCTACATAGCAAAATTCCCTTATGAAGGAGAGACTATGTTATGGGAAATTGCACCAAAGAATCAGCCTCAAGGAAGTGCTGGTTGTGATAAGCGCGCTCTTCCAATTCCAAGAGAATGCCATCGTAGAGATAACGAGTAGCGCGATCGCCCAAACTCTCTGCCTGCGAAGCCAAGCGGCGGATCACCTCAATCAGCTTCTGTTCCGATCGCAAATCCTGCTCAATCATCTGCCGAGCGGTAAAAATGCCATCGGGTTCAGGGCTAAAGCAACAGAGTTCCGCCAACTTAGCAAAACTGCTGACAGGCACACCACCCAGACCATCCAAGCGCTCCCCGATGTCGTGGACATGTTTTTGGCTCTGCTGGGCATTTGCTTGGAACCAGTCGTGCAACATATAGAACTCGCTCCCTTTGACCACAAAGTGATGCTTTTGGTATTGCAAATAGAGGGCTTGGCAACTGGCAAGAACCACATTCAATCCCTCACAGATGGGAGCGGTTTGGGTGAGTTCCAATGCGATCGCATTGTCGTGGACAGTTCCCCACGCTTGCATTGGAGTAGAAGTTTGAGTAGTCATTATTGCTCCTTTTTGGGATACTAGGCTAAAACTTGGCAGGGGTTAGAACTATAGCAATTCCTAACCCCATGGGAATAATTCCTAACTCACTGTAGGAGAAGCGGTCAGTTCTTGGTGGCGAATCCGCAGAATTTCGGGATGTTCCAGACAGTATTGTTGGAAGGCAGTAATTTCCACTGGGGTCGTATTTTCCAAGTAGGCGACCTCCGCTTCCAAGTCTTCCACCACTGCCCACGCCTTGATACACTCCTCAGAATCAAATCCCGCGCTACTGCAAATTTGCTGCGCATTGGCGATCGCATTACTGAGACTTCTTGCCAGAGCCGAGGACTTGGGATTTTCCAAGTAATCCCCCCGTTTGAGAATATCGCTCAAGGTCACCATCCCCAGCAGAGTGCCTTGAATCACAGGGGCAACACGGATGCCCGTATTAGCGAAGAGGCGAGCCACATACTCCACCCCCAAGTTGGGATTGACCGTGATGCAGGGTTTGGTCATGATCTCATGAATTCGCATCTTATTGGGGTCTTTACCGTAAGCCACCACTTTATAGACGATGTCAGTCTGGGTCACAATCCCATAGGCATCATCAGAATCACGGACATCTACAATCAAAGCTCCCAAACCCTTGAGGCGCATCAACTTGATCGCTTCAGCAACAGGAGCAGAACCTTTGACCAGTGGAACATTCTTGGTCATGATGTCAATAGCGCGTAACATAATTTTTCTCCTTATTTGTAATAGATGAAACAACTGGGACAGATTAGCTCCTAGTTCAAAGACTGGGGTGCATGGGTGTAGCATTGCTTGGGACAAATGCGCGAGCAAGCCTGACAACCAATACACAATTCAGGGTGAATAATGGTCATCACTTTGCGTTCGCTCTCTTCTTCGTCTTCATCAACGAATTCCAATTCATCATTCACGGCTTGCAATTGTAAGACATTCCTGCCACAGACTTTCAAACAACGACCACAGCCCAGACAGCGGGTGATGTCAATGTTCTGCACAAAGCGGGGAGTCCAAGGGATACCTCCTTGGGTTAGAGCAGTTTGGTATGCCATGATACAGTTCTCCTGTGAGATAAGGTAATAAGTTAGTGAGAAAGAGTTGGAAAAATAGCAATGGAAATAAGTGCGCGCAATGTGTTCAACGGTAAAGTCAAGAAACTGGTAACAGGGATAGTCAGTACTGAGGTCACCTTAGAAATTGCCCCTGATCTAGAGATTACCGCCATCATCAGCAAAGCCTCGGCAGAACGGCTGGGAATGGCGGAAGGCAAATCAGCCTATGCCCTATTCAAAGCCTCCGATGTGCTGATAGGAGTAGATTAGGGGGATAGCGGGGGCGGTGGCTACCAATTTTTACTGAGCTGGAAAGAAAAATCATAGTCATTATCCTCACACTAGATAGGCTTCTTGGTGGGTGCGAAAAGTGCAATCAGAGCGGGGATAGGCGACGCAGAGAAGTACAAACCCCTTCTCGATTTGCTCATCGTCCAGAAAGTTTTGCTCGGATTGATCTACTTCCCCTTCGACGAGTTTGGCGACACAACTGGAGCAGGAACCACCCCGACAGGAAGAGGGCAATGCAATTCCCTGCGCCTCAGCGGCATCAAGGATGTAAGTATCTTCATCCACGGGGAATGACACATCAATGTTGCGTTTTTTGTTAATCAGATGTACTTGATAGGTGGTCATGATTTTTACCTCTAGGAACTGGGACAAGTATCAGGAGAAAAGGATTTGCCACAACTACAACTGAAGGGATGATGGAAAGTGAAGCCACTGTTAATAAATCCCTCCACATAGTCCATCACCACTGCTTCCAAATAGGGCAGACTGTGGCGATCGATGTAGATGGGCAAATCAGGGAATGATTGCAGAACATCATTAGGAGTGGGCTGTTGAATGATTTTCAGGTCATAGGTGAAACCTTTACACCCCCCTGGTAAGGCTCTGATGCGAAAGGCGCGATCGCCTTGTGGTAAGAGAGAACGCAATTTGTTTTGAGCGGTGGCAGTGATTTCCATAGTTTCTACTCCTGAAAAAGATGGCTACAAACTGGACACTCTGGCTCCCGAAAGGTGCGTAGTTTATGAAAATGCAGGGCATATAAATTCATAACCAGTAGTTCTCCCAAAAGGGTGGGGGCAAAGCCAGTGATGAACTTGATCACCTCGAGGGCAGTCAGACAAGCCAAAGTACCTGAAACTGCTCCTAAAACTCCAAAGCCACGCTGATCCCAAGGGGGAAATTCGGGGTAGAGACAGCGCAGACAGGGAGTTTTGCTAGGCAGAATCATGGTTAGATAGGCGAACATTCCATCCATCGCTGATTCCACAAAGGGCTTGCGCTGTTCTACACAGGTTTGATTGAGTAAAGACCGCTCTTCAAAGTTGTGGGCGCAACTGACCGCCAAGTCGCACCTTTCTATCAGCGACACCCGATTTTTTTCGGTCAAATACTCAGGAATTGCCTCAATAATCACATCAGGATTGATGGATTGTAGGGTATTTTTTGCTTGCCAAACTCTGGGTTTTCCCACCCAGTCATGGGTCATCAGCACTTGGCGATTCATGTCATCCAGGCGCAAATTTCCTCCTCGCACCAGAATCAGTTTGCCGATCCCCGCCACGGTCAGATAGAGGGCAACAGTTCCCCCCAACCCCCCCACCCCCGTAATCAGCACCGTAGATTGCTTAAGAGTCAGTTGGGCTGATTCGCCAAAATTGGGCAGTTGCATCTGGCGGCGATAGCGTTCCAGTTCTTGGGGGGATAGAATGACCATTGGAGTTCCTCACTCTTCCTTAATCTCTGACACCAGAACTACATTGGGTTTAGCGTCTTGAAACACCTTAAACAATTTCT
>Ga0272446_1003254_pt1 | contig 20791 bp, 14 predicted proteins | sample YNPCB0061_FD_194587 | JGI IMG/M metagenome (GOLD analysis project Ga0272446, IMG submission 194587) | Hot spring microbial mat communities from Yellowstone National Park, WY, United States - YNP-CB-006-1 | ecosystem: Environmental > Aquatic > Thermal springs > Hot (42-90C) > Sediment | place...
TTTACGCCCGGCGCTGGTTCCGGACGCTGCCCAATTACTACCTGTTCCTGCTGGTCAACCTGCTGCTGGTCTGGGCCGGGTTCTATGCGGGGGATCTGGGGGAGTTCTGGAAGTATCTGATCTTCGTGCAGAATCTGGCCAGCCCTGTGCCAAGGTTCTTTTCGGAATCGTGGAGCCTGGCGCAGGAGGAAGTGTTCTATCTGCTGTTTCCGGCGGCTTTCCTCATGGTGAGCCGGCTTTTCCGGTGGCCGCATCTGCGCTCGATCGCGGTCGTCGCGTTGGCTGTGATCGTCGCCTCGCTGGTGGCACGGGTGCTTGCCGCAGGCGCGATCACGGACTGGGACGGCGGAATCCGCAGGGTCGTGCTGCTGCGCCTCGATTCGCTGATGTTCGGCGTCCTGCTCGCGTGGATCGCCGCGCAGAGGCCGGCGTGGCTGCGCCGGCGCGGTGTGGTCGCGGCTGCGCTGGCGTCGTTCGTCGCGTGCGTGCTTTACGCGGGTTTCGTGAAAGACATGAACCACTCGTTTTTTGCCAAGACCATCTATTTCGATCTGACGTCCATCGGTTGCGCGGGCGTCCTCCTGGCCGGCATCGAACGCGCGTTTCCGCCGTGGCTGGTGCGGCCGGGGGCGTACCTTGCGCGCATCTCCTATTCGGTTTACCTCGCGCATATTCCGGTCATGTTCACCTTGGTGCATTTTTTCGGTTGCTGCAGCCGGGCGCCGGGCCCTGCGCTGGCGATGTGGGCCGCCTTTCTGGTGCTGACGGTGCTGGTCGCACACGTCGTTCATCACGCATGGGAGACGCCCTTCAACCGCTTGCGGGACCGCCTGTTTCCGGCCGCGGTGCCGGCAGTGGCGCATGAAGGCAATGCAAGGCATGGCTGACAGTCCGCAGGACGTGTCCATTCGCGTGCGCGGCGTGAGCAAGTACTACGCCATTTACGATGTGCCGCGCGACCGTCTCAAGCAGATGCTGATGCCGCGGCTGCGGCGTCTGCTGGGCAGGCCGCCGAAAAGTTACCACCGCACTTTCTGGGCGCTGCAGGACATCGACTTCGAGATCGCCCGGGGAGAGACGGTCGCCATCATCGGCCGCAACGGCGCCGGCAAATCCACGCTGTTGCAGATCATCACCGGAACGCTGGCCCCGAGCCAGGGGACGGTCAGCACACAGGGACGGATCGCCGCGCTGCTGGAGCTGGGAGCCGGCTTCAACCCCGAATTCACGGGGCGTGAAAACGTTTATCTGAACGCCGCGATCCTCGGCCTCGGGCGCGACGATGTGGCCCGGCGCTTCGAGGAAATCGCGGATTTCGCGGGCATCGGAAATTTCATCGACCAGCCGGTGCGCACCTATTCGAGCGGGATGTATGTGCGGCTGGCGTTCGCGGTTCAGGCATGCGTGGACCCGGATATCCTGATCGTCGACGAGGCGCTCGCGGTTGGCGATGTCGGTTTCCAGTACAAGTGTTTCAAACGCATGGAAGCGCTCAAGCGCCGCGGCGTGACGATCCTGATGGTGACGCATTCGACGTCCAGTGTGCTGGAGTACGCCGACCGTTGCATCGTGCTCGATGGGGGCCGCGTGGTCAAGGATACGCGCGATGTGCTCGCCGCCGTGCTCGCCTATGAAAAAGGCATGCTGCAACAGGTGCAGGTGCGCGCCGCGGGGCCCCGGGCGGGGGCGCTGACGCCCGCCTCGGCGGAGGCGCTGCGGGCGATCCAGGAACGCGACCGCAACCTCGCCCTGGGAGAGAAACGCTTTGGGACGGCGCGCGCGATCATCGAGACGATCGAGCTGCTGCGCGGCGACGGCTCACCGCTGGCCGAAAACCCGCTGATCAGGCCGAACGAGGCGGTGATTTTTCGCTTTGGCCTGGCGGCAAGCGAGGTCATCGACGAGGTCGTTCTCGGGGTGTCGATTTCCGGCGTGAAGGGCGGCGACATCTGGGGCGACAACAATCTGAACGCCGGCCAAGCGCTGCGTCTGTCTCCGGGCCGGCAGGTCGTCGAATACGAAGTCCATCTGCCGCTGTCGGCCGGCGAGTATCTGCTCCATTGCGGGCTGGCGAGCCTCGCCGGCGGTGTGCGCGAGGAGCTCGATCAGCGCCGCCCGGTCGGGCGGTTGCGCTTCTGGTCGGCGCGCGAGCAGGTCGGCGTGGTGTATGCGCCGGTCCAGGTTTCGATCGTGGGCGGGGAGGGGACATGATCGCCGCTTTTCTGCTGCCTTATCCGGTGCGTGGCCATCGCGCCCCCTATCTGTGGGTGTATTACCGACTCCTGTCGTCCGTGGCGGAGCCCATGCTCGTCATCGCCGGCGAGGATTACGTCCGCGACCCCTCGGCCTGGCGCGACGAAGGCCGCTGGGAACTCGTGCCGGGCAATGCACATCGCCTCGGCTACCGCATCCCGGATGCCGCCAGCCTGGCCGCGCACGAGCATCGTTTCCTGCCCGCGGCGCTGTTCGATACGCTGCTGGCGGAAGCGCACGGCAATCCGATCGCCGTCTTCCGGCGTCTGTTGCGGGAGCGAATTGCCGCAGTCGAAGCGGGCTTCGAGGCGATTTTCTCGGCACGCGGCAGGGATCTCGAAATGATCCTCACCTGGTGCAACTGCCCCTCGCTGACGGCCGCCGCGCGGCGGCACCATATCCCGGTCGTGCACCTGGAGATGGGGCCATTGCGCTGGCCGCAGTACCGCCCGACGGCGTATCTGGACTTCAGTGGTGTGAACGGCAACACCGAGGCCGCACGGCGCTATCAGGCGAGCGGTCTTGCTGCGGAGGCGGGCCTCGATGTGGCCGGCCTGCGGCGTTTTTTCCTCGTCGGGGACGGCCCGCAGCCGAGCGTGCCCGAGGCGGATCTCGGCGTGGTTTTCCAGGTCGAGGACGACTCCAATCTGCTCGCCTTCAGCAACGGTTACGACAACCATGCCCTGCTCGTTGCCGCGCATCTGCGCGTGCCGACCGGACGCGTGCTCGTGCGCACGCACCCGGGCAGCCTCTACGCGCTCAAACCGGGCTGGTACGAGGTCGACGATTCCCCGGACAGTCCGCGCTTCATCCGTCGTTGCAGGAAAATCCTCACCATCAATTCGAGCCTCGGTGTCGAGGCGATGCTGCTCGATACGCCGGTGGAGATCATGGGCGACTGCGCGCACCGTTTCATTCTCGACGCCGCAGACGAGCGCGAGCGCGCAGCGCGGCTGGCGTTCTATCTTTTTGCCTATCTGGTGCCGATGGATCTGATCTACGAGCCGGACTATCTGCGCTACAGACTGTCGCGGCCGACGGAACGGGAGATCATGATCCGTCACCTCGACACCTATCTGGGTGGCGATGCCTGGCGGAAGGGACGCGATGAAACGGTGGAAATGCTGATCCGGCGCGCGCTGTCCTCCATGAACGGCTGCGAATCGACATAACGTTCGATCGACCTGCCGATGCTATTCAACCCGAGCGAGTCCCTATGGATTTTTTTGCTGACGATCCCCGTCCACTTCTCGCTGACGGAATGACGGCTGTCGCCTGTCGGCTCTGAGTGCCAGCCAGCGAAACCTCGATGAAGCCAGCCAGACTTTTCCGGGAAGACGCGAGTCATCTGCGTGCCTTGACCGGCCTGCGCGGCTGGGCCGCGCTGTGGGTTTTCATGTATCACGCCTGGGCATACGCGAAGCATCCGTCTTTGGTGATCGATCTGGCCGGTTTGTCCATCGACCTGACACCGCTGTTCAGCATTGGGTTTGCAGGTGTCACCATCTTTTTCGTTCTGTCCGGCTTCTTGCTGTCGCTGCCTTTCGCACAATGGCAGGCCGGGCAGCGCGAGCGGCCGCGGCTCGGGCGGTATTTTTTCCGGCGCGTCATGCGCGTGTTCCCGGCTTATTATGCGCAGCTCGCGATCCTGATCGCGGTCGGCTTTGTCGTTCCGGGCGAGCCGCGGATCGAGGACGGTGGCGCGCTGGCGCGCCACCTGGCGATGCTGTTTGTCACGCCGCCCGTGGGAACGACGCCGCTCAACGGGGTCTGGTGGACACTGCCGATCGAATTCTCGTTCTACCTCGTGCTGCCGGTTCTTGCGCTGCTGCTGCGGCCGCGACGCTGGATCCTGTTGCTCGCCGGCAGCCTGCTGTCGATGTACCTCTGGCGTTACGGCGTCGTGCTGCGCATGATGGATGCGTCGCTCACGCAGCGCGTCATTGCCGCCTATCAGCTTCCCGGGTCGATGGATGCGTTCGGAATCGGTATGCTCGCCGCCTACCTGTATGTGAACCGGGGGCGGGTGCCCCGCTGGCTGATGCCCGGGCATCGCCTCGAACGGCTGGGCGGGCCGGCCTTGTTGCTGGTTTTCGCGGCGGTCTACCTCATGCCCCACTATCGTCATCAGTACTGGGCAGATCACCCCATCTTCTATCTCTGGACACCGGCATTGGTGCTCGGCGTGGCGGGTATCATTCTTGCGGGGGTGGCCGGTGGCCGCCTCATCGCCTTCCTGTTCTCGAATCGCGCCATGGTGTTCGCAGGCATCGTCAGCTACAGCTTCTATCTGTGGCACCTACCCATCCTGCGCTGGCTGGCGGCCAGCGAATGGTTGCCGGGTTCGTCGGCGATGCGCTTCGCGGTGCTGCTGGGCGCGGGGGGGAGCATCGTGACGGTGGTCGCGGCTTTGTCCTACTTGCTGATCGAGCGCCCCGGGATGCGCTTCGGGCGCGAGAGTGATCGTGGCTGACGCGCGCGTCGATATCATCATTCCGGTGTACCGGAGCCTCGAGGCGACAAGGCGCTGTATCGAATCGGTGCTGCGCGCGCCCGTGCGGACGGCATTCGAACTGGTTATCGTCGATGACGCGAGCCCCGAGCCCGATCTCGTCGCCTATCTCGAGACCGTTGCCACACGCCCTGCGGTGACGCTGCTACGCCATGCGCAGAACCGCGGTTTCGTCGAGTCGGTCAATCGTGGGATGGCGCTCCATCCGGCGCGCGATGTGGTGCTGCTCAACAGCGACACGGAGGTCGCCAACGACTGGCTGGACCGGCTGCGGCGCGCGGCCCATAGTGAACCCGATGTCGCGACGGTGACGCCGTTCTCCAACAATGCGACGATTTGCAGTTATCCGCTCTGCTGTGCCGAGAATGCCTTGCCGCGCGGCGTGGACATTGTTGAGCTGGACAGGATCTTCGCGCGCGAAAACGCCGGCTTGACGCTCGATCTGCCGACCGCAGTCGGGTTCTGCATGTATATCCGGCGAGACAGTCTGGCGCAACTCGGTTTGTTCGACGCCGCGCGCTTCGGTCGCGGTTATGGCGAGGAAAACGATTTCAGCCGGCGCGCGGTGAAGGCCGGCTGGCGCAATGTGCTGTGTGCCGACACGTTCGTGTATCACGCGGGGAGCGTGAGCTTCGGCGCGGAGCGCAGCGGACGGAGCGCCCGGGCATCGACCGTGCTGTCGGCCCTGCATCCGGAGTATGACGCCGTCGTGGAGCGGTTCGTTGCCGACGATCCGCCCGCGCCCCTTCGCCAGCGCATCGACATGGCGCTTGCGCGCCGTCGCATGGGACTGAACCGCTTGCCGGCGGGTGCCGACGATGGCGGTGCAAGGGTCGTGCAGCTGCATGTCACGCACGATCTTGGCGGCGGCGTCGATACCTGGGTGCGCGATGTCTGTGCGCAGGACCGAAGCCGCATCAATCTGGTCCTCAAGCCGTTCACCCGCGGTGCCGCCATGGCCGAGGGCCTGCTGCTGTTTGCCGATGCCGAGGACACGCATCCGCTGGGCTTTTGGCCCTTCACGGCGCCAATCGGCGCTACGCTCGCCTCCCACGGCGAATACCGCGAAGCACTGCACGCCATCCTGCGTCAATTCCGCGTCGATGCCGTGATCGTGTCCTCGCTCGTCGGCCATTCCCTGGACGTGCTCGATACCGGGCTGCCCACCGTGCTGGTGCAGCACGACCTGTACCCATACTGCGCAGCGTTGCATGGCTACTTCGAAGGCGTGTGCGCCACGTGTGACGATGCCCGACTCGTAGAATGCAGCGAGCGCAATCCGTTTTTTCATCCCGGCCATGCGCTGTACCCGGCCGACGAGCGGCTGCGGGTGCGCCAGCGCTTCGTCGATCTGGTGGCGCGCCGCGACCTGACGCTCGTCGTGCCCAGCCGGGCTGCGCGTCTGCAGTGGCAGCGCCTCGCGCCAAACATCGAGCCGGCGCGCTTCGTGGTCATCGAGCACGGGATGCAGGAGACGTTCGCGCCGCTGGTCTATTGGCCCGGTTCGCCCGGTGAAAAACTGCGTGTCGTCGTGATCGGCATGCTGTCGGTGAGCAAGGGCGTCGAAGTCCTGCGCGAAGCGCTCGCGCCCATGCTGGCGTTCTGCGAGCTTCATCTCGTTGGTGCGGGAGCGCTCGGCGAGACGTTTCGGGATATTCCGGGAGTCCATGTGATCGATGCCTACGAGCGCACCGCCCTGCGCGAGGTACTGGCGCAGATCGGACCGCAGGTTGCGCTCTTCCTGAGCATCGTGCCGGAGACCCATGGCTACACATTGAGCGAAGCGTTCATGCTCGGCATCCCGCCGGTGGCGACCAAACGCGGAAGCTTCGCCGAACGCATCCGGGATGGCGAGACCGGGTATCTCGTCGAACCCGACGCGGGCGCCCTGGTCGCGCGGCTGCGGGCGATTCATGGCGACCGGGACACGCTCGCCTGGGTGCGCGCCAACGTCCTTGCGAAGCCACTGCGCTCGGCAGCCGAGATGGTGGAGGACTATCATCGGCTGCTGCCTTTGCGACACCGGGACGACGCGCCCGTACCCGCCGCAGTGCCTGTCGTGCCGCGGCACGAAGACCCCAGTCTGGGGCTCGCGCTGGCCGCGCGAACGCACGCGAAAGCGCAGCGCCGGCTTGCGGAACGATTGGCATTGCGAGACGCGCGCATCGAGACCTGCCGGCATCAGGTGGACGAACTGCAGCGACGTCTCGCCGATTGCGAGGCGACCTGCACGAGGCTCGCACAGGAGCGCGCCATGGCCGAGCAGGCGCTGGCAGGCCGCGAGGCGGCGATTGCGGCCTTTGAGACATCCACCAGCTGGCGCGTCACGCGGCCGCTGCGCGCATTGGCGCGCCTGTTGCGCGGGGGCGGGCGCGAGATCGCGCAGCCCGAGCGTGCCGCTCAACCCGCGAAGCGTACGGTCGTTGCGGCGCAGCCCGACTGGCGGCAGGTCGCGTTCGAGTCCTATCGCGAGTCGTTGGCGGACGACGTGGTGCGCGACATGCGCCTGCGCATCGCGGCGATGCCGAAGCCGCCGCTCATTTCCGTGCTCGTCCCGACATTCGATACCCCAGAAGCCTGGCTGCGCGAGATGCTGGATTCGGTTTGCGCGCAGATTTATCCGCACTGGGAGTTGTGTATCGCCGACGATGGTTCGCGGCTGCCGCACGTGCGTGCGGTCCTCGAAGCCTACGCGGCGGCGGATGCGCGCATCCGGATCAGTTTTGCCGAGGCCAATCGCGGTGTGTCGGCGGCCAGCAACCGCGCGCTGGCGATGGCCCGTGGCGACTATGCGGTTTTGCTCGATCACGATGACATGCTGGAGCCTCAGGCGCTCTTGCGCGTTGCCGAGGCGATCCGCGCCGATGCACCCGACATGCTGTATTCGGACGAGGTGCTGGTCGCGACCGATGGCAGGACCGTCGAGCATTTCGTGTTTCGCCCGGCGTTTTCGCCCGAATACCTGCGCGGGCATCCGTACATCGTCCACCTCGTGGGCTTTCGGACGCAACTGCTTCGGCAGATTGAGGGCTTTGACGAGACGCTGACGATTTCCCAGGACTACGACCTGATTCTGCGTGCCAGCGAGGCGGCGCGGGTCATCACGCACATCCCGGAGGCGCTCTACCGATGGCGCATCCATGCGGATTCTGCCGGCCACCAGCGAATGGGCGAGGTGATGGATGCGTCGCGCGCCATTTTGAAGCGGCATATCGAGCGCTGCGGCGAGGCGGGCGAAGTCATGCCCGGCCCGGCGTTCAATTTTTTCGACGTGCGCTACCCGCGGCCAGCCGGGCTCAAGGTGGCGATCATCATTCCCACGAAGAACCGCGCTGATCTCGTGCGTAGCTGTATCGGCAGCATTGAACGCACGGCGGGCGACATCGCGCACGACATCGTTCTGGTCGATCATGCGTCCGACGATCCCGCTGCGCTCGCCTATTTCGACAGCCTGGGTGGGCGCGTGACGGTGCTGCGTCACGAAGGCCCGTTCAATTTTGCGGCGATCAACAACCGTGCCGTTGCGCAACTGGACGGCAGTCACTCACACTACCTTTTTTGCAACAACGACATCGAGGCGCTCGCGCCGGGCTGGCTCGCGCGGATGCTCGAACTCGGGCAAAAGCCGGACGTGGGCATCGTCGGGGCGAAGCTTTTGTATCCGGATCGGAAGACGATCCAGCATGCGGGAGTCGTCGTGGCCTGCTGCGGGATCGCGGAAAATCTCGGGCGCCATCGGCTGACGCGCGACGATCCCCTGGACCTTGGCTACATCGGTTCCCTGGTATGCAATCGCGAAGTCTCGGCGGTGACGGCCGCGTGCATGCTGGTGACAAAAGAAGCATTCGCAACGGTTGGCGGGTTCGATGAAACGATCGCCGTGGGGTACGGCGATGTCGATCTGTGTCTGCGCGCTGGGGCGAGGGGGTACAGGACCCTGTTTTGTGCACACGCCGTGCTGATCCACCATGAGTCGGCGAGTCGTGACGTCGCTGCCGCCGATCCCCACCCGGCCGACAGTGAACGATTTCTGCGCAGGTGGCGCGGGATGTTCGCGAGTGGCGATCCCTTTTTCAACCCGAATCTCGCGCCGGACAGTCCGAACTGGCAGGTGCGACGAAGATTGCGCCTGCGCAGCGAAGTGCGTTTCCGTACGTGGCACCGGCCGGGGTAGGCATTGCGCGTCGGGCGCCGGCGCCAGCTGGCGGCGCGGACGGCAGGGTAAAATGCGCTACCCATGAATGCCTCCGTCGCGCCACTCGTCAGCGTCCTGATTCCCGCATACAACCACGCGGCTTTCGTGCGCGCCGCGATGGAGAGCGTGCTGGCGCAGACCTACCCGAACGTGGAGCTGGTCGTCATCGACGACGCGTCGCAGGACGCGACCTGGGAAGCGATCGCCAGTGTGCACGATGCGCGTATCCGGGCTTCCCGTCATGCGGTCAACGCGGGCGCGCATGCCACGCTCAACGAGGCGCTCGCGCTCGCGCGCGGTGAATTCATCGCCATTCTCAATTCCGACGATGTCTTTGCGCCCGGGCGGATCGCGGCGTGTGTGGCAGCGCTGGGCGACGCGAATGCCGAGCTGGTTGGAACCGACATCGTCCTGATCGATGCCGCTGGCGAGCCGGTGCCCGAACATTGGTGGGTGCGGGCTTTTGCCGACCTCAAGCGGGTTTGGTTGGAAACCGGTGACTGGCATGCCACCTTGCTGTACGGCAACGTCTTCATGACGACGTCCAATTTCGTCTTCCGCCGTTCCTGGCTCGCGGCGGTGGGCGATTTCCACGACCTGCGCTACGTCCTCGACTACGAATGGCTCCTGCGTGGACTGGGCGTCGGGCGCCGCCTGGCCTGGATCGATGCGCCGCTGCTGTCGTATCGACTGCACGAGCGCAACACGATCAACGAACGCCCGCTGGCCGCCAATCTGGAATGCGCCGCGATGTTGCGCGGTCTGTTCCCGCAGTTGCTCGGTGACGACGCCCTGGCGCGCACGCGTCTGGCGTGCCTGGCCGCGCAGTGGGCGCGCATCGAGCAATACGAAGGGGAGATCTGGGCGACCTTGCGCCACGAGGCGCTGGTGGCGAAAGAGGCGGAACTCCTGCCGCGTATCGCCGAGCGCGATCGCTGGATCGCCGAGCGCGACGGCTGGATCGCCGACCGCGATCGCTGGGTTGCCGAGCGCGACGGGTGGATCGCCGAGCGTGACCGGATCATTGCCGATCAGGCGCAGGCGCTTGCCGAACGCGAAGCGCGAATCGCCTCGCAAGACGCGGCGCTTGCGACCTGCCTGCAGGAGAAGGCCGCCTTGCAGGCCAGCCGGGCCTACCGCCTGGGTCGGGCGCTGGCGGCCCCCGCGCGCTGGCTGCGTGCACGGCTCGCACGCCGATGACCCCCTTGCGCGTCAAGGACTTCGCCGCGCTTCGCGCCTGGCTGGCAGGGCGCCTGGAGACGGTCCGCTGCGTGTCGTTCGACGTCTTCGACACCCTGGTTGCGCGCTGCATCGAGCCGCCGGAGGCGATCCAGCGCCGTGTCGCCGCGCTGCTGGCCGAACGCATCGGCGGGATTGCGCCCGAGGCCGCGTTCGAGGCGCGCCGCGCCGTCGAGAGCGAGTTGCGCCGCGCCGCGCTGGCCGACGGTCTCGATCACGAGTGCCATTTCGATCCGCTGGTCGAAGGCTGGGTGGCGCGTCTGGCCGGTCATGCCGACGCCGGGCTGGTCGATTTCGTTCATGCCACCGAGCGCGAGCTGGAGGCGCTCGCGCTCGGCGCCAAACCGGGTGCCCGGGCCCTGCTCGAATGGCTGCGCGCCAGTGGCGTGCGGGTGATCGCGGTCTCGGACATGTACCTTTCGCACGATCATGTCGCGGCCCTGCTTGCCGCGTGCGGCCTGGGTGACCTCTTCGACCGGCTGTACGTGTCGTCCGAATTCGGCCTGGGCAAATATTCCGGCCGCCTGCACGCCAGGGTGATCGAGCAGGAAGGGCTTGCGGCCGACGAGATCGTCCATGTCGGCGACAACCTGGTTTCGGACATGCGCGCGCCCATGCGGCTCGGGATGCGTGGCATCTACCTCCACGAGCGGGCGGAACGGCTGCGGCGCCGTCACCAGGCGGTTTCCGCAGACATGGCCGCGGCGGGTGGCGTGTGGCCCGGGCGGCGGTTCTTCGAGATCGTCAACTTTCGCATGCGGCACGACGCCGCCTGCCAGCGCGCATGCGAGGATTTCTTCCATCATTATGGCGCGCACGTCCTCGGCCCGGCCTTCGCTGCGTTCCTGCTCGGGCTGGTGGAAAAGATCGCGGCGGTGAAGCCCGACAAGGTGTTCTTTCTCGCCCGCGACGGTTACCTGTTCGAAAGGATGTACACCCGCTGGCGGGAATTGCAGCGTGACACCACGGACTGGCCGCAGGCCGTGTACGTCTATGCGTCGCGCCGTGTCGTCGCGACGGCTTCGGTCGCCGAGGGCTTGAGTCCCGAGCAGGCCGTGGTGGCGTTCTACAACCCCAAACAGCAGGGGCTGCTTTCGGTCCTGAAGACGTTTGGGTTGCCGGTCGAGGACTTCGCCACATTCGCGCGCGAACACGGCTTCGACGACATCGCGCAGCCGCTTCACGACTGGCGCGATCCGCGGCTGCTCGCGTTTCTCGCCGACGCACGGGTGCAGTCACGCATTCGCGCCCGCGGTGCCGCCGCACGCGACCGCCTGCAGCGCTACTTCGCGCAGCAGGGATTTTTCGGCTGCGCGCGCGTCGCGCTGGTGGACATCGGCTGGAACGGCACCATCCAGAAATTCTTGCGCGACAGCTTCGGCGCACGTCCCGATTACCCCGACGTGCATGGCTGGTATTTCGCGTTCGTCGCCGCGATGCATGGCGATTTCGGCATGGGCGAGCGGATTTCGGGGCTCATGCTCGACGCGCGCCGCAGCAATCCCTTCGAGCGCACGCCCATGGATTTCGAGGAGATCTTCGAGCAGGGCGCGCGCTCCGGCGAAGCGACGACGCTGGGCTATGCGGACGCCGACGGCCGGGTCGTTCCCGTCCTCAAGGACGACGGCGCGCCCGACCGCCAGGGCGAGATCGCCTGCAATCCACTCATCGAACGCTTCCAGCAAGGTGTCCTCGATCACCTGGGCCACTTCCACGCCGCATGGAAACTGACCGGCTATGGCTTCGACGAGATCAAGCCTTACGTGCTCGGCCTCCTGGAGCGCGCCGTCGTCTATCCGACGCGCGAGGAGATTGCCGAAATCGGCCGCCTCGTCCACACCGAGGACTTCGGCCACGACCACACCCTGGATATCGCCGCCGCGCCGATCGGTTACCGCGATTTCTTGCGCCCGCGCCGCCTCTACCACAGGCTGCGCACGCAAACCTGGAAATTCGCCGCCCTGGCGGGCCTTGGCCATTTGCCTGCGTGGCTCGTGCGCTGGGTACAGATGTCGAAAGCGAGGACATGACATGCGTCACGCGCGAACCGGACTGATGCTCTCCGCCACCCGGCTTCTCGTCATGGGCCTGCCGCATCGCATCGCTGCCCGGTCGCGCGCGCCCGGATTTTTCCCGGGGGTGCGCAACGTGTTGCGCTACGAAACGCGGCGCCTGTGGCACTGGCTGTACGAGCGCGAGCGGTTGGCGTTGATCCGCCTGCGGCTTCTAGCACTGCTGCGCAAACGCTGAGTCATGTAGGGTGCCAAGCGCTACGCGCATTGCACTGGATGGACGCGAAACATGCGGGTGCACGCGACACATGCGGCGCAATGCCCCAAGGTTTTGCGCCCTACGCGGGATGAAGGCTTGCGGATGATTGACCAACAAGCAACTGAACGAGAGCTATTCATGACAAACATCGATTACACGCGCGTCGCGGTGCTCATTCCCTGCTACAACGAGGCGGTCACTGTCGCCCAGGTCGTTCACGATTTCACGGCGGCGTTACCCGGAGCGCGGGTATACGTCTTCGACAACAACTCGACCGATGCCACCAGCGCCAATGCGCTTGCCGCCGGAGCCATCGTTCGCCATGTGGCCCGGCCCGGCAAGGGCAACGTGGTGCGTCGCATGTTCGCGGATGTCGATGCCGATATCTACGTGCTGGTCGATGGCGATGCGACCTACCATGCGGCGAGCGCACCGCGCCTGGTCGATAAGCTGGTCGAGGAAAGTCTCGACATGCTCGTCGGCACGCGCGAGCATGAAGACGACGAGGCCTACCGCCGCGGCCACCAGTTCGGCAACCGCTTGCTGACCGGGGCAATGACCCGCATTTTCGGCGGCAGCTTTACCGACATGCTTTCCGGCTACCGGGTGTTTTCGCGGCGCTTTGCCAAGTCGTTTCCCGCGATGTCGCACGGCTTCGAGATCGAAACCGAGCTGACCATCCATGCCCTGGAATTGCGCATGCCGTACGGCGAGTCGCCGACGCCGTATGGCGCCCGCCCGGCGGGCTCGGCGAGCAAGCTCAGCACCTATTCCGACGGCATGCGCATCCTGTCCACCATCATCAAGCTGTTTGCCATCGAGCGGCCGCTGCAGTTTTACGGGGTACTCGCCGGCGTGCTCGCAACCGTCGCCCTGGTGCTGGGCATTCCCCTGTTCCTGACCTACCTGGAAACCGGCCTCGTGCCGCGTTTCCCAACCGCGATCCTCAGTACCGGCTTGGTCGTTTTGAGTGCGATCAGTTTCGTCACCGGCGTGATTCTCGAAACCGTCACCATCGGCCGGCGCGAGACCAAGCAGTTGCACTATCTGGCGATCGGGTCTCCGTCCTGTTTGTTGCGCGAGGACGAGTCGCGGTGAATCGCGGTGTAGCCGCTTTGACGGGTTTCGCGAGCAGTGCGATTGCCCTGCTCGGGTTTGCCTTCGTGCTGCATGCGAGCTATCCGGGTTACCTCAACCCCGACGCTGTTGTTCAATTACAGCAGATCGCGCAGGGTGCCTACGACGACTGGCAGTCGCCTTTCCCGAAACTGCTATGGGCAGTGCTGCAAAAGCTCACACCCGGCCCAGTTGGTTTCATCGTGCTCAATAACGTACTGATATGGGGGGCGGCCCTGGCGCTTGCCCTCGCCATGCGGCAGTTCATTGGCGCCTGGTCCATCCTTCTGGCTGCGGTTCCATTTTTTCCTGGGGTGTTCAATTTTCTCGGCAACGCACACGTCGATGCCATGCTTGTCGCGTGGCTGCTGGCGGCAGCCTCGGCGGCCTATATTTCCCGGCGGGAAAATATCTCGGCACGCATGCGCCTCTGGATGCAGATTCTGGCCAATCTGTTCATCGTCGCTGCCTTCCTGACCCGGCTGAATGCCATCTTCTGCCTGGTGCCGTTGCTGCTCTATGCCAACGCGCGGCTCGGTCTGCGCCGGAATCTCCTGCTTTGCCTGGTGCTAATCGTCTCCATGCCATTGTTGTACAAGGCGCAGAACGCATTTCTTGATGTGAAAAAGTCGAACCCAAGCGATAGCATCAAGGTTTTCAACCTGCTGGGGCTGTCCTATTACGAGCGCAGAAACCTGTTTCCCGGTGAATGGACCGAGCAGCAGTCCCGAGAGATCGTCAATGCCTGCTATAGCCCAGTGCAATGGGATACTGCGTGGACAGGCCAGTGCGGTTTCATCTATTCAGAACTCCAGCGGCAGCAGTTGTGGGGTTCCTCGCATTTGACGCGAGCGTGGCTGCGCGAAATTTTTCGCCATCCCGGCGCCTACTTCAGCGTGCTTGCCGCGACGTTCAAAAGAAGCCTGTTCAAGCCGAATTCCCGCGCCATGCTTTACCAGCCCCCGAACCCCTGGAACTGGCAAGTGGCGGACAACCCGCCGCGTCCTGCAACCGAACTCGCCCAGAAGTACATCCGTTCCGAATTCAACGATCAGCTCAGCCGGCCCTGGCTCTTCGCAGTGCTTTCCGCACTCGGCGTCGTGCTGCTTTTCAGGAGCGGCGCTGTAACCAGCGAGGAAGGGCGATTTGCACTTGCGGTTCTGACTTCCGGACTCGTTTACCTGCTGACGTATTTCGTATTCAACGTCTCGGCTGAATACCGCTACTTCTACTGGTGCGGCTTTGCCACGTATGTTGGCCTCGTGGTCACCCTGGCTACGCTGCGCGGAGCCATTCGCAACCCCGCAAGCTCGCAGACCGATGTCGCGAGCACGATGCTGCGTGTTCCTGCGCTCGTGATCGCCGTGCTGGCTGTTGCGCTCACGCTGTTCCCCTATCAGTTGGCGACCGAGCGCCGCACGGTCGCGATCACGCCCCTCGGCAGCGATCCGGTGAAGGTCAGCGGCGTCCATCCTGCGGCAAAGCCGCAGTGGATGAACGCAATGAGCCAGAAGTTCGACGGCCGCGTCGCGCCCATGGGCTGGGTTCCGGATGGCGATGGCTATCGTTCCGGGCGGCCGTTCAGCCCGCTGGTCATCGACCTCGATACGTTTAGACAAGATATCGCCGTCGTCCTCGCGACCGGACCTGGCATGGGCGCGGCGGCCGTCGAGGAAACCGGGTTCTACCGGCAGATCGATACGGCGGCGGATCAGCCCGGCAGTACCACGGTCAGGCTGCCACCGCAGGGCGATGCGCGGCACGAGGCACTGACCCATTCGAGCCGGAACGTGGCCGCTGCGCTGATGTGCTTTCTGGCGGCGCTGGCGGTTTTCTGGAAAGTGGCATCGCCGCGGCCCACGTGCACAACCGACGATCGATGCGCGCCGAATGTCGGGGGCCAAGATTAACGCCGCGGCGACGGCGTTGCGGCGGAAACTCGCCGCCAGCCTGCTGCGCCACCGCTTCGTCCGGTTTACGATCGTGGGCGGTGTGGGGTTCGTGATCGAGGCGGCCTTGCTGACCTGGTTTGCGACCATCCCTGGCCTGGGTGCGGTGAAGGGGCGCGCGATTTCGTTTCCTGTTGCCGTGGTAACGACGTGGTGGTTGAATCGCACGCTGACCTTCCAGTCGAAAAACAATCCGCATCGCGAGAGTTTTCGCTATTTTCTTGTGCAGTCGCTCGGAGCTGTCGCAAACCTCGGGGTGTTTGCGGTGCTGGTGTCGACGCTTCCCGGGTTGCGATCGATGCCGGTTGTACCATTATTCATCGCCGCAATTTTCGGGTTGTTCGTAAATTTCGCCCTTTCGAAAAAATACGTATTTGTTCAACATGACAAACAGCCATGAATTCTCGTATTCCGGGACCGACAATCTGGAAGTGATGGCCGAGGCGGTGAAGTACAACGCCTTTCTCGATCGTCTGGTCAGGCAACATATCGCCGGAGCGGCGCGTGTCGTGGATTTCGGCGCGGGTATCGGTACGTTCGCGCAGCCGCTCAGCGCGGCCGGGTTCGATATCATGGGCGTGGAGCCGGATAACGACCAGCGCCAGAGGCTGCTAAAAAAGGGAATTCCTTGTGTGGTGGATATCTCAGAGGTGGAGGATGGCTGGGCCGATGCGATCTATACCGTGAATGTGCTCGAACATATCGAAGATGATCGCACGATTCTCCGCACGCTGCATTCGAAACTCAGATCCGGCGGTAAACTGTTCATCTATGTGCCGGCCTTCCAATTGCTTTATTCCGCAATGGACAAAAAAGTGGGCCATTGCCGGCGATACGGCCGCGCCGAATTGAGGGACAAGGTCAAGGCGGCCGGATTCCGGGTCGTCGATTCGCGCTACGCCGATTCACTGGGATTCCTCGCCAGCCTGATTTACAAGTGGCAGGGCAATGATTCCGGCGATATCAATCGCGGCGCACTTAAGGTCTATGATCGTTTTGTCTTTCCGTTGAGCCGGGCGATCGATGTATTCACCTCTTCTTTTGTTGGCAAGAATCTGAGTCTTGTCGCGAAAAAATAACGGCGAGAAAAAGTTCCGTGCGATGTCCTGACAGTGCCGATATCTGCGCCTGATTTTCGCCAGCATGAATGTCCTCTGTACTGACAATGCGCACACCGAATCGAGCGCGTAACATCTGAATGGCCTGGGCGCCTCATTGATGCGAACGGGTCGCCGGCAATAAGGTCGATCAATTTCACTGGGGGGTACCGGTTCACCCCATTGCCCCCGCTTGTTTCGTGTCACCTACGCTGCCGTCGCATTGGGCGCGTCACGACAATATGGCAGGGTTTACCGAAGACACCCCGCGATGGAACGGGTCTGTCCGTTCGAATATCTGTCCGTGCAGCTGTCCTTTTCCCGTAAATACACGCGTGCATCTGGCCGCGTCGAGTAGCAATAACCAAATACGGTTGCGGTGCCGGTCTGTGCCGGCGACGATGCGTTATTGCGGTCGCCGAACACGAATGCCTTGAGGGGCTGGTTCGCATACAGGGCGTAGCTGAACATCGCGGCGGCATCGCGGATGCGATCGGGGTAGGCAAAGCGCGTGGCGACGGCGGTGTCGATGCTGGCCGCCTGGGCCATGGCGAGGTCGGTATAGCCGGCGGTCACGTCCAGTACGAGCTGGAAGACGTCGCAATTCTCGCCTGCCAGGATCTTGTCGCCTTTTGCGTTCAGCGGCTGGCCGTAGAGATAGATCGCGTCGCGCAGGGTCATGCTGCCTTCGAGCCCGGAGCCGGGCCCACTGCCGTCGTCGGCAACGAGGCACGAGGTCGTGCGCCCATCCGAATAGGTGTTGGTGCAGGTGTCCCTGCGCTGCAGGTAGACATGCGCCGTGGGCTTCGTCGAGTAGCAGTAGCCGAAGGCGGTGGCGGTGCCGATGCGTGCGGCGGACGACGGGTCGGCCTTGTCGTTGAAGACGAAGGTCTTCACCGGCTGGTCGCGGTAGAGCGCGTAGGCGAACATGGCGTCGGAAGCCTGGATGGTATCGACGTAGGGGACTTGCGTGGCGAGCGCGTTGGCCAGCGAATGGCCCTGGCCCATGGACAGGCTGGTGTAGCCCGAGGTGACGTCCAGTACCAGTTGCAATACATCGCAATCGACGCCAGCGAGAATCTTGTCGCCCCTGGCGTCGAGCGGCTGGTCGTAGAGATAGATGGCGTCGCGCAGGGTCATGGCACCCGGCGGAAGAGGGGGCAGGGCGGCAAGGACCGCAGCCGCCGCATCGAGCATGCCGGCGCCGCAGGTGGTCGGGGTGCAGTTGCATTGCCCGGCCGCATCCCCCGACGTGGCGACCGTGGGGCACGCCGGCAGGGCGGGATCGACGGGGAAAGGGCGCGCGGTCTGCCGGACGCGGGCGATGATGTCCGCAGGGGTGAGCGCCGGGTTCACCGCCAGCATCAGGGCCGCCACGCCGGCTGCTTGCGGCGCGGAAAAACTGGTGCCGACCGCGGGGTGGTACGCGTCGGTGTAAGCGTTGGCGCCCGGTTGGGTGGCGCCGGCGTTGGTCGTGGTCGTGATGCCGAACAGGCAGGCGCCGCTCGTGTTGACGCAATTGCCCGCCGGCGCGCTGACCGAGACTTCCGGGCCGAAGCTGCTGTAACCGACCTTGGTGCCGATGTGGCGCAGGCCGCCGACGGTGAGCACCCTCGGACAGTTTCCCGGAACGCCGACCGGGCCGGTCTCGTTGCCGGCCGCGGCGACCACCAGCGCGCCTCTTGCCGCCAGCGCGGCGATCGCGTCGCCGTAGGGCGGCGTGCAGGCGCCTTCGCCACCCAGGCTCAGGTTGATCACGCGCGCCGGATTGGGGTTGTCGGGAACGCCGGGCACGGCAAGGCCCGCGGCCCAGCGCATGCCGGCGATGATGTCCGAATCGAAACCGCCGCATTTGCCGAGCACGCGCACCGGCAGGATGCGCACGTCCCAGCTCGTGCCGGCGATGCCCGTGCCGTTGTTGCCGGCGGCAGCGACGATGCCGGCGACCTTGGTGCCGTGCCAACTGCTCGCCTGTTCGGACAGATTGCCGCCGCACAGTTGCTGCAGCACGGGGTCGCGGGTGTCTGCTGCGGAAATGAAATCGCCCGGATCGCTGGCGTCGGCATCGCGGCCATCGCCGTCGCCCGCGTTCGCGGCGTCGGCGACGAAGTCGTAGCCGGGCAGCAGTTTCGCGGCGAGATCGGGATGGTCGAAACGCACGCCGGTATCGAGCACGGCGACCGCCATGCCCGGCGCGCCGGTGGTGACGTTCCAGGCGCTCGTGGCGCGGATCGCCGCCGGTTGGGCGTCGTGCAGGTGCCACTGCTGGCCGAAGAGCGGATCGTCGGGCAGCGCGCGGATGGTGCGCAGTTGGTCCGGCACCGCGTATTCGACGTCGGCTTCGCGCGCCAGGCGCGCGGCGAGCGCGGCCGAGGAAATCCCGTCGGCGTGCAGCACCTGGGTCACGGGATCCAGGTGCCGTCCGGCGCGCAGGCCGATCGCCAGGCGGGCCGAAAGCCGCGCCGCCGGATCGGCCCCCTGTGCCGTGCGCAGCGTATCGGCCGCATGGCGATACTTGACGATGACGCGTCCCGCTTCGGCGGGATGCGGTGTCGCGCCCAGGCAGGCGAGGACGACGGCGGCGGCGAGTGACAGGCGGAAACGGCTCATGGGCGTGCCGCCGGGGCCTTGCGCAGGCGGTCGACGATGACGTCTGCCACCGCCGGATCGCGGCGCAGCGCAGCGATGGCCGCATCGCACGATGCCGTGTCTTTCGGGCAGGCGAGGGAATACGCGTGCAGCGTCGGCGAAACCGGCGCCAGATAGCGGATCGTCGCGCCGGACGCGTTTTCCAGGCGCGCAATCAACGCCGGCGCGGTGGCGTCGAGCGGCTCCCTGAATGCGATCATCACGCGAGCCGGTTCGAGTGCGCAGGCGGCCAGCGCGACGGGCAGGGTCAGTATGGGGAAAAGGATTCTGGGCAAACGCATGGGCATTGCGCGGCAACCGCGCGACGAAGCAGGGCGCAAGCTTACCCGATGCGCCGCGGCATGTGTGAAAATGGCCGGCCGTTCGCTTGGCCAACCGCAAACCACCGTGAATCCAGCCGCTCTCAACGCCCCCCTCGATCCGCATGCGTCGCGCGCCGTCTCGCCGGCGGCGATGCTGGGAAGCCTGTGGAGCCATCGCGAGCTCATCGCGCAGATGACGCGCCGTGAGGTCATCGGCCGCTACCGGGGCTCGGTGATGGGCCTGTTGTGGTCCTTCCTCAACCCGGTTTTCATGCTCGCCGTGTACACCTTCGCGTTTTCCGTCGCCTTCAGGGCGCGCTGGCCGGGCCAGGGCGAGTCGCACGTCGGCTTCGCGCTGATCGTGTTCGCGGGGATGATCGTCCACGCGCTGTTCGCCGAGGTACTCAACCGCGCGCCGACGCTCGTTCTGGCCAACGTCAATTACGTCAAGAAGGTCGTCTTTCCGCTCGAGATCCTCGCCGTGGTCGGCGTCGGTGCGGCACTGTTCCATGCGCTGGTGAGTCTGGCCGTGCTCGTCGCCGCGTGGGCGCTCGTGCATGGCGAGCTGCACTGGACGGCGCTCCTGGCGCCGCTGGTGGTCGCGCCGCTGGGTGTTCTCGCCCTCGGATTCGGGTGGCTGCTGTCGTCGCTCGGCGTGTTCGTGCGCGACATCGGCCAGCTCATCGGTCTGGCCAGCAGTGCGCTGATGTTTCTCTCGCCGGTCTTCTATCCGCTCGAAGCCCTGCCCGCGCCGCTGCGGCCCTGGCTGCAGGCCAATCCCCTCACCTTCATCATCGGGCAGGTCCGCGAAGTGCTCGTCTGGGGGCATCTGCCGGACGTGGCCGGCCTCGGCCTCTATCTCGCCGCGGCATGCGTATTTGCGTGGCTGTGCTTCGCGTGGTTCCAGAAAACGCGCAAGGGTTTTGCCGACGTGCTTTGAACGTTTTCAGAAATTTACATTCCGTCGGCCGGCGCGCGGTGCATGGCCGTTAAAATCGGCGCGGAACGACAAATCAGGGAGACTTCCGATGTCCGTACGACCGACCGCCGCGACTTCTGCACGCCGTTTTTTCCGCCATCTGTCGAGGCAGGCAGTCGCTTTTCTGGCCCTGTGCGGCTTCGCGCTCGCCGCGCATGCCGCCGCGGACCTGGTGCTCAACCACAGCGATTCGCCCGACCCCGGCCCCGCGGGTGGCGTGTTCACCTAC
>Ga0272446_1003255_pt1 | contig 20781 bp, 25 predicted proteins | sample YNPCB0061_FD_194587 | JGI IMG/M metagenome (GOLD analysis project Ga0272446, IMG submission 194587) | Hot spring microbial mat communities from Yellowstone National Park, WY, United States - YNP-CB-006-1 | ecosystem: Environmental > Aquatic > Thermal springs > Hot (42-90C) > Sediment | place...
CTGGCTCGAGCGGGGAACCCGCTCGCCCACGCAAGCCCGCACGCGCCTCGCACGCGCGACACCTCAGGAGATTGCTGAGGGACTCCGTGCGCTCCCGGCTGGGGACCTCCTGTCGCTTTACGAGCCAGGACCCGCAGGAATGATTCGCATGCCGCTCGTGTTCCGGGATGGCACTGTGCTTCCGGCGGAAGACCCGCTCGAGCTGCTCGCGCAAGGGCAGTACCAGCAAGTGCCGGTGATCTTGGGAACCAACCGCGATGAAATGAAGCTGTTTTTCTCGCAACGTCCCGAACTGGTTCAGTATCGCCTGTGGATCTTCCCGCGTATTCGTGATCCTCGGCTGTACGAGTTGTTCAGCGAGTATGCGTCGCGCATGTGGAAGGCCACGGGCGCCGACGAACCAGCGGAGCGGATGCGTGCCGTGCAAGGGCCTTCGGTGTTCGTGTATCGGTTCGACTGGGACGAAGAACCTCGCCGCCTCGGAGTCGATCTGGCTACGTTGCTGGGAGCTGCGCACGGGTTGGAAATCCCCTTCGTGTTCGGGCACTTCGACCTCGGCCGCGCCAGCGGACTGTTGTTTACCAAAGAAAACGAGCCGGGCCGTAGGGCGTTGAGCGCAGCCATGATGTCGTACTGGGCGGAATTTGCCTGGCGCGGAGCACCCGGACGCGGCCGGAACGACGATCTCGTGCCTTGGCTCCCTTGGGATCCTACAACCCCCGAGGCTCCGAAGTTCCTGATTTTCGACACTCCAAACGGAGGTGGCTTGCGCATGAGCAACGAAGTGGTGCGTCGCCAAGAATTGCTGGCGGCCATCGCGAGCGACCCGCGTTTCCGCGACGACCGCGAGCGCTGTGCTTTGTACCGCTTGTTGGCGGAGTTCGGCCGCGGACTGACCCCAGAACAGTACCGCGAACGCGGTTGTGCCGAACCGCTCGCCCGCTTACAAAGGTAACCCATGCGTGCTCATGCGATTCGATTCGAGCGCACTGGCGGCCCCGAGGTGTTGCGCTGGGAAGAAGTCGAGGTGCCGGCCCCGGGCCCGGGTGAGGCCCTTTTGCGACAAACCGCGATTGGCGTGAACTTCATCGACGTGTACCACCGCACCGGCCTTTACCCTGTGCCAAGCTTTCCTTCGGGCATCGGGATGGAAGCGGTGGGCGTGGTAGAGGCCATTGGCCCAGGCGTGACCGAAGTGAGCCCGGGCGACCGTGTCGCGTACGCAAGTCTACCCATTGGCGGGTACGCCGAATGGCGCTGCATGCCCGCGGAGCGTCTCGTGCGTGTGCCTCCCGGAATCAGCGACGAGGAAGCAGCCGCCATGATGCTGAAAGGCATGACCGCACAGTATCTTCTCCGGCGCACGTACCGCGTTCAGCCCGGAGACACGATCGTCTTTTACGCCGCGGCCGGAGGTGTCGGATCGATTGCCTGCCAGTGGGCCAAGCACTTGGGCGCCGAAGTGATTGGCGTGGTGGGCTCGGACGAAAAGGCGACCTTGGCGCGCGAACTTGGTTGCGCCCATACCATCGTGTACACGCGCGAGCGGGTACCCGAGCGCGTGCGTGCGCTTACCGGCGGCAAAGGGGTACCGGTGGTTTACGACTCCGTGGGCAAGGCCACGTTTTTCGACTCCCTCGACTGCCTGGCCCCACGCGGGCTCATGGTCAGCTTCGGTAACGCGTCCGGACCCGTGCCGCCGTTCGACCTCCAGGAACTCGCGCTGCGCGGGTCGCTGTATCTTACCCGCCCGACCTTGGCCACGTACACAGCGACGCGCGAGGAACTCCTTGCAACCGCGGAAGAGTTATTCGACGTCGTGCTTTCCAAGGCTGTGCGCATTCGCATTGGCCTGCGCCTACCGCTTCGCGAAGCCGCACGCGCCCATCAGGCACTGGAAAGTCGTGCCACCACAGGGGCGATCGTGCTGTTACCATGAGCCCCACTCTCAGCTGCCGGACCTCGGTAACTTGGCGGGCGAAACGCTACGGGCAGCCACTGAGGGCCGAGTGCACGGCGGAGATGATTTCTTCGATGGTGATGCTGCCGTCGTTGTTCACGTCGGCGGCAACACATTCCTGAGATGGCTCGCCCAAGGCCGCCGCAACCATCACCACCAGTTCCTCGATATTCACCACACGATCGCCGTTGCAATCACCGACGCAAGGCGGAGGTGATGTTGGTTCCGGTGTAGCAGTCGACACTGGCGTGGCGCTACGTGTGGGCGTCGGCTCGTTGTGGCGGACCTCGAGGACGCCATCGATCCCACGCGCCCGTGGAAGCAGCATCCCAGCGGCATCAGCCGCGATCACCTTGCCTATCGGGACGGAATATGTTCCCTCGGCAATGTCTGGCCGTACCCGCACGTCGCAACTGACAATCAATCCTTCGGGAATCGCTGTGCGGTCGAAAAAGTCGAACAACACCACCCGCACCCCTAGGCAACTGCCCGAAGCGGCGGGTACGCAGTCGGGGGGGAAGAAGGCAGTGGCGCTTGCGGTCCGTTGAATCTCTGGGTTCACCGTACAACTGGGTACACCGGTACGCCGCTCGTCGATGAAGAACGCCCTCGTAAACCCCACTTCAAACTGCAACGCCACCGTGCTGGAACCCTCGGGCAACAGTACGATGCGCGCAGCGGCACGTTCCCCTGGCTGCGCGCGAAAGGGCTCTACGGTCACCACCTGTGCTCCGGCAACGCGAGCGATTGCGAAGAGTACTAGGGGCACCACCAATGCAGTTGCCAGCCGAGAGCCTTTCATCGAGGAGCCAACTTACTCCCTTGCTGGCCGGTGAGCGAGGACCATCTTTGCGGCGCTTTGCGCCCGCTGGTGCGCAAGACGCAGCGGCTCCGGAACACGAAACCGACGCGCCGCGGACAACACCACGCGGACGGCTTCGTCCAGGTCGATGAACCCGCCCACGCTCACAAATACGGGCCGCACCCCGGTTTGAGTGCGCACAGCACATCCGATAGTCTCGCCGTTGTCGATGATCTGCGCAGTGGCTCCCCGTTCGGGCGGTAACGCAGCGTACTGGCCACAAAGCACCGTTTTGGCGCAGCCAATGGTGGGCAAGCGCATGGTAGCGGCGACCTCGCACGCCAGCCCCCAGCGGCGCGGATGCGCACGCCCGTGCCCGTCGCAGAGAATCACGGCTGGCCGCCGCGTTAGCGCGCGGAGCGCAGCGATCAGCGCCCGAGCCTCGCGCGCTGCAAAGTTTCCACGCTGGTACGGCTGCAGGCAAGCTGCCACGGCCACGTGTTGTTCGACAACCTGTTCTCCCAGGCTATTCCACAGCACCGCAGCAGCAACGATCACATCGGCGGAGGGCGGATACGCTGCATCCGCACCCGCGATCAGCACACGGCCTCCGCGCGTGGTGCATGGTGAACACGAGAAAGCGCAAGAGGCCTACCCCAAACCTGCGCCCCTAGCGCCCGACAAGCTTGCTGTAGTGCGAAAGGGGGGAGTTGAACCCCCACGGGTGTTACCCCACAGGATCCTGAGTCCTGCGCGTCTGCCAGTTCCGCCACTTTCGCGTGGCGAGCGTGCTTAGCGTTTTTCTTCAGAAGCGACAACCCGAGAGGCAGGCCGCATCTCCGTCCGCCAGGCGCGATTGCCAGCAAGAGAGGACCTTTTGGCCGGAGGTGTCGCGTCTCATGCCGCCCCGGAGGCTGCGCGATGCCTGCACGCTGCGATACACGCCGTCGGGAAGGGAGCAGTGGCAAAGTAAGCGCGTGCGTTCAACAATCTCCTGGCCATCACAACGTGTGGCAGCCGCATCCTGCAACACGTTGGCAACGAAGCCGGCCGGCACCGGCTTACGGTGCGCGCCAAGGTGCCCCGGGTCTTAAGGATGGGGCCGAACGGAGCGGCGCAAGTCCAGGCCCGAGGAATACAAGAGGCAGGCGCACAGGGGCGCGCTGTCGGAGGCGTCCCTTGAAACCGTGGAGTTCTGCTTCTCAAACAACGCTCCCCTGAACATCGGCGTCCATCTGCTGGAGAAGCTCTAGGACCTTGTGCGCGGTTTTCTTGGAGGGATTGCTTACCCTAAGATGGGCTATCTGCCACAAACTGTGAAGCAACGCATTCATGGGCCGCGCCGGTAAGGCGTACCCGAAAGCCGCCGCGAAAGCATGGTGTTGTTCTGCAACTTCCCCAACGAGTACTGGCGCCACTTTCGCACAACCAACCGGGTGGAGCTAATGTTTGCGGCGCTGCGGCTGCCCACCGCGGCATCTAATCCTTCAAGAAGCACAAAACGCGGGGCATTCATGTGGGAAACGCCCCCGATGGGGTAGAGGAAGTTCCGCCGTCTCAACCTTCCGAAGTTGCTCGCTAACAAGTCGCACGGAACGCATCGTCTGGCGGGCCTGGCAATCAAGGCGAACCCAGCGATGTCACACGGAGCCTAGCCACGGCCACTCGCTTAACGTCAGATGGCGCCGTGAAAAAAGACTCCAACAACACCATCGCGCGTCGTGCAATCGGATGCACTTCTTTTTCCTGGTTCGACGACATGCAGATGAGTAGTATTTCTTCGCTCACAAGTCCCAGTGGGACACGGCAAGGAAATTAGCTTATCACTAGAACAGTCCATGCAAACAATTGCCGCAATCGACGTTGGCTCGAACGCGGTCCGACTCGTCGTCGGAAGGCTAGGTTACGCCGAAAAGGTAGAGACGCTCGACAACATCCGCTTGCCCCTGCGTTTAGGGCAAGATGCCTTCTCACAAGGACAGATCGGCGAACAAACCGCCCAGCAATTGCTGGATGCCTTCATCCATTTCCGCAAAGTTGCGGACGATTACGGCGTGCAGCACATCCGCGCGGTGGCGACGAGCGCGCTGCGGGAGGCAAAGAACAGCGACATCCTGCGCGACCGCATCGCGCGCAGGACCGGAATCGACATCCAGATCATCAGGTGGGAAGAGGAGGCGCGACTGATCCACCTTGCAGTGGCGAGTGCCGTAAACCTCAAAGGCAAATATGCCCTCCTGGTCGACATCGGTGGCGGCAGTGTGGAAGTTACAATCTCCAAAGGCAGCAACATCCTTTCCACTGAAAGTTACAACATGGGGACGGTGCGTCTCTTGCAAAAACTGGCCAGGAAGCCGTCCAACGTTCCGTTCGCTGAGCTGGTGTGCGAATACGCCGCGGCGATCAAGCGCCGCATCCACCGCGAGGTTGGCAGCGACAAGATCGACCTGTGCGTCGGCACGGGAGGCAACATCGAAGAGATGGGCGTGTTGCGAAAGAAACTGTTTCATCGCGAAAGCGAACACGAAATTACCCTGCCCGAGCTGGAAAAACTCATTCGGATGTTGAGCGCGATGACGGTGAAGGACCGGATGCGCAAGCTGAAATTAAAGCCCGACCGTGCGGACGTCATTCTGCCCGCCTCTATTGTACTGAGGGTCATCGCGCAGGAGGCGCGTATCAAAGAAGTCAAAATACCGCATGTGGGCTTGAAGGACGGCATCCTCTTGGACCTGGCACGCAGCCTGAGCAAAATTCCCCAACCTGTTCCACGCGAGCAGGTGTGGACGTCCGCGCTGCGGCTGGGGGAGAAATATCAATTCGATGCCGAGCATGGCAAATTAGTAGCGTGTTTGGCGGGCAGTCTTTTTGACCAGACGCAACCGCTGCACAACCTCGACCCGGAAGACAAGCTTTTGTTGGAGGTCGCCGCGCTTCTGCACGACATCGGCTACTTCATCAGCGCCCTGAACCACGAGAGGCACGGTTATTACGTCTTACAAGCGAATCCCCTGATTGGCTTGACGGAACGCGAACAAGCAATCGTCGCAAACGTGACGCGCTACCACCGCAAGTCCATGCCAACCGCCCAGGATGAAAATCTCCGAGTTTTGAATTCGGCCGACAGACTGGTGGTCATCAAACTTGCCGCACTCTTACGACTTGCCGATGCAATGGATGTCACTCATACGGGCCGCGTGCGCGGGGTCGAGGTGCGCCTTTCCCGAAAGAAGTGCTGTTTGAGATTGCACGGCGAAAACGGCTTGAGTTTGGAACACTGGGCGCTGGCTAAACGCCGCTCCATGTTCCAGGACGTATTCGGATTGAAACTTGAAATCGAGGCGTAACGATGAGCGCCAAAGCCGTATTGCTGAACGCTCTGAGTACCCGCTGGAAAAAATACCGCTCGGAATGGAAACGCTGCCGCGCGAAATTTTCGGAGCAATCGGTTCATGACGCGCGTGTGGCAGCGCGGCGTTTACTGGCGTTTTACGACCTCTTAAGGTCGGTCTTGCCCGACAAGCGGATTCAAAAAATTCGCCGCGCGTTGAAAAAGCGATTGGATGAACTCGACGAACTTCGGGACACTCAAGTCCTGCTGGCGGATGTTTCTCAACACATCCAGGAGGTTCCCGCCCTCGAGGTCTTCCACAAGTATCTAAAGAAAAAGGAACGGCAAGAGTTACGCGCTGCCGCCAAAAGAGTGACTTCGCGCAAAGTGGGGAAGTTAGCGGAACGGGTGGAGGCGACGCGCACCATGCTTTCCGAACTGCCAGAAGAGGAGCTGGCGAAGGGGCTCCTGCAGGTGGCCGACGAAGCCTATGCACGGGTCATTCGCCTGCATCACGACGTGGATGCCGACCAGCCCGCCACCATTCACAAATTGCGGATCGCCTTCAAAAGGTTTCGTTACACCGTCGAGATCATCCATCCCCTGTTGAAGAAGTTCCCTCGTGATCGTCTCAGGCGGATGCACAACTACCAGACCCTGATGGGGAACGTTCAGGATATGCAAGTCGCTTTGCAAGCGTTGGCGGATTTCACGGAGGCTATGGAAGAACCGAAATCCAAACGTGGCCACTCCTCGTCAAAGTTCGACAAAGCCAAGGCGCTTTCCATCCACGAGCATTACGCCTCGCGCTTCAAGAACGCCGTGCTCGAATTTCTTAAACGCAAAGGCGAAATGTCGGGCTTCTGGCGCCCCTCGCCAGAAACGGCTTTCCCGTGGGAGAGGTGATATGGAACTGTATCTCATCCGTCACGCCATTGCCGAGAAAGAAGCCCCGTCGGGCGACGACAGCCTGCGCGCGTTGAGTGAAAAAGGTGCGAAGAAGATGCGCCAAATCGCCAAGGGTCTTCGAATGCTTGGTTCGCAATTCGACGTGATCTTGTCGAGTCCTTACGTCCGCGCGCGAGAGACGGCGGAGATTCTGGCGGATGTATTCAAGATGAACAAAAAACTCGAATTCACCGATTCTCTTGCGCCGATGGCAGACCCGAACCTGCTTCTCGCCGAAATCGATAAGAGACATAGGGTCAACAGCATCGCCCTCGTGGGGCACGAGCCGTATCTGTCGAGGCTTATCAGCATTTTGGTCGCCAACGGTGCGGAAATGAGCATCGCCCTGAAAAAAGGCGGAGTGTGCCGTGTCCTCACCGATGACCTGGGCGCGGCCAGGCGCGCTACCATGCACTGGCTGCTCACCCCCAGCGTGCTCGTGGAGATAGCGAATGGGTAGCCATGGTCTGCGGAAACCATCTTCCATTTTTCCGGTCCAATTTCGCCTGGTCCACTGAATATGACGCCTCCTGACCTGTCCTCCCCTTCTCTTTACATCAACCGCGAACTCAGTTTGCTCGAATTCCAGCGCCGCGTCTTGGAAGAGGTTCGGGACGAGACCAATCCGCTGCTGGAGCGACTGAAATTTCTCGCCATCTTCGGCTCCAACATGGACGAGTTTTTCATGGTGCGCGTCTCTGGCATCCGGAAGCAAATCGAAGCGGGTGTGCTGCAAGTCTCTCCGGACGGCATGACCCCGCGCGAAGAACTCGCCGCGATCCGTAAATTCGCTCAAGAATTGTTCGAGGAAGCGCAACAATTTTTCCAGCGGAAACTGCTCCCCAAGTTAGAAAAGGTGGGGATTCACATCCCCGAGTACGGAAAACTGGGGAAAACTCAAAAAGAACGCGCCGACAAATACTTCAAAGAAAGGATCTACCCGATTCTCACGCCCCTCGCGCTGGATCCTGGCCACCCATTTCCGCACATCTCGAACTTGAGCCTCAATCTCGCCATCGTCGTCCGCGACAAAAACGGGAACGAGAAATTCGCGCGTCTCAAAGTGCCCGCCACATTGCCGCGGCTGGTTCCCATAAAACGCTCGTCTGGTAGCGCCCGCAAGGACGGCACGATCCCGCATAACCATTACTTTGTCTGGCTAGAGCAGGTCATCGCCGCGAATTTGCAAGACTTGTTTCCCGGTCTGGAAGTGGTTGCGGCGTATCCGTTCCGCGTCGTGCGTGATGCCGACGTAGAGATACAGGAACTCGAAGCGGACGACCTGCTGGAGACCATGCAGCAGAGCATTCGCAAGCGAAAGTTCGGGTCGGTCGTACAGCTCGCCATTCATCCCACAATGCCAGTGCACGTTCGCGAACTGCTCGTCGAAAATCTCGAGGTTTCCCACAACGACGTATACACGTTGAATCATCCGTTGGGCTGGGGCGACCTGATGCAGCTGTACAACAGCGTCGAGCGTTACGACCTGAAATACCCGCCTTCCAATCCACGCGTCCCAAAGCCGCTGCGCTCCTTCGAGAAATCAGACGATATCTTTGCAGCCATCCGCGCTGAGGACATCTTGCTCCATCACCCGTACGATTCCTTTGCCCCCGTACTCGACTTTCTCAACGCCGCAGCGCGCGACCCCGACGTACTTGCCATCAAACAAACCCTTTATCGCGTAGGGCCCAACGCACCCGTGGTAGACGCTCTGCTCGAAGCCGCTGAGCGCGGCAAGCAGGTTGCCGTTCTGGTGGAACTGAAAGCCCGCTTCGACGAGGAATCCAACATTGGCTGGGCACTCGCGTTGGAGCGGGCGGGCGTGCATGTCGTCTACGGGCTCGTCGGTTTGAAGACCCATTGCAAGGTCACCATGGTCGTCCGCCAGGAAGGCGAGGGCATTCGCCGCTACCTGCATCTTGCAACCGGCAATTACAACGCCGTCACCTCGCGCGCCTACGAAGACTTTGGCCTGTTCACCTGCGACCAAGACATGGGGGCCGACGCCTCCGACCTGTTCAATTATCTGACGGGCTATTCCACTAAGCAGAAGTACAAAAAGCTGTTCGTCGCACCCGTGAACCTACGCGAGAGTATCGAGGCGCTGATCAAACGTGAGATCGGACACGCCCGCGCGGGACAGAAAACTCGCCTGATTTTCAAAATGAACTCGCTCGTGGACCCGCGGATGATCCAACTTTTATACGCAGCCTCACAGGCGGGCGTTAAAGTGGATTTGCTCGTGCGCGGGATCTGCTGTTTGCGGCCGGGGATCAAGGGTGTAAGCGACAACATCCGCGTCATCAGCATTGTGGGGCGTTATCTCGAACACAGCCGCCTGTACTATTTTCACAACCAAGGCAAGGAAGAAGTTTATCTCGGCAGCGCGGACCTAATGCCGCGCAACCTTGATCATCGGGTCGAAGTCGTATTCCCAGTCGCGAGCAAGGCGCACATCCGTTACTTGCGCGAAAAGGTGTTGGAGGCGTATTTCCGCGATAACGTCCGCGCGCGTTTCCTCAACGCCGATGGGACGTACACCCGCGCCACCCCCAAAGGCAACGAACGACCTTTTGACGTGCAGTCCTACCTGATGGGCGGTTAGGAATAAAAGAGAGGCTGCTGTGTCCTAACCCTGAATTCTCACCAACGCAGTTCCTGTAGCCGTGGAGGGCAGGAAACCGGCCGTTGCGCGGCCGAAAGCCGGGTCTAAGGCCGGTGACTGTGGTTTTCGACCACCACCCGCAGCGTTTGAATGGGTTGTTTGCCGCCGGAAGGCACAACTGGACAAGCACGTGCAGAGAACACACGCACACGACCTTCGTTCGGTCACGATGCAGTGGTTCACCCTCTGGCCCCGCAGTAGCTGCTCGCGTAGCGACAAGACGCTGAACGGCAAACGCGTATGCCGTGTTCAACCAGACTCAGACGTTGCGCATCACCGTGCACGAGGCCTGGCGGCGTGGGGTTATGCCCTGGCCAGGTTGGGCAATGTTGCTGAACCGTACCGTCGTGCAAGCACAGCATGCCACGGCGCGACCAGTGTGATGAGCCCAGGCAGGCGGCCTAGGGGATGTCAGAGGGCGACTCACCGCGGGTCGCCCCTACACTGCACGCCGGATGCAACTCAGCACGAAAACGGACCCCACGGGGCACGCCGACGCCATGCCCCGCGAAGGCACCGGTGAAGGCCGGTCTCCTCACTGGGCTCGGGCGCTTCCCAGGGGCGTTGTTTGTTTCAACCGCTGCAGCGCCTGTAACGCCGGTAGCGCCGCCATTGCGGGCTCCGACTGAAGTTGCCGGCACGCGGCGCGCTGTCGGGGTGGATGCCTAAGTCAACCGCAGGCGAGCCGCCTCATACAGAAATCGCCCCCTGCTGCTTCAGCTCGAAAAAGCAAGCGGCGCATGCGGCTACGTCCACCCCAGCATCGTGAGCACCCCGGAGCCGCGCTCCGAAAAGCAGCGCGTACAGCTCCTCTAGTTTCGGCCACTTGTAGCCGCGCGATCCCCCGGGCAGCCGACAATAATTCACACTGCTCCGCATCGTACAGATCATGCGCTGCGGCGTGAACGGCGGCTGCCAATCCTGGCGGAGAAACTCAGCAGCAATCACAGCGCCGTCGAAGTTGGCGTTGTGGGCAATGAAATACCGTGCCTCTTGCGCAGCAAGGCGTAACTCGGAGAGCACGTCTCGAATAGGAAAGCCATCGCGCAAGGCCCGTTTGCGGCTGATGCCGTGAACCCGAACCGCTTCAGGTGGAATTCTGAAGCCGTCCGGCCTGATGAGGCGGCTTACGTGCTGAATCTGCCGGTGCTGCTGGTCGTACAGGGACCACGCGATCTGCACGGCGCGGGGCCAGTTGTCGAGGTCCACGAGCGGAGCCCGCCAGTCCTTCGGCAGACCATTCGTCTCACAGTCGACAACTAGGTACATTACGGCACCCCTCCTGCTGCGCGTAAGGAATCGGTTTGCCGGGGGACCGTGCCTTACGGTCAGCGGCTACGCGTTGGTCCATTGCTCATAAGACCAGTAATGACCGGCGTGGGAAATAGCCAACTCGTCGACCCCTGAATACCTGGTTGCCGATAATCCCTTCCGTCTGGGCCATGAGCAAGGTGGCCCCGAGAAGTGGGGGAAGCACGCCACAGCGAAGTGTGACCTGCACCCCGCCGAGCGTCATGTCAACATGGTAGGTCTCAGTCTGAAACTGCCCAAAGCCTGGATAGAAGTCGGTGACGAGACCGGCGGTGGGAAAGGATGCCAAGGAGTCGTGCTGGAAGTAAGAGATCTGCGCGCCCGTATCAAGAAACATCCGGTAGCCGATGCCGCGAATGTCCGCCCTCACGATCGGGATGCCCATGAAATCGTCGAGGTGCACGGCAACTCCGTCTTGGCCTGGCTAATCGGTCGAAGTTGTTGCCTTGCCCTCTCGAAGGTCCAGAACGAAGTCAAATCGCCCCAAGACATCGGCACCTAACACACCAATGCACTCGACGCCTACGAATCGCGAAAGGGTGTCCGCGGTGAGCCCCAGGTAGCTGCTGCTTAGTCGGAACTGTTCTCCCGCAAGGGTTAAAGTGGGCCCGAAACTCCTCGGCGCTCCTGTGTCGAAAAGCCACAACCCACCTGCTGTTTCCAAAAACAGATGTTCGTTACGCAAATGAAACGGTAGCGTGGTCATCCACAGTCTCGAAAAACGCCGAACGGTCGGCATCAGCGGCGGCACGCAGCGCCGTTCCCAGTGCCCCGTCGTCAGGCGTCACTTTCATCTCAGGCGTTGAGAACAAAAATATATGAAACGCTGCACGGACTGCCACGCCGTCATGTGCCTCTCTCGGCACCCCCTTCGCAGCTCGAACTCCCGGCGTGGGAGCCTGTCGGAGAAAAATCCCGAACTGAGATGATTGGTTAGGGGAAGGGATTGTTGTAAAGGTGCGCGAGCAGCGGATGTGAGGTGGATGGGTTAGAAGTTCGGGGCATACAATCTGGGTGAGCCCTTGTTGTTGCCGCCGGACATGCGCCAGTGGTTGCCCGAAGGACACTTAGCGCTGTTTTTGTTGGACGTAGTCAACGAGCTGGACCTGAGCGAGATCGTGCAGGTGTACGAGCGAGGGGACGGGCGGGGCCAGCCGCCGTATCATCCGGTGACGATGGTGACGCTGTTGCTGTATGCGTACTGCACCGGCAAGCCGCCGTCGCGCCGCATCGAGCGAGCCACGTACGAGGATGTGGCGTACCGGGTGTTGGCGGGCGGCCAGCACGCCGACCATGACAGTATTGCAGCCTTTCGGCAGCGGCATTTGCGGGCGTTGGCGGGGTTGTTTGTGCAGGTGCTGAAGCTTTGCGAGGCAGCCGGGTTGGTCAAGCTTGGGCACGTGGTGCTGGACGGCACGAAGCTCAAGGCCAATGCCTCCAAGCCGAAGGCGATGAGCTACGAGCGGATGTGCAGGAAGGAGAAGGAGCTGGAGGCAGAGGTGGCGCGCTTGCTGGAAGAGGCGGAGCAGGTGGATGCGGCCGAGGATGCCGAGTACGGCAAGGGGCAGAGGGGCGATGAGTTGCCGGCGGAGTTGGCGCGGCGCAAGACGCGGCTTGGCAAGATCCGCGAGGCCAAGAGAGCGCTGGAAGCCCAAGCGCGTGCCCGAGCCGAGCAGGCGGCGGCAGAAGCGCAGGAGAAGCTCGCCGAGCGTGCTCGGCGTCAAGCCGAGAGTGGCAAGAAGATGGGCGGGTCCCCGTCGCAGCTTCCCAAGCCAGAACAGGCACACCCCGCGCCCACGGCCCGACGGAACTTCACGGACCCCGATTTGCGCATCATGAAGGATGGTGCCACCAAGATGAGGCCTACAATGCGCAGGCGGCGGTGGACAGCACGGCGCAGGTCATCGTGGCGGCTCTGGTCACGCAAGAGGCAAACGACAAGCAGCAACTCAAGCCGATGGTGGAGAAGGTCCAGGCCAACTGCGGGCGGCTGCCAGAGAAGGTCTCGGCGGATGCGGGCTACTTCAACACCAAGCAGCTGACCGACAAGAGGCTAAGCAGCGTGGATCTCTATGTGTCCCCGGACCGGCAGAAGCACGGCAGCGTGCTCAAGACAAGCGCTCTACCGACTGCTGCTCGGGCGGGTGGCGGGGTGGTCGGGCAGATGCGGGAGAAGTTGAAGACGACGGCCGGGCAGGCCGCGTACCAGTGGCGCAAGGCGATTGTGGAGCCGGTGTTTGGACAGCTCAAAGAGGCGCGCGGGTTTCGCCGCTTTGCGTTTCGCGGGTTGGCGAAGGTCCGTGCGGAGTGGGAACTCATTTGCTTGACCCACAACCTGCTCAAGCTGTGGCGGGCCAAGCTGCGCCTGTTCACGGGCTAATGCGATGCATACGACCCTTCGCGTCTCATCGCGCACCTCGCCTGTGTCACTGCCAGCGCTTGTCGCCCCGCACGGACCATTCCGTCAGGCAACGGTCGTCTCCTTTGCTCAACTTGGCTCGTCACCGTACCCTCCTGCGCCGTTACTCGGACAGGCTCCCTGTTGTGAAGTATCAACAGGTTATTTCTGGAGTGAGCCAGGCGACTGATGGGCGCGAGGTCCCCGATGCCCTGGTGAGGGTGGTGCCAGTTGTAGTGGTGCCTCCAGCGCTCCAGCATGGCAGCACGCTCGCTGGAGTGGTTGTAGGCAATCCCGTAGGCCCACTCGCGCAGCGCCGACTGGATGAAGCGTTCGGCCTTGCCGTTGGTCTGAGGGCTGTAGAGGCAGGTGAAGCGGCGCTCGAGGCCCAGGCAACGGCAGGCTTTGGCAAAAGCCCGGGAGCGAAACGCCGAGCCGTTGTCGGTCAGCACACAGCGGATGCGCACGCCCAGGCTGTGGCAAAGTAGCCCACAGTGTGCCTCGGGAACTCTACCGCGCTCTACATGCACTCCTCATCAGGGTAGAACTCGGTGAAGGCAATTCTTGAGTGGTCATCGGTGGCCACGAAGAGATACCCCACCCAGCGCCTGCCACCGAGTGGCGCCGATGCCCGGTGATGCAGTGGCCAAGCCGCTCGATGCGTGCAAGCTTGTTGGTGTCCAGCTGGAGCAGCTCCCCAGGGCAAGCATGCTCGTAGCGCACAGCAGGCTTGCAGGGCTTAAGCTTGTCAAGCCGCCACAACCCGCCCCGAGAGCGAGCACTCGACCCACCGTGCTCTTGCACACGGCAAGGGTTGCGGCGATGCGCGCCTGGGTGAGGCGCCGCGGCGACACAGCTCGACGATTGCGTGCCCCACGCAGGGGGCAATCGCGCGTGGGCTGCATCGGGGGCGCAAGGAGCGGTCGGCCAGCCCCGGCTTGCCTTCGGCCAGCGAGCTCGTGAGTCACTTGCGGGCAGTCGGCACACTCACGTTCCAGGATGTCCTGCGTCATTTCCAGCCGACGGGCGAAAGTAAGTCGGCCATTCTTATGCCTGTTCCTCCCCCGGGCTCCGTCCCGAGCGAGCCACAGAGATGCCCCAGTCCTTGGGCGTGCAAAAGGCGCTTGGCTGCGTTCAGCTGCGCGGTGCCCACACGCACGAAATGTCGGCGCCGCGACAGCGTCTCCCCTAAACGCAAGATCTCCACCGGCGGAAGATGTACGATGGCGCGGTAGATTCCTCGCCGAAGCCCCTCGGACAGCTCAAAGGCATTGCGCCGATCGCTCTTTTGCCTGGGTCGATGCGCCTTCAAGCGAACTTCGTGCGCATGCACAACGATCGGCCTTAAAAGCCCGTTGAAAGAGTGCGTATTGCCAGTGGGCCTGTAATATGCAACGCGCGTCGTTCGAAGCGTCGAAGGTGCGAAGATGGTCGATGTCGATGAAGCGACACGAGCCGGAACAACGCGCCATGGGGGTAGCAAGGGATGACTTGCCGCGCTCTCCCGGGCGACAGACAGCGTAGGGCCGAAGAATTTGTCGCCCCTACCCACTGGCAGCCACTTCTCCAACGGGTTGCCTATCCCGTCAGCCCGGCAGGCCAGGCGACATCTTCGTTTCCCGGCCAGCACAACGCTGCCCATAGACACATCCCCCTCTTCTGCTCCTCGCCTCCTGACCGACGCCGCTCCGTTCTGCGTTCTCCCTGCACGGCGGTGTCCGCGTTCCTGCCGGTCTTCGCCGGCGGCGTTTTCGTCAGCAGGAAGGTCTACACCGCCCTTTCTCCATTTACACACCCTTTGATCTTACCTCGACCGAGGCGTTCGGTGACCGGTAAAAGGCGACGGCTTGGTTGAGCGGCCCGAACTAGGCCCTGGGTGGGCGCACGCCGCTCAGCATCCTCGATACCGCCGTCGGCGTGGAAGAGGTCGAGGAAGTTCCGGGCCGGATCGAGCACGGCATCTTCAGCTGATGCGCACGTGGCGCCTGTGCCAAGAACGATTACTAAAAGCAAGCTGTCCAGATCTGCGTGGATCGACAGCGTCCGACGCGGAAACCTCGCCCCAAACTCGGCTCCCAACACGGTTCCATGCCCCGTGCCGTCACTCACCCACAGCGCCACCGGGTACGGTAATCCCTCCACGGACTCCTCTACTGTGAAAACCAGCATTTCCCCTGCGAGCTAAGCCCCTTCACGGTAAGGTTTGTCGGACCACCCCCGAAACGCTTAATCACTTCGGTTCCATTGTTCCTTCCATCGGTGCGCCACAGGGCGGGCTGACCTGCTCCCTCATTGGCAAAGAAGTAGACCATTCCCCGGTGGCTCATGAAGTTCCGTGGCGATGAGCCCAGCGGGGTATCCGGATGCCGGTTGATGTCCTTGACCAGAAAGGCCGGACCATCGCCCTGCGCAGAGTACACCGGTGGGACCAGCAACTTTGCTCCGAGAAGCAAGGCGCTTGCAGCTACCGATGGATACCTCCGCATTCCCCATACTCCTTGGCGTGTTGGATCTTGTGTTTGTCGGCTCCTGGTGGGGTACGGCGCGAGTCTCAGCTTGCACCGTTTCCACCATGGCCCTGCGGGCGGCAGGCGGGCCGCCCACAAGGGATCATCAAGGTCAGCTGACATCACCTTCCTCGATTCCAGGCGGCGGTCCGTCGCGGCGCAAACGCTGGGCAGCTCGTTACTGCTTCGACCAGTTCGTCCGAATACCCATTCTGCAGTCGGGCATCGCGCAGGTGCCCGAGAATGAAAGGCTAACGTCGTATTGGGCCGTGGCAGAGGTGGTACTCGTCTCAATCACCACGTTGCCGCGCGCTCTGACGGTACATCCCGCCTCCGTTGCTTGGCCCGGAGGAAGCGTCAGGCGGATGGTCCCGCGCTCATCGATCGATCCCGAAAGGCTGATCTCGTTGCAGTCGACGATCACCACCTGGTTTCCATCCTGCGTCACCTGATGGTCGCAGGGCAGCACGCTTCGAAACGCTCTCGCCAACTCCGAGGTCAGCCTGGGTGGACAGGTCGACGAGGAGATGGAGAGCTGGTCCTCGCGCCACCTGCCGGAGACGTTGGGGATTCCGCTAGTCGGTGTGGCAGTGGCGGTGGTGGTCAGACTGGGCGACGGCGTGGGTGTAGCACTCGGCAGGGGGTGGACGTCGGGGGTGCGGGTTGGAGGAGGTGTTGGCGGCGTCACGCCGCATCCGTACAGCCCGTCCGCGACGGCTCGCACTAGCTCATCGATGCTCACCGTGCCGTCACCGTTGGCATCGAACCCGAGGCAGTCGTCCAAGATTGAAAGGCCCAGAGCTACCCGTACTCCAATGATGAGTTCCTCGATCGTCACAGCTCCGTTGCCGTCGCAGTCTCCCACGCAGAGCCCCTGGCTGATTCGCGCCGCACCAAGCTGCGCGGTGAGCCCACCCGGCTGGGCTGTGGCCCCGGTGCCGGGCAGCTGCGCAGCGCCGACGTTGGTCGTCAACGATAGAGCGAGCGCTCCGAATGTCCTAAAAGATAAGAACATGTTGCCCGCCTGGCGTCACCTTCGGTCAGATTGGGATGAGGCTCTCAAAACCCCACGACACCTTGCGTTGTGCAGGGCCCCGAAGAGCTTGTCAAGCCCCCAAAGCCCAAGAACAAACAAAGATGAGAAGCTCCGGACCCTCGACGCCAGCGTCGAGGGCCGTCCACCAGCTCCGGCGGCAAAGTGACGAGGACGACGCTTCGCACCGAGCCGTTCGGGCGGATAGATGCGCGTGGCGGAACCATACTCCGTGGTGGTGCGCCCCATGGCCTCGGTCACCTGGGTGACGTGGCCGAAGGCATCGTACCCATCGTGGTTCGAACGCAGCGCTTGCCGCCACCGGCTGTGCAGAGATTGGCACCCGTCCACTGCTCGATCCACGACTCCGCCCGTGTGACGTTGCCCTTTGGCAGGTTGCCGAGGCCGTCGTAGAGGAACCACTTCTCCTCCAAAGTCACCGTGTCCGCAACGTCGCGCACCTGCACGTCCACCGGCTTGTCGACAATGTAGCCCCCGGCGTCGTCGCGGCAGGCGTACGTGGTGTGCGTGTGCACGCGGTCCTCGCCGGCAGGCGCGCCGGCCGATACGTGCGCGACGTTGCCGTAGAAGCGGTCAACGCATCGGTGCCAGGAGTGGTTCTCGCTGACCGAGACCTCACCCGGGTACAAGGTGAAGTTGCTGGAGTCGATCGTTTCGACCCGTTTGAGTCTCACCCAGACCCCCGCCAGACAAGACCGCGCACGAGATCCCCATCTCGCTAATCGGGTCCACACATTGCCAGGAGATGAGATCAAGGACATTCGTCAGAGCGCCTCGACAAGAAGTGGATGTCCTGGACTTTCTGCTGTACTTTCCTTTGAAAACCTGACTCACGCGTGATGACTTTCGGAGAAGAAGTACCCTAGCAAGTGCCGATTTCCTCCGGTGACATGAGGAAAAGGACCAGGTTGATCCGCATCCTCGTGAACGGGGAAGTCCTTCCCGCGTTTGAGAATCCACACCCGACCGTCCGGGTCGAGCTGCACACGGATGCGGCTGCGCAGAAATTAGGCCTTGCCGTAGCGCGCGACGAACTAGTCGCGCCGCTGCTTGCACTCCCTGCGTGTCTCGGCGTAGGCGATCTGCCTGAGCAGCTCCCGGGCCGCGGCCCAGCGCTTCTTCGGCAGTTGGTCGATGACGTTCATGATCCGGTGGTTCCAGCAGCGCAGCTCCTCGGCTTGCGGGCACACTTCGGCCAGCGCCGCCCAGATTCTCAGGTGCCCGCCTGCCTGTGCGTTGCACGCAGACAGGTCGGCCACCGTGGCCTTCCATGGCCCGAAGCCGCTCACTCTTCTCGCGCCCCTGCAACTCGGTGATGTCCTCCTCAAGCAGGTCTTGGACCCATCCCTGAATCTTGGCCCGTGCGTACCCCTCCAGCGCCGCGTGAGCGTCTCCCGTAAACGCAAGATCTCCACCGGCGGAACATGCACGATGACGCGGTAGATTCCTCGCAGAAGCCCCTCGCACAGCTCAAAGGCATCGCGCACATCGCTCTTTTGCCTGGGTCGATGCGCCTTCAAGCGAACTTCGTGCGCATCCACCACCATTGGCCTTAGCCCCAGCTCTGCCAACTGCCGCGCCACAAAGAACGCCACCTCCCGGTCTCCAACGCCACGGGGGTGCCGGGTGGAAGCTTGTGTTGCTCCGACCACTGCCGCAACCCCAAAGCGGTCGTGGGTACCGACCCTTGTGGCCAGGACGTTTCCAGCAGCGTCCTGCATCACGTACACCGACTCCTTGCTATGCGCGCCGATTCCTACGAAAACGTTCTCCATCGGGCTGTCCTTCTTTCCGCTTTCTTGGGGCCCCTTCTTGGGTGACCCCGTGGTCTACCGCGAACCATATCGCGGCTGGAGGCGGGCAGCCCCTCTTCATTGATACGCCTTCTGCCAATAGATTCTCTTCTCATGCAAAGCGTATCGATTGCCAACTCGGCCCTAGATACAAAGTTGCGGCCTTGATGATTGCGCGAGGCGGCCCAACGAACGCGATAACCGACCCGCAGGTGTTGATGCTCAATTGGCAAGTCGACCAGCTACCGCGACTTTGGTTCATCGTTTGGTTGGCCGTCAATCGGCTGGCCATAGAAATCTTTTGCTGTAACGACCAGTGGAATCCCGAGGACGATCAGACAAGGTAAGTTTACTAGAAAGATATTGAACCAGGCACCAACATGCGCTGAGAACCCAGAGTCGAACACGAACCATAGAAGTAGTGCCGAAGAGACAGCGGCGTGCGACCACTTTTCCCGTTTCGCAAACGGAAACATGACGATGAAAGTGAAAAGCAGAAAAAATGCGGCGTCCGTTGCGCCCAGAAGTGACACCGCATACGCAAAAGCGACCTTCGCCTCGGGCGTAAAGACTTCGCTGCCAAACAGCGATTTTGCCAACATGCCATCATAGATCCCGAATGGATCGAAGCTGCCCCAGTAGATCCACGTGAGCCCCTGCAAGGATAGAGCGACAGACGCAACAAGGAGCCAGCAGCGCCAAAAGTGAAATCTATCCATGCATAACCCTTCACCTCGACGGAGGTTCGAGGTGCGCCGCCGCGGGAGGCCGCAGGCCGGAAGCGGTCGGCCGGACCGTATGCAGGGCCTTGTTTTTGCACGAGCTGAAAGCGCACATTGAACTCGTGCCCGCGTACCACATCCGTCCCCGGTAAGCTATTTGAACGCGGTTGACCTAAAGTCTCGCTCGAAGGATTCGTGAAGTTATTCTTTCTGACGAATCCCAGGGGCCAAAACAGACTTCGGAGCCGGTCCACCTCCGCGGCACACGGCACGACCAGCCCAGTGCAAACATATGCATAAACTCATGCTGGTCGTCAGGCTCTTAGGACCTAACAACTCCTGGACCCCTCAGATGTCATCCCTACCCTCTCACAGGCGCGCCCGAATGCCGCAGCGTATGCAAGGTCGCTGGTCCGGCGATCCCAGCGTGTTGAACGGCTTGCTTCATCGCTCTCTGTACCACCGCCTGGCGAAGATGCCGCCGTCGTCGCATCTTCGCCTCTCTATCAAAGACGCGCGTACCAGAGCCCACAGTGCCACCCATCGCTCCTCGGAGATGCGAGCCGGCTCGGCACGAGCCTTCTCACTGGAGTGCCCCTTACCCGCGCACTAGATGGGCCGGAGCCACCCGCCCTCGCCTTGTTGCAAGTAGAATGGACTATGCGCCGAAACGCTTCGTCTGATCAATGCCAGCTGATGTGGCCTGTGATCCGGGGGCGAATGCACATGTGGCTTGTCGATTCTCTGGAACCCTGGCTGTGAGGCAAAGTAAGAGGGGTGACTCAGCGAGTTGCCCCTACAGTGTTGTCTCCACAGGGTGACCCCTGCATTGGCGCCCCCGCATTGGCGCCCCTGCATGGTCGCCTTCCCTTGGTCGCCTCTACGTTATCGGCCCTACGTTGCATGCCGGCGCTATACCGCCACCCACGGTACCAATTTGGGATGAACGAGTTGACGCGGCGAGGATAGTGGCGTGTCGGGAGTTGGGAATCCCGCAAGTCCTCCGGTTCGACCTCCTCCCCGCGCTAGCGCGAACTGCCAAACAAGCGCTCGCGAGCGCTGGGAGCCAACGAGCGCCCGTCGAGAAGCACGTGTCGCGGATTGTAATCAGGATGCCGGATGGACACAGCGATTTCGGCTGCACTGCGATCCGCCGGAATTGCAAACCCAGCCACTCCGGCCGCGTTGGTTCTGAGATGTGCCACCAGCCGATCGGCGCCGGCTGTTACGCGCACTTCGGCACCTTCGACCGGAAGCCGCTCATCGTTGTGATCGGCATCGTTATCG
>Ga0272446_1003256_pt1 | contig 20773 bp, 19 predicted proteins | sample YNPCB0061_FD_194587 | JGI IMG/M metagenome (GOLD analysis project Ga0272446, IMG submission 194587) | Hot spring microbial mat communities from Yellowstone National Park, WY, United States - YNP-CB-006-1 | ecosystem: Environmental > Aquatic > Thermal springs > Hot (42-90C) > Sediment | place...
CACGCGCCGCATTCGCGACCGCTCCGGCGACGCTGTAGGTCGTCTGGCTCCCACCGGAAGGCCCGGCGAACGGGCCGCTTCGCGTATCGCCCTGAATCAGTTCCACCTGTTCCGGCGGGACGCTAAGGATTTCAGCGGCAACCAGCACCAGCGACGAATTGACACCTGAGATATCGACCGAACCGACATGCACCCGGACCGTGCCATCGGTGTCTACACGGCATACTGAAGCGGCAGGCGACATACCGCATGGCCAGCCACCGACGGCAATGCCGATCCCTTCGTTCGGTCCCGCCTCACGTTCCTTCCAGGCAGGGTGATCGCGCAGCCGTTCGAGCACCAGGTTCAGCCCCATGTGGGGCCATGGATCATTGTTTCCCATAGGATCGCCGGTTTCGGCGGCATTCTGCAGGCGAAACTCGAGCGGATCACGGCCAAGGGCACGTGCGATGTCATCGATCGTAGACTCGATCGCGAATGTCGCAGTCGGCGCGCCAGGCGCACGATAGGCGCCGCCTTGCGGTTTATGGGTCAGCACCTCATAGCAGTCAATCTGCAGATTTGGGCACTTATAGTAACCACCGAGCAGGATGCTGACGATGCCGCCGAGGGTAAATGGAAAGACCCCATTGTCCATCAAGACGCGCGCCTGAAGCGCAGTCAGCGCGCCGTCGGCACGCGCGCCAACCTTCAGCTCCACAATTGCGGCAGGCGATGGCGTGGTTGAGAGAAAATCCTCGGTGCGGGTCAGCACCAGCCGCACCGGGCGTTTGATCGTGACTGCAACTGCCGCCGTCAATGGATCGATAATGCCATACTTCGCACCAAAGCCGCCACCGATCGTCATCGGCACGACACGCACCCTGTGCTTCGGGAGTGAAAGCAGGCGTGCCACTTCGTCGCGCACGCCAAACTGCCCCTGCGTACTGGTATAGACCGTCACGCTGCCACGATACGGATCCGGCTCGGCCACCGACGCATGCGGCTCAAGGTATCCCTGGTGCACCATCGGTGTGCGGTAGATACGCTCGATGACGACATCGGCCTCGGCGAAACCGCGTTCCACGTCGCCGCGCGCATAATGCGCTTCGTCATGGATGTTCGACGGCGCGCCGGCTGTCTCCTGTTCGCGTTTGTCAACCGCCGCGTGCGCCGCGGTCAGATCCATGCCCTCTTTTGGCAGACCGTTTGGCCAGATGACCGGCGCATCAGGCGCGGCTGCCCTGATCACATCAACAACCGGCGGCAGCGGTTCATACTCGATGACCACCTGATCGGCGGCATCCTGGGCAGCCGCCTCGGTCTCACCGACCACGACGACCACCGGCTGCCCGCGAAACAGCACGCGTTCTTTTGCGAGGACGGCACTATGGCGCGAATTGACGGCACGGTCGCGCGTTGGCAAGTCATCGGCGGTCAGGACAGCGACGACGCCCGGCATGGCCTGCGCGGCAGAGACATCAATCGCTGTAATACGTGCATGGGCGTACGGGCTCAGCACCGGGCGGGCATGCAGCATGCCGGGCAGAACCAGGTCACCGGCATATTTCGCGCTGCCGGTTACTTTCTCGAGGCCCTCAACCAGACGATGCCCTTTGCCAAGATAGCGAAACTCTGATCCATTCTGTGTCACAGCTTCCTTCCTTCTCTCACACATCGTCTCATTCTTCAAAAATGGCACGGACACGGAACATGCCGTCCTGCTGCACCGGCGCATTCGCCAGCGCCTGCTCGCGCGCCAGCGATGGCCGCAATTCATCATCGCGCATCACATTGACCAGGTCGGTCACCTGCGCCGTGGGCGGGATTGTGCTGACATCAATCTGCTGCAACATCTGGAAGTGATCGAGGATATTTGAGAGTTGCTCGCGCATCTTCTCAAGCTCGGCTGGTGAAAGGCGCAGGCGCGCCAGACGTGCAACGTGTTCCACTTCCGCCAGGGTCAGTGCCATTATCAACCTCCGTCGTATCTCGACCCACATCGTGCTATTGCCGACCATGCTCCAGGTTCACCGGCAGGTATGCCGCGGCGTCAACCGGTCACGGCGTTGGCGTTGGTGTCTCACTCGCCGGTACTGGTGTCGTCTGTTCCTCACCTTCGGGTGGTGTCGGTGATGGTTCAGGTGTCAGGGTTGGTGGCAACCGCAGTGTGACGATCACACGCGGGACCGGCGCAACAAGCGCAACCCCGTCGGGCAGTGCAAACGCCGGCTCAAGCTCGTAGGTTCCTGGATTACGTCCACGCACGTTGACAATACCCACCAGTTGCACTGATGACAGCACGGCAAGCCGGCTCGCTGACCCGGAAAGCGTAACCGACGTCACGGCAGGGCTGAGCGAGACCAGTAATCCATCAGACATGCCGGTCACCTGAACCAGGGCCGGCAAGGTCACTTGAAACGGCTGATCGATCGGCGCAATGGTAACGGTCACAACTGCCTCGACCGGCTCACCGAATCGCAGTTGCGTATTACGTGGCGTAATCAGGGCCACAGTGCGCGTAAAGGTCTCGCTGGCGCCGCCCACATCAACATCAGCGGTTGTCACATTCTCCACGTCATCGAGCGGCCCTGAACTACCGGTGAGCGTCACCAGCAGCGGCGCAACCGAAACGCCGACGACCGTATACCCACTGGCCGGCGCGCCGGTCACAGAGGGCACGATCGGCACACGTTTAATGCCGACACTTGAGGTAATCGGCACCAGCACATCAACCGTTGCCGGTTCAACCGTCACGCCGGCAACCGGCTGGCCATCGGCATCAACCGGTTCGAGTGTGCGCGGTGAGTTATAATTCGCCGTCAGCCGGTCAATATCCGCGCGTGCGCGCACCGCCGTCACACGCTCGACCCGCCCCTGTGGCCCGCGCACGGTCACCGCATTCACGGGCTGCGCGCGAGACGTTACCTGGGGCGCTCCAGCTTCAAAGCCAAACGGGACCACACCGGTAATCTCAACCGTAAGTGGCACCGTCTGCATGATCTCCTGATCGAGCCGGATGAGCATATAATCGGGGTCAGCGGAGGCGCGCAGGCGGATCGAACGTGTTGTGACCACATTGATCGGGATATTATGTTCGCCGGGGCCACGGCCCTCAAGATCGACGAACACGCGCAGATCGCTAACCCGCACATTGCGCAGCGTCTCCTCGTCGGTATTGACGCTGACATCCACCGCCTGGCGCTGCGCGCGCGGCAGGCCTTGCTCGTCAACCACCACCAGGCCCGGCTCAAGCCCTTCAATATCAACGGGCACATTATCGTACGAGATCGACTGATCGGGATTCTGGGCATACGACACAAAGACCCACAACGCGAAGGCCAGTGCCAGGGCCAGGAGCAATCGCAACACCGAGGTACTCAGCGCGCCCATGGCCGGTACCTTTCGGCGTGGATGCGAATTCGAGCGTCACAGAGCACAGCACCACCACATCGTGACGGGGGGTCACCGTGCTGACAGAACGCCGTCGTGCTTCGGCTCATCTTCAAGCTGTACTTTCAGCAATCCCGCCAGCATGCTGCGTAGCCGGGCTTCGTTGAGATAGCTCACCATGCGACCATCATTGACCAGCGAGATCGCGCCGGTTTCCTCGGAGACGACGACCGCAATCGCATCGGACTGTTCAGATATGCCTTTTGCGGCCCGATGGCGTGTGCCGAGGCGGCGCGGGCCGACGACATCTTCGCTGAGCGGCAGGACGACATTCGCCGCCAGGATACGATTACCACGCAGAATGACGGCCATGTCGTGGAGCGGCGCGTTGGGATAGAAAATATTCATGAGCAGCGGCACGGCAAGGCGTGCATCGAGAATCACGCCACGATCCGCATATTCCTGCAGGCCGGTCTCACGCTCAATGACCATCAACGCGCCGACGCCCTGCTGTGACAATTGTTGCGCCGCGCGCGAGACACCGACCACGGTTTCGATCAACTCCGAGCGATTGGCGCGCGCAAATGGGCGACCAAACAGATCGTTGGTACGACCAAGGCTTTCCAATGCGCGGCGCAACTCCGGCTGGAACAGGACCGGGATGGCAACGATCAGCGCCGGCTGGATCGCATTCTCCAGCAACCAGCGCAATGTTTCGAGCGGCAGCACCGAACTGAGGACGATTGAGATCGCCAGCATCACGCCGAAGCCGCGCAGCAACTGGACGGCGCGTGTCCCCCGAATGACACCGAGCAGCCAGTAGAAGATGAGCGTGACGATCGCAATATCAAGCAGCGCGCGCGAGTCGAGGCGATCGGTAAGGCGAGAAATCCACTCCAGGATGATACGAATGTCGGGCATACATTTCGATCGGCGACAGACGGTGTGCGCAGTCGTTCAGGCAGGAAGCTGCAACCCATCGCCGCGCCTGTGACGTCTCTTACCGCTTATTCGCTTGCTGCTGCTCAAGCATGCGTTTAGCCGCGGCCTGCAGCGCCTCGACACGCTCAACCTCGATATCGGGCAACTTTGCCAGCCGGTTGTAGATCCGCACCGCCTGCTCGAACTCCTGCCGTCGCATCAGCGCATCACCGAGCTGAAACAGATTGTCGGTGTCATTCTGGTCGAGGCCGTAGATCTGGTGCATCTCGGCGATTGCATTATCGAAGTCACGCATCTGGATCAGGATACGGACGATCTGTTTCTTTTCGGCGATCGCCTCGCGGGTGCGCCCCGCCAGAGTATACATGAAAGAGAGCCACTGGCGCGCTTCGACATCATTGGGCGCAATATGCACGATTTTGTCATAGAGTGCACGCGCCTCTTCCTGTTTCCCCAGTGTCCAGTGGACATCGGCGGCCTGTTGCAGATTGGCGACGGCATCTTTGATCTGGCCGGCCTTTCGTTGCTGGTCAGCCACGCGCACCAGCGAGTCGACCCCTTTGTCGAGATAGCCGCGCCGAATATACATCCTGGCAAGGCGATTACCAATTGGAATATTGTTAGGCGCCAGGCGCGCTGCATTTTCCAGCGCCTCAATCGCGCGATCAAGGTCCTGGCGCTGTTCATAATAGGTCGCAAGTTCGTCCAGTTGCGCCAGCGCTTCATGCAGGCGGCCCTGGCGAAAATAGATATCCGCCAGTTTGGTATAGATTGCGCGGTCATACGGCAGAAACTGCTTGGCTTCCTGCAATGCGCGTTCCGCGCCGGCCAGATCCTCGGTTGCGGCATAGGCTTCCGCCATGCGCCGCACGAGTTCGCCCTGCGAGAGCGGTGTTGCGAAGGGATATCGCGCCCCTTCCGGCGGTGGTTGTGCCGGGCCGAGTTCGAGGCAGCGCTGCAGATGATGGCGCGCTTCGTCGGCCTGCCCGAGCGCAATGCAACTGTCGGCCAGCGCCTGGTGCACCAGGTGGCGCTGCAAGAACGAATCCGCCTCGGTCTCGAACGACTCCAGCGCCTGTTCCAGTTCCAGCAACGCCGACTGGTGTTGCTCGAGGCTCTGCTGGATGACTCCCAGAATATAATGCAACACCGGCAGATCAGCGATCAGCAGTGCCGCACGATATTCGGCCTGTATCTCATTCTGGCGCTGCGGATTGCGTTTCAGTTGATCGAGCAGCGTGGCCAGCGACTGCCAGACCGCTACCGGCTGTTCGCCCATTATTGCCAGCGTCAGGTTGATACGCGCAATATTGACCGGGTTCTGCTGATCGAGTTCGAGTGCGCGTCGAAAAGCGACGAGCGCAGCCTCGGCGCGATCGAGCTTCAGCAAGGCCTGGCCATACTGCGCATGCAACTCGGCACTGGCAGGCGACCATTGGAGCCCACGACGATACTCCTCGAGCGCCTTGTTCGTCTGCCCCATACGGAAGTACGCGCCGGCCACAAACGCAATCTGGGCGGCAGCTTCGTCGTCGCGCCGCTCGGCACGCAGCAACTCCGCCAGCCGCGAACGCGCATTGATTGTGTCGGGCGACAGTTCAATGAGACGGTAGTAGACGTCGATCGCCCGCTGTGGCTCACCACGCGCCACATATGTATCGATCAGCAACTGATACTTGACCAGCGCCTCGTCCGGTCGCCCATCACGCTCATAGATCTCGCCCAGGCGCAAGTGGATCGGCAGATAATCCGGGTTCAGCCGGATGACTTCCATGCAGGCATCAATTGCCGCCAGCATCAACCCTTGCTCAATATACTTCTCGCTGGCAATGACATAGCGCTCACAGATCTCATCCAGGCCACTGACATCGAGCGGCGTCACCGGGGCGAACGCCCTGTGTTCGGTGGACGGCAGTGCTTCAAGGACGGCAAGCGGGTCAATCGGTTCGGGCGCAGCCGGGGCAGTGGTGCCGAAGACCGCCTCATCCGGTGACCGGGTATCAGGAGCGCGCAAGAAGTCGGTAATCGGCCGGATCTTCCCCCAGGTTTCGGGCATCGGGCTTTCAGGCGGCGTCTCCGGTTCCGGCGTGATCGGGGGCGCGAGCGCACCGGTGCCAAGGGTGCGCAACTTGGCAAACATGTTGCGCTCGGTCAGATCCTTGGCTTTCTGGCGAAACTCATCGGCGCGCTCGCGCCCCCAGCGTTTGCTCTGCAGAAAGTTGGCCAGTGTCGAGTACAACGTCGCGGCGCGCGCAATATCGTCAAGTTGAACATAGATCTGTGCCGCGCTTTCATACATCTGGATCATGTCATCCGACTCGGCGCGCCCGATCGAGTCCAGCGGCAGCAGGCGGATGGTCTGCTCATATTCCTGAACTGCCTCGGGCAACTTACCCAGCGCCTGGTATGATTGCCCGAGCATATAGTGCGCCGAAAGCGCATATTCGGCGTCGTCTGCGGCGCTCTGCAACAGATCCACCGCTCGCTGATGGTCGCCACGTTCCTGATAGAGCAGACCCAGGCTATAGAACACATCGCTCCGATTGGTTCCCAGCTTGAGCGCGCGCTCATACTGCTCGATCGCACCCGCTGCATCGCCGGCTTCCTGGTGCTCGTGCGCCAGGGCGATGATGCGATCAATCGCGATCTGTGCACCGCGCAGGCCACCGGTGCCACCCAGGACCACCGGTGGCGCATCAGGCGCCGGCTGCGCCGGCGCAGCGGAAAACGCCGACTGGACGGCACTGGCCAGTGCGCCGTGCAACGCAGCAATCAGTTCTTTCGCCTCACGATTACCCGGATCACAACGAAGCGCCGTTTCCGCCAGATCCGTCGCCTGTTCCAGTTTGCCCTGCGTCTGATTGCGGCGCGCCAGTTCAAGATACTGTGTTGCAGCCTCGGCAGCGGCGCCATTCTCGGCGAGGAGGTGTGCCAGCCGCGCGCGCTGATCGTCGGCATCGGGACGCAGGCGCAGCGCCTCACGGAGTGCATCGATCCCCCGCGCCGCCAGACGCCGGCCGAGTTGCAGGTCGGCCAGTTGAATATATGCTGCGACGGCTGCAGCATCATCGCCGAGGCGTTCATGGGTGCGAGCGAGGTATTCGAGGAAGAACGGGTTACCGGAGTCGGCGCGGCGCAATTCATCAAACACCTGGAGCGCCTGAGCATATTTCGCAGTGTTGAACAGCGCGACGGCGACGGACGAGCGCGCATCCAGATCCTGTGGAAACTCCTGGAGTGCGCGCACCGCTTGCTTCAGCGCCTCGTCCCAATGCATGAGCCGCGCTGCCTCGCGGCTTTGCTCCATGGCACGATCGAAGAGTGCGCGATTGCCTGGCATGGATGACCCCTGATGCGGCGCGTGCTGGCGTGGATAGTTCCACGACGAAACGGTGGCCACAGCGCGACGGATCGCGCTATGATCGCTGATATGATAGCATAAAACGTGGTGACAGGGGGATGATGATAGCGTGATCACGCGCCGATCGGGGCACGGTGCTCCAGCCAGGCGATACCCGCCAGCGCGACCAGCGCAAGCATCCCAGCGGCTATATAGGCATCGGGCGCGCGGGCCTGTGAAATGTACACGGCAACCATGCCGGCGCCGCACCCCAGCAGGTAGCACACCAGCACCGCCTCACGGCGCGTCAACCCGAGTGCATGCAGGCGATGCGATAGATGATCCTTCCCGGGGGTCGTCAGCGGATTACGTCCGCGCCACAACCGCGAGACGAACACCAGGGTGGTATCGAACAACGGCAACGCCAGCACGCACACAGGCACGAGCCAGGTGACCCACGGCACATTGGACGGAAAGCGGAGTTTGATCGCCAGCGCTGCAAGCAGAAATCCGAGAAAGAGCGCTCCTGCATCACCCATGAAGATCGTCGCCGGGTTGAGGTTGTAGCGCAGGAACCCGACACAGGCACCGATCAGGGCGGCAGCCATCGCGCCGACGAGGTATTGCCCGCTGATTGCCGCCAGGAGCAGAAAGAACGCTGCCGCAACCGTCGTGACCCCTGCGGAGAGACCGTCCATGTTATCGAGCAGGTTGAGTGCATTGGTCATGCCGACGACCCAGAGCAGCGTGAGCGCCCAGTTCAGCCACTCGACCGGGAAGAGGCGCACCTGCGTTCCCCCAAGGATGAGGATCGCGCCCGCCAGCGCCTGCCCGCCGAGTTTCAGATAGGCATTGAGGCCCCAGCGATCATCGGCCAGGCCAAACAATGAGACGAGCGTCGCGCCGAGCATAATGCCCACCAGTTCACGAACGTAGAATCGGTCGCCGAAGACGATCAGGGCAATCACAAAGGCCGCATAGATCGCCGCGCCACCGAGCAACGGCACGGGAACGACCTGGATCTTGCGCGACGCTGGCGCATCAACGATCCCTGTCCGCAATGCCAGGCGCCGCACCAGCGGTGTCGCCAGTACGGAGAAGACCAGCGCCGTAAAGAAAATCAGGAGGGTCTGGGTTATCACTGCTCTCCCCCGATCCTATCCACGCAAGATTGGCCTGGTCAGGCATGTCGCGCCACCTTCCGCTTTAAGCGAGATTTCAGCACCGCGGTAGGTCAACACTTCGCACCCCACCTCTTCCAGGCGTCGCTTCGTCAAGGGATTACCCTCCAGCATCAGGCACTGGCCGGGAGCAAGCGCCAGCACATTCGGCCCCATTGTGAGAAACTCAGCCTCGGGAACTTCAACCATGCGAAAGCCGCGCCGCAGCAACTCCTGGTAGAATGGCACCGACAACAGCGGCGGGTACACAACCGCCAGGCACTCATCGACAACGCTGATCAGCGACAGCAGATGCAGACAGGCATCCGGCCCCTGATAATGCGGCAACTCAACCGGCATGGTGCGAATGCCGTGTGGCGCCAGAGCAGCGGTCAACTGGCGCAACCCTTCGGCGTTGGTGCGATAGCCGAGGCCGACGGCAAGGGTTTCTTCGTCGAGCCAGAGCAGATCACCGCCTTCAGCAAGCGCCGCACCGCCAAGCGTCGTCAGAATCGGAATGCCGAGGCGTTCAAACCGCTGCGCCATCGCCGTCTCCTCGCCACGACGTAGCTCCTTCCCCATGCGCAAAATCACCGCACCGGCATTGGTCACGATCGCCGGGTCAAAGACGAAAATCGAGTCTGCGCGGCCAGGTTGTGGCGCGTCATGGGCGATCACCTCCGCCCCGAAACGGCGCAACGTGTCTACCAGCGCATCGTGCTCTTCCCGGGCGCGTGCCAGGTGAGGGCGCGCCGTGTAGTGCCACAGAACCGGGTCGGCATCGCCGAACGACTCGTCTGGACGCCGCACCAGCACGCGCCGAAGCGGGGCAATCATACTCTGGGCGCCGTAGGCGCGCATAGCCAGTCTCCTTATGGCTCGTGCCGCTCCGAAGACAGTTCATCCGGATGCAACCGGATGTCCAGGCTGCGCTGTTCGATTTCGCGGCGGAACTGGCGCCGCAGTTGCGCCGCCTTCCAGCGCCGCTCCTCAACTGGCGTCGTGGGCGTGAACCGCGGGACACTATGCGGCTTGCCGTGCTCATCCACAGCAACCATGGTGAAATAGCAGGTCATGACATGCCGTTCACTGCGCTCCTGAATATGCTCCGCCGTCACACGAATGCCGACTTCCATGGAGCTATACCCGGTGTAATTGACTGATGCCATAAACGTGACCAGCTCACCAACATGCACTGCCTGGTGAAAAACCACCTGGTCCACCGACATGGTTACCACATATGATCCCGAATAGCGGGCTGCACAGGCATACGCCACCTGATCGAGCAGTTTCAGGATCGATCCACCATGCACCCGCCCGGCGAAATTCGCCATGTCGGGCGTCATCAGCACCGTCATTTCCAGCCGCCGAAAGGTGTGGTCATCATCCATACGATTGCTCCTCTCTCTCCCCCCCTGGCGCCCACTCCAGGGGTGATCATGCCCCGATACCGTTCAAATAAGGCGTTACGCACCGCATGGCCCCCCGCCCGACCTCCTTCCACCGGGGGAGGAGTCGGACTTCCTCCCCAGCGGGGGAGGGTCGGGGTGAGGGTGATGGGCTTATGTGAAACGTATTGATCCTAATCCGCCTGGTCCCGCCAGTCGCTCGCCTGGTTGATCGCCGCCACATCCTCGGTGGTCAGGCGCACCTTGAGCGTGCCAAGGATGTCATTCAGTTGTTCGACGCTGTTGGCGCCGATGATCGGGGATGTGATCGCCGGGCGCTGGAGCAACCATGCAAGCGCCATCTGCGCCACCGTCGCGTTATGCACTTTGCCGCGCTCCTCCAGGAGATCAATCAGGGCAAAGTTGCGCTCCGTCATGTAGCGTTTCAATCCTTCGGCACGCACGCTGTCTGGCGTTGCACCGCGGCGGTACTTGCCGGTAAGGAACCCGCCCTGCAACGGGCTATACGGAATGACACCCACACCCTGGTCGAGGCACAGGGCTTCGTTTTCACGCTCGAAGTTGGCGCGGCGCACCAGGCTGTATGGCGGCTGCAGGCTGATGAAGCGATACAGATGCTCGCGTTCGCTGATCCACAATGCCTTGCACAGCCGCCATGCTGGCTCGTTGGAGCAACCAATGTACCGGACCTTGCCCGACCGCACCATGTCATCGAGTGCGCGCATCGTCTCTTCCTGTGGCGTGTCATAGTGCGGCCAGTGCGTCTGGTACAGATCAATGTAGTCGGTCTGCAAGCGACGCAGGCTGTCATCAAGCGCTTTCATCAAATGGCCGCGCGAAAGACCATCGCCATTGGGGCCGGGCCACATACGTCCATTGCCTTTGGTCGCGATCACGAACAGGTGCCGGTCACCACGGCGCTTCAGCCAGCGACCGATGATCTCCTCACTGACGCCGCCAGGATTGCCGGGAACCCAGCTCGAGTAGACGTCGGCAGTATCGATGAAATTGCCGCCAGCGTCGGCATAGGCATCGAGAATATGGTACGACTGCTGCTCATCGGCGGTCCAGCCGAACTGCATTGTGCCGAGGCAGATCGGGGCGACTTTGAGGCCGGAACGACCTAACGTGCGGTACTCCACTGTGACCTCCGTATGCAGAAACCCGGATGCAGCGTGCAGCATTGGCACGCATGAGAGGTGTCTCCCGACCGCGCATCAGGCGATCGCCCGGCAAGTGATCGCTGGATGCGCGAATCCGGCGCCGCAATTCTAGCACGGATCGCATCTCGGCACCTCTGGCGCTGCAGCCTGAACCACCGGCAACCGCTCGCGCGGCAGGTCGCTGAGGCACGCGATGCCGTCTCGCATGGCGTTCGCCAGGCTCGAGCGGGCAGAAGAGTGCATATCACCGGCGAAGACCTGCAACCTGGACCAGTCAGCGAACTACTCGCCCATCAACCGCGCGCGAAGTGTCTCGATCGCACCGGGCAGCGCATACTGGGCATAGGGGTCACCTGGCGCGCCAATGCTGACATACTCGGCGTCAAGCGCATACCGCTCCACACGCTCGGGTGCGAAATCACGGAAGGCCCATGCCAGGCCAAGCATCTGCGTTTCAGGGATGTCGGTGGTAACGAATCCGCGCAACGCAGCGGTAAGTGCCGCAATGCTCTCGAGCCGGCCAGGGATGTTCTGCGCGCGCACCTGTCCCATTGCCGCCAGAATCACGGCCTGTTGCCGTTTCATCCGCTCCCAGTCGCTGTCCATGTGTCGCGTGCGCGCGTACATGAGCGCCCGCGCGCCGTCCATATGCTGCACTCCTGGCAAAAAATGAGCCACCGTATAGCCATAATCCATCGTCGGGTATTCTGGATCGTACAACTCGACTGGCACGTCAATCGTCACGCCGCCAATCGCGTCCACCGCCCCGACAAAGCCGGAGAAATCAACTGTCACCACATAATCAATTGGAACATGGAACAACTCACCCACGGTGCGACGCATCAACGCGATGCCGCCGCCAAGCGCGGGGTTCAACTCGCCATACACAGACGCCGCATTAATGCGTGACCAGCCCCAACCGGGAATCGGCACCACCAGATCGCGCGGCAGTGAGAGTAGCGCAATCCGGCGGCGCTCAGGTTCGATACGCGCCACAATCACCGTGTCGGCACGCGCCGGAAAGGTTTCGCCCGGACGTCGGTCAACACCCAGCATCAGCACCGTAATCGCCTGGCCGGCCAGCGGCGCCCGCGCACCGGTTGCCGGCAACGTCGGCAACGCCACCAGCGCCGGGGTCGCCCCGGACGATGGCTCGATGCGACCGGCGAACTGGAGGGGAATGGGAGTGATGGTGGCGGGAGGGAGTACCGTGGCTGTCGCCGCTGGAACCGTCGGGGGCGCGGGTGATGCACCGACCGGATCGATCGTTGCGGCTACCGCGATGGATGGCAGCGCAGTCGGAACAATGACAGGCGAGGTCACCGCTGTTGCTGGCGGGTGCGGCGGCGCCCCGGTTTCGGCGCGTATCCAGGATGGTGGTGGCAATGTCGGCGGCACCAGCGTCGCGAGCCCGGCAGGTAGCGTACTGACCGGCGGCAGGGCGCCCGATGGTGAGGCATTACCGGCCATCGCGCGCACATTACTGGCAATTGCTGCAAGCGTGACCGCAACGCGGGCGGCCAGCAGCAGGCCGAGCACTGCCGCAACACCCACCAGGGCAAGGCTGACATTGCGCACCAGGAGCGCCGCTGATCGGCGGCGGCGCTGTGGCGCCGGTCGCGGCGCAGGCCGTAGTGGTTCTTCCAGCAGCGCATCCAGTAATGCATGATGCGCACCGGCGCGATAGGCGCGACATGCCGGGCAACTGGCAAGGTGAAACCCCAGTGCGGCACGCTCCGGTCGCGCTGAACCAGGAGCGACGCCGTGATCGAGCAGAGACCGCGCTTCACGACAATTCATATCATTGATGCATCACAACGCCACGCTTTACAATCATGGCGTGCTCGGGTAGAATCGCGCCACACGACACATAGTAAAGACTTGCAGCCGGCCATGAAACTGATCGTCCAGATCCCTGTCCTGAATGAAGCCGAGTCCATCGCGCGCGTGCTCGCCGATATTCCACGTACCATCCCGGGCATTGTCACCGTCGAGGTACTGATCATTGATGATGGCTGCACCGATGATACCATCACGGTTGCTCTGGCGCATGGCGCCGACCATGTTGTGCGGCACACCAGCCGTAAAGGCCTCGCCACCGCCTACCAGACCGGCATCGACACTGCATTGCGGCTCGGCGCCGACATTATCGTCAATACCGACGGTGACAACCAGTACCCCGGCCACGAGATACCACGGCTGGTTGCGCCCATCCTTGCCGGCCAGGCCGATCTGGTGATCGGCGATCGCCAGATCGAGAGTAACGTCCATTTTTCGCCATTCAAGAAGGCGTTGCAGGCCCTTGGAAGCAGCGTGGTACGCTGGGCATCCGGCACCAATGTGCCCGACACTGTGAGCGGGTTCCGCGCCCTGTCGCGCGAAGCGGCGCTGCGCACCTTCGTCACCAGCGATTTCTCCTATACCGTGGAGAATATCATCCAGGCCGGCAAACGTCGTCTGACCATCTGCACGGTACCGATCGTCACCAACAGCGTGCAACGCGAGTCACGTCTGCACACCGGCAACTGGAACTTCATCAAGCGCCAGGCGTCAACGATTGTGCGCACCTATACCGCCTATGAGCCACTCAAAACGTTCTCGTATATCGCAGCGCCATTTCTGATCGCGGGCATCGTGTTTCTGGGGCGAGCGCTCTATGTCTACCTGATGCGCCAGCTGGTCGACAATTTCCCCCAGGATAACACCCAGTCGCTGGCCATCGGCGGCACGGCGCTCATCATCGGCTTCGTCGTCTTCCTCATTGGCCTGCTGGCCGACCGGATCGGCGGGACGCGGCGCCTGCTCGAAGAAGTGCTGTACCGCGTTCGCTCCCAGGAGATTGCCGATCAGGCGTGGCGGCGCGAGGTGCAGGCGTATCTTGAGCGGATCGAGCATGATCTGTCAACACGCTCCAACGCCGGCACAGATGAAACCGGCAGCACGTACCACGAACTTGAAGCAGAGAAACACGAATTGAGGCTTGGGAATTGAGAATGGGGAAGCAGCCAGCCTCGTATGCCCTCAGCGCTCATGTCTTCCTTCTCAATTCCCAACCCGATCAGCGCCCGAAGAAGACCGAGCGGCGCTCAGCAGTGTATTCGTCGAGCAATTCCTGAATGCGCAGCCGCACCTGCTCGTTGATCCGTGCTATGACGTCAGGATTGTCGGCAGCATCGGCACCATAGGCGCCGGTATCGATCGGCGCATCGAACACGATTGACCATTTGCTCGGCAGCGGCACCATCCCCAGTAGACCCAGCCACGGAAAGAGCGGCGTCAGCGGGAAGTATGGCAGGTTCAGTAACTGGGCGATCGGGCGGGCGTTGGCAATCATCGGGTAGATCTCTTCGGCGCCGACCACCGCCACTGGAATGATCGGTGCGCCGACCCGCAGCGCAAGCCGGATATATTCCCCCGCCTCGAAACCGGTCAACCGGTAGCGATTCCAGAACAACTTACCCGCCCCCTGTGCTCCTTCGGGGAACACACAGACCAGTTGCCCCTCGTCGAGCAGGCGTGCAGCATTCTCCGGCAACGCCTGCACCTGCCCAAACGCAGCCAGCGCCGGCGCAGCGCCGGGAACCATTGCCAGCCAGGGGACGTGCAGTGTGCGCACAAGGCGGGCCGAAGGATGCTCCTCCAGCACTGCCGTCGCAATCATGGCGCTATCCCATGGCAACACGCCGGAGTGATTGGCGAGCAGCAGCGCCGGCCCATCGCCCGGCACGCCGTCGAGGCCCTCAGCCGTTACGCGCCACCAGGAACGGTACAGGAAGCCGGCGAACGGGCGCACCAGTTCGATCAGTTCCGCATCCATCCCATAGCTATCGATCGCGAATTCACCACGTAACCGGCGCTGCACCAGCGCCGTCAGTTCGGTGACCTGGTACTGCAGCACCATACCGATCCCGCGCCAGAAGTCAGGGTCGAGATAGTCGCTGTTCAACACATTCTGGCGCAGCGCGGCAACGACATTATCGAGCGCCGGCGGGCGCAACCGTTCGAGGTTCTCACGGATCAGACGCAACACCTCTGCCGCCATAGTCCGCGTCTCGTCGGGCCCTGCCGTGTGATTCCGGATCTCCACTTCAAGTTCCTGCACGGCAGCCGCCGTCTCGGCGCGCAGGGCCGCCACGTGATCTGCAGCGGCAGCGGGTGTCTCCGGCATAGGCGCCGCCGTTTCAATCGGGATCTCTACTGCAACCTCGGCCATGGCTGCCGGCGTCACTTCGGAAGGCACGGCGACATTGGGCGCCGCCGCTACTTCCCCGGCATGGTTCTCCGCCGGCACCACCGCGCTCACCTCAACTGGTGCAGCAGGTGCAGCCGGTCTTGCCCGCCTGGCGCGTTTCGGTTTCGCCTGCACGGCATGCGGTGTGTCGCCGCTCTGCTCGTGCGCTGCCGACGTTTCGGCGGCATCCTCTGCCGCAGGATCGTGCTGATCGGTCATATCAATCCTCGCTATCAGAAACGGTATGCCGGCACGGGCATACCGATCAGGCGGCAAGTTCGCGCACTGTCTCCTCGGGTGAATGCTGCGTTTCCCATTGCAGTTCACGTACCGCGCGCCGGGTATCGCCGACGCATGCATAGCGCAAGTAGTCAACAGGAAATGGGAGCTCACCAACAAGCGTACTCAGTGGCTCGAACAATGGCGCGGCGCTGAACGCCAGCGCCGGCAGCGGCAGCGCCGACCCGCCGGCGAAGTGAATGGCCTGCGAGAGGAGAAGCGGCGGATCGGCCGCGATGTTTAACGGACCATCAACCCGGTCGTTCAGCACCGCCAGCGCAATCGCAACCGCAGCATCATACGCATGCACCACCTGGATTCGCGGATCAAAACCGGCGATCATCGGCGCGGGCCGACGCATAAGAAAACGTGCCAGTGGTGAACCGATCTGGCCACCTGCAATGCCAGCGCAGCGCAGGATGGTCAGCCGCATACTGGAATGACGCGCGCTAAAATCGGCCGCCACACGTTCGATCTCAACATAGTCCTGCAACAGGCCGGCCGGTTCGCCACTCGACAATGGCGCCGACTCGGCCACGAACGCTGGCCTGTCGGGCCGCGCGCCATACACCATCAGGCTGCTGCGTAACACGACACGGGGCACACCCGCGGCCTGGCATGCCCCGAGCACCTCGATTGTGCGATAGACATTGCCACGGCCGGCAGCCTCGCGTGACACCGGCCACTCTTCACCGGCAAGATCGAGGTGCGCCACCACATCGACCGGCACGGCGCGCATCAACGCCAGCAACGTATCGCCACGCATATCGCAGACGCGAACATCCACATCAGCGAGTGCGCACTCGGGCGCCGCTCTCCCAACGCCAATCACGCGCATGTGGGGCTGTGTCGCGAGCACACCGGCAACCAGGCCTGCCAGCGCGCCATCAATCCCGGTGACAAGCGCAGTTGTCATGCCCACCTCTGAGGAGCAGATCGCTCAAGACACGATACGCTGGCGCAACCAGTGCTCCAGCCCATTGCGATCAAGATCGGAGTTCGAAACCGAACGGACCAGCCAGAGCAACTCCGCATCAACCACGTCATCAGGCAGCGACACACCATTGAGGGTAAGGAACCGGAACATGGAGAGGAGCGCCGTCGATTCGTTGGCACTCAGGAAGGGGCGGCTCTTCACCATGAGAAATACCAGCGCCGCCGCCTTACTCGGCAAATCGGGATACAACTCTGCGTCGAACAAGACCTGGCGCGGCGCATCCAGCACCGTCATCAGCCGATCATGGCTGGCGATACCCAGCCGGCCGCCATAGCGTACGACGGCATAGGCATGTAAATCCAGCACATCATCTTTGGTCAGATACTGCATCCGAAGCCCGTCATAATGCGACGCGCGACAGCGTAATCGCTACGCTTGAGCATACTAGAGCCCCGCCAGTTCGCGAAACATCTTATCATAGCGATCACTCACGCCCCGCGCCCATTCGCGAAGTTGCGGACTCATCGGGCGGCGCAGTAACACTTCGTTCTCGGTGAAGATCAGTTCGATCAACTCCTCGTCACCGAGACCGGCGGCGCGCAACCAGCCCTGCACCGACTCAGGCAGGTTCTCTCGTTCAATGGTAAATGATCGCGGCAATCGCTCCTCCTGGTTCCTCGGTTACACTCGTATTGCCGTACGCAATCCTTCCACATCAATCCCGCTGGCGCAGGTGCGGGAACAGGATCACCTCGCGAATCGTCGGCTGATCGGCAAACAGCATCGTTGTGCGATCAATACCGATGCCAAGCCCGCCGGTAGGCGGCATCCCGTACATAAGCGCATTGATGTAGTCAACATCCATCTGTTGCGCTTCGTCGTCGCCTGCGGCATACGCGCGCCCCTGCTCCAGGAAACGCTGCTCCTGGTCGAGCGGATCGTTGAGTTCGGTGAATGCATTACCGAGCTCCATTCCGGCGACGACCGGTTCGAAACGCTCAACCAGGAGCGGGCGATCCGGGCTGCGCTTGGCCAGCGGCGAGAGCGCCAGCGGATGATCCAGAACAAAGGTCGGCTGGATCAACGCTGGCTGAACATACACACTGAACACCTCATCAACCTGCTTCGCCCACGAAGGCTTCGGTTCAACCTTCAACCCCGCCGCGCGAATGGTCTGCTGCAACGGCGCAAGTTCGGTGCATTCGAGAATATCGATGCCGGTACGCTCCGCAATTGCCGCCGGGATCGACACACGCTGCCAGGGCGGGCCAAAGTCAATCGTCTGACCCTGAAACACAATGGTGAGGCTACCGGCGACCGCCAGCGCCAGCGCGCGGTACAGCTCCTCAACCAGGCGCATGATATCGTTATAATCGGCATAGGCCTGATAACATTCCATCATCGTAAATTCAGGGTTGTGCGTGCGGTCAACCCCTTCATTGCGGAACACCTTGCTGATCTCATAGACACGCTCAAACCCGCCGACAATCAGCCGTTTCAGGTAGAGCTCGACGGCAATTCGCAGGTAGAGATCCTGTTTCAGTTGATTGTGGTGCGTGATGAACGGTCGCGCCGAGGCGCCGCCATAGATCGGCTGCAACGTCGGCGTTTCCACTTCGAGAAAGCCGCGCTCGTCGAGAAAGCGCCGCATGGCGCTGACAATCTTCGCGCGGGTGCGAAAGACATCGCGGACCTCCGGGTTGACGATCAAGTCAAGGTAGCGCTGGCGGTGCCGTTCCTCAAGATCGGAGAGGCCGTGCCATTTCTCAGGCGGCGGGTTGAGCGACTTTGCGAGCAACGCCAGGCGCTCAACAACAACCGAGGCTTCACCCGTCTTTGTACGCCGCAACATTCCCGTCGCTTCAACGATGTCGAACGTGTCGAGATCATCGCGAAAGCGCTCGAACCACTCATCGCCAATGTCGCCCCGGCTGATCCAGAGTTGTATCCGGCCAGTTTCGTCTTCAATGTGCGCAAACGCCAGTTTCCCCATCACACGGCGCGCGCCGATAATCCGCCCGACAACGGTCACGCATTCGCTTCGCTCAATCCGGTCATCGAAACCATCGAGGACGGCGGCAATCGTATGGGTGCGTTGCGCGCGGGGCGGGTAGGGATCGATCCCCGCGGCGCGTAAACGCTCCAGTTTTGCAAGGCGCTGCTGCTGCAGTTCATTCAGTTCCATGGCGCCTATGATACGCGATAACGCCCAAAACGCAAAGCGTAAAACGCACCGGCTCGCGCCACCCGGGCAGGCGCATCCACCGTACGTTTTACGCTTTCAACTCGATCAGGCGTGGATTCTACTGGATCTTGACGATCGTAATCTTCATGGTACCTGAGGGGGTATGCGCAGTCACCTTCTGGCGTACCCGCTTCCCGAGCAGGGCCGCTCCGATCGGCGATTCATTCGATATCTTGCCTTCACGCGGCTTTGCCTCGGTGCTGCCGACAATCGTCCAGGTTTCGTCGCTATCCTCACCCTCAATACGGACGGTGACGCGCGAACCGACGCGAACTTCGTGATTGTCGCCATTGTCGTTTTCGATGATCTGTGCGCGCGAGAGGATGCTCTTGATCTCGCGTATTCGCCCTTCGAGATGAGCCTGCTGGTTCTTGGCATCCTCGTATTCACCGCTCTCGGAGATATCGCCCAGTTCTTTGGCGGCATTGATACGCTCCGCAATCTCCTTACGGCCATTGGTGACAAGCTCTTCCAACTCGGCTTCGAGCCTGGCGCGCCCATCACGCGTGAGGTATGCTGGTCTGTCGCTCATCGTCATCGCCTTCTTCCGGACTTCGTCCTGCTGAATCTACCTGGATTGCGCCGCCATCATGGCGTGGCAGGTTCTTTGCGCTCGACACAGGTGCAACCCACCAGCCTGTGTGGTGCAACTGAGCCATTACACACACCCCATCAACAGGTAACAGAAACATGACCTGACGCTCCATGGCGCCCGGTCACCGCGTTGCCCGTTCTCCTGGTAGGGGAGCGGTCAGGGTGTGAGGTCCCCCGTCGCATGCATCGGGTAAATGAAAGAACTGAGAGTCATACTCTCAGTCTTCGTACCGGACCTGCCCTCTACGCCGGCGCTATTGAACAACGCTGGCGTAACGTTATTATATGTGATGGCGAACCATTTGTAAAGACTATGCATGCTATAATGCAGCTACGGGAAACAACGAACGCTCCGTGTCATGGCACAGAAGATCACTGAACTACTCGATACCGGCGAATCGCAGTGATGAAACGAGACCAGCAGCGAAAGGAGGAACAATGCCCACCGTCTTCGCCCGTATCGTCAGCGGCGAGATCCCGGCTGTCAAAGTCTACGAAGATGACGCGACGCTCGCATTCATGGATGTCAATCCGGCAAGTCGCGGCCACACCCTGGTGATCTGCAAAGCCGAACACCCCGATGTTTTCACGGTACCACCCGAACTGTTGCTGGCCACGGCTCGCACCGTGCAGCGCGTGGCGCTCGCGCTACGTGCGGCGCTCAATATCGAAGGCTTGAACATTCTGCAAAACAATGGCGCCGCCGCAGGACAAACCGTGTTTCACTATCATGTTCACCTGATTCCACGCTGGGCCGGCGATCATGTGCTGCGTCCGTGGATGCCGCACCAGGTCGAACCCACAGAGTTGCACGCACTTGCCGCACAGATTCGCGCTGCACTGGAGTGAACGCCCGATGGATACCGAAACCACCGATACGCAACCGATGGCGGCTGCCGACGTGCAAGATGACACCGCGCAGGCGCGGCGCAGTGCGCTCTCGGCAATCATGCTGTTGTTGTTGCTGCTCCTGATCCTGCTGCTTTTCGCCGCTGCGATCGAACGCACTGATATCATCAATTTCACTGCTGCGGCATGTGCACCGGCAATCTGAATGGATGATGCGCTCTACACGCTGGCGGCCGAGCAGGGCCTCGATCT
>Ga0272446_1003257_pt1 | contig 20764 bp, 17 predicted proteins | sample YNPCB0061_FD_194587 | JGI IMG/M metagenome (GOLD analysis project Ga0272446, IMG submission 194587) | Hot spring microbial mat communities from Yellowstone National Park, WY, United States - YNP-CB-006-1 | ecosystem: Environmental > Aquatic > Thermal springs > Hot (42-90C) > Sediment | place...
CAAATATTAAAGTTTTTAGGCAAAGAAACAATTGATTTTAATCAAGAATTTAAAAAAACAATTTATGAATTTATATTTAATGGAATAAATAATTACTATAATAAATTTGGAATTTATTTTGTGATTCTTTGGATTTTAATTATATTTTTAGTTTTAAAAAGTACATTTTTTGTTTTTAAACCTATTTTAAATATTATTCTTTTTATAGTATTTCATAGTTTAATCGTTTTAAATATTATTAGAATTTATGGAGAAACAAGAACAAAAGAAGTTTTAGGTTTTTCAGAATAGATACATTAATGAATTTTAAAACAATTTTTAACCATTTGTAGTTATGAGCGCCGCCCTGAAGTTTCGAGAAAAAGCAATTGTATAAAAAATCAAAATTTAAAAATCAAAATGTAAAATGATAATTTAAAATGCAAAATAGAAAAAATTTATTAAAATTTTAATTTTATATTTTGTAAAACTCAAAGCTCAAAGTTCAAAACTCAAAGCTTCAACTTAAAACTTAAAAATTTTGAATTTTGAAATCTGTCTGCTGACAGGCAGGTCCGAATTTTGAATAAATTTTCAATGATTGAATTTAGAAACGCTTACAAAAATTTAAAATTTAAAATTCAAAAATCAAAATGATTGTAGTTCAGCAAAAATTTCTTTCAGAAATTTTTGCTGAGCATCCTAAATTTTGCATTTTACATTTTGAATTTTGAATTATTTATTATCCATAATTCTTAATTCATAATTCATCTTTGAGATTGCTTCGTCCTTCGATGCTTCGCCCCGCCCTTTTGTTAAAATAAACTTTAATTTAGAAAAAAACAAAATTTTCTGCTATTAAAAAATTCATTTGCTTTTTAATGTAATTATTAACAAAAGGGCGGGGCTCGCAATGACACGACGGAACGATGGAGATTGCTTCGTCGCTCCGCTCCTCGCAATGACTACTAATAATTAAAGTTTTAACTTTTTCCTCCTAAGGAGGATCCCTGCCTGCCGGCAGGCAGGCGCCTTTGTCGGAGACTTGTACTTTTGACTTTTGAATTTTGAATTTTGAGTTTATTATATTATTTGACATTTATTTTATTTTGTAGTAATATTAAATTTAAGTTTAAATTGGTCGGTCGCCTGAGGGCGATTTTTTAATATTTAATAAAATGATTAATATTAAAGATTTATCAAAAGTTATAAAACAAGTCGCAACAGAAAAGGGTTTAGAGCCTGAAAATATTTTAGAAGCAATTGAAAGCGCTTTAGCTTCTGCTTATAAAAGGGAATTTGGAAAGAAATCTGAAATAATTAAAGCGAAATTGGATTTAAAAACAGGAACTCTTGATTTTTATCAAATAAAAACAGTTGTTGATGAAAATACTGTAAGATTAAATGACGAGGATGAATCTAAGGAAGAAGGTAAAGAAATCCCTAAATTTAATCCTGACAAGCATATTTTAATTGAAGAAGCTTCTAAAATTAAGCCAGACGTTAAAGTTGGCGAAGAACTTGTTTTTAAACTTCCTCCAAAAGAAGAATTTGGTAGAATTGCGGCTCAAGTTGCTAAGCAGGTTATTACTCAAAAACTTCGTGATTTTGAAAAAGAAGCATTATTAAGAGAGTGGAAAGATAAAGAAGGTCAAATTGTAAGCGGAGTTATTCAAAGATTTGATAGGGGAAATATTTATGTTGATTTAGGAAAATCAATTGGCATTATGTTTCCAAATGATTCAATACCCGGAGAACATTATAAATCAGGAGATAGAATGCGCTTTTTAATTTTAGCTATTCAAGAAGAAACAAATTATCCGGGAATTATTTTATCTCGTTCACATCCTGATTTTGTTAAAAAATTATTTGAATTAGAAGTTCCTGAAATTGCTGAAGGAGCTGTTGCGATAAAAGATATTGCTCGCGAACCAGGAAGTAGAACAAAAATTGCTGTTGCTTCTGTTGTAGAAGGAGTTGATCCTGTTGGCGCATTAGTTGGACCAAGAGGAACAAGAGTTATGGTTGTTACAAATGAATTAGGAAATGAAAGAATAGATATTATTGAATGGTCAGAAGACCCCGAAAAATATATTGCAAATGCTCTTTCCCCGGCAAAAGTTCATTCCGTAGAAATTTTGCCAAGAAGATCAGCAAAAATTTTAGTTCCAGAAGATCAATTAAGTTTAGCTATTGGTCGCGGAGGACAAAATGTTAGATTAGCCGCAAAATTAACTAATTGGAAATTAGATGTGCGTTCTGTTACAAGACCAGACGAAGTTCAAGAAGGTGGTATTGTTGATATTGGAGAAGAATATGAAGGAAATGAAAACATAGAAGAGGATAAAGATATTGATTCAAGAGAAGAATGAGTTAATGAATCATAAATAATTTAAATCTCAAAATTCAAATTTCAAAATTTAGGAAGTTCAGCAAAAATTTCTTTCAGAAATTTTTGCTGAACCACAATCATTTTGAATTTTGCATTTTGAATTTTTAATTTTAAAACATTTTTAATTTCAGCCATTTAAAATTGATTCAAAATTCTAATTTCAAAATTCAAAATTTTTATTAAAACTATAAAAGTTAAACTTCAATAAAGTAAGGTGTTATGATGCATCATAACACCTAAGTTATGATCATTAAAAACTATTATACTTTTTTGCTATTTTTGTTATTGTAAATCCTACAGCTAATTTTATAAGAATTATAGAAAATTATAGAAGTTAAATAGTAAAAATTATAAAAAAACTATAATCATAATTTACTATCTTATTTTTGCGATCGCTAAGATAGGATAGTAATAATAAAAAAATAAATTTTAATTTGTATTTTAATTTTTTTATTTTACTAAAATTAAAATGACGGCCGTATTTTTAAGTTTAGTAGATATAATTTTTGAATTTTAATTTGTATTTTTTTAAAATTAAAAATTGATTGAGAATTGTAAAATTGTAAAATCGTCGTTCAAAAAATTCTGCTTGCCCTACCTGCTAGTAGGCAGGCTTCAGGTAGACTCTTTTTAAGAAAAATTATTTGTTTCATTTTTGCGCTTTACTTTTTAAATTAATTTAATTAAAATTAAATTATGAAAAATATGGAACCAAAAAATTTTAATTTAATTCCAACTGTAATAGAGAGAACAGGAGAAGGCGAGCGCGCTTATGATATTTATTCTAGGCTTTTAAAAGAAAGAATAATATTTTTAAGTGGGCCAATAACTGATGCTGTTGCTAATTCCGTTGTTGCGCAGCTTTTGTTTTTGGAACACGAAGATCCTAAAAAAGACATAAAAATTTATTTAAACACTCCCGGAGGTTCTGTTACAGCAGGTCTTGCTATTTATGATACAATGCAATATGTTAAACCAGATGTTTCAACAATTTGCATTGGTATGGCTGCTTCAATGGGCGCTGTTCTTTTAACAGCTGGCAAAAAAGGAAAAAGATTTGCATTGCCAAATTCAGAAATTTTATTACATCAAGTGATGGGCGGCGTTGAAGGACAAGCTGTTGAAGTTGAAATAACAGCGCGTCAAATTATTAAATTAAGAGATAGAATTAATTCTATTTTATCAAAACACACGGGCCAACCATTAACTAAAATTTCTAAAGATACTGATAGAGATTTTTATTTAAGCGCTGAAGAAGCAAAAAATTATGGCATAATTGATGAAATTATTAAAATTAATACTAAATAATTTGAAATTTTAAATTGTGGATAACTTAAGTTGTAATTTTTTTTAAAAATAGTAAAATAAAATTATGGCAAACCAACAATTAGTTGATTATTTAAAAGAACAGTTAGAATTAGGAGCAGAAAGAGAATATTTAAAACAATCTTTATTAGGCGTTGGTTGGTCTTTGTCTGATGTTGAAGAAGCTTTTAGTGTTGTTTTAAAAGAATTAAATTTAGATGATACAAAAAATAATCAAATGTCTATTCCTGAAGTTCCTAAAGAAAATTTAGTGGATTTAACATCTAAAAAAGATTCTTCCTTAAAAGAAGATATTCAAAAAGAAAACATTCAAAAAGAAGTCGCTCAAAAACCAGTTTCTGATTCTGTGGTTATATCAAAAGATGCTTTTATTTCAAGTTTTCCTTTAGCAGAAGGAAAATCCAAAGAACCAGTTAGTTCAAGTAAAGAAGCTAATTTAGAAGAAAGTAAAAAACAAGAACAGTCGTTTTCAAATATTGAATTAAATAAAAATATGAAAAGTTCTAATAAATTAAAATTGATTTTTTATGTTTTATTAGGAATTGTAATTGTGGGCCTTTTATCTTTAGTTTTCTTTTTATATAGAAATAATGCAAATCTTCAAAAACAAATTTTAAGTTCTAATTCTCAACAAGGCGATTTAGAAGGACAAGTTCAAAGCTTAACAAAAACTTTAAATGAGATTCAATCACAAATGAGCGCATTAAAAGGAGAAAGCAGCTCATTAAAAGAAGAGTCTATGGATTTACAAAATCAGCTTTTGCTTTTTAGCCAATCAACTTCTTCATTAGATGTTACATTAAAAGGTAAAATTTTATTGGATAAAAATCAATATGTTTTAAAAACAAATCAAGATATTATAGTAAGTATTAAAAACGCAAAAGACGCAAAAGTAAAGGAAGTTTTAAGTTCTTTTGTAGATAATGAAGTGAAAGTTTTTGGTCAAAGAACTCCAGGTTTACGCGAAATAACTATTAAAACAATTAATGATAAATCCTTAGAAGATTTAATTTCTCAAAAAGAAGCTGAAAAAGCAGCTGTTTCTACATCTACTTTAAATACTCCATCTACGTCACAAACTGAGCCACAAAATCAAACATCAACAAATTCTAATAGAGAAAATCCAGAATTTTCACCTCAACCTTAAATTATTTATATTTTAAAATTTTTTTAATTACTATTTTAATAGTTTAATTTAATTATTTATAATTTTTTCGTAAATTTGTCCTAATCCTAAGATATTTTTTTCTTCAAAATGTTTTGTCATTAATTGAAATCCAACAGGCAATTCATTTTTGTTTTTATAATAGTTTTTGACAGGTATAGAAATTGCTGGAATTCCGGCTAAATTAGCAGGAATAGTAAATACGTCTGATAAGTACATTGATAATGGATCTGATGTTTTTTCTCCAATTTTAAAAGCAACAGTTGGAGATGTTGGCGCAAAAATAACATCAACTTCTTCAAAAGCTTTTTTAAAATCTTCTAAAATTAAGGCGCGAACTTGCTGCGCTTTTTTATAATAAGCATCATAATAACCGGAGGATAAAACAAATGTTCCTAAAATAATGCGGCGTTTTGTTTCGGTTCCAAACAAAGATTTATTTTTTAAATACATTTCAAGCAAACTTTTTTCATTATAAGTTCTTGAATATCTAATGCCGTCAAATCTGGCTAAATTTGAACTAACTTCAGCAGGCATAATAATATAGTAGCAAGACAAAGCGTATTTTGTATGAGGCAAAGAAATTTCTTTAAATTTTAATCCTAAACTTTTTAAGTTTTCTAAAGCTAAATTTAAGTCATTTTCTGTTTCTTTATCTAAACCGCCAATAAAGTATTCTTTTGGAAGCCCAATAGTTAAATTTTTAATATTTTCAATATTTGGATTTAAAATATCTTTTTTAAAATTTAAATTAAGTTCAGAGCTTGTTGCATCAAAATCATCTTTTCCGCTTATGGCTTCAAAAATAATAGCGGCATCTTCAACCGTTTTTGTTATTGGTCCGATTTGATCTAAACTTGAAGCCATTGCAATTAAGCCAAATCTTGAAACAGCGCCATATGTTGGTTTAAGCCCAACAAGTCCGCATAAGCTTGCAGGTTGTCTAATAGAGCCTCCTGTATCAGATCCTAAAGCAGCAATTGCCATATTTGATGCAACAGCAGCAGCTGATCCTCCCGAAGATCCCCCTGGAACCCTTTGTAAATCATAAGGATTTTTTGTTGGGCCAAAAGCCGAATTTTCCGTTGAAGATCCCATTGCAAATTCATCTAAATTTGTTTTTCCCAAAAAAATCGCATTTTTTTCTTTAAGTTTTTTAATAACGGTTGCATCATAGCTTGCAATATAATTTTCTAAAATTTTTGAGCTTGCGGTGCAAGGTAAATCTTTTATTAAGATATTATCTTTAATAGCTAAAGGCGCGCCATCTAAAAAATTTATTTCTTCTCCTTGCGCAATTTTTAAATCAATATTTTCAGCTTGTTTTATAGCATTTTCTTCATTTAAAAAAAGATAAGCATTAATTTTTTCATTTTCTTTTTTAATATGATTAAAAAAAGCTTGAACAATTTCTAAAGCTTTAAATTTTTTATTTTTTAAGCCTTCATAAAAATTTTTAATTGTTAAGTCTTCTAATTGAAACATTTTAAAATTTTAAAAAACAGAAGGAATATTTAAAAACCCTTCTTTATTTTCAGGAAAAGATTCTTTTCCTTGACCTTGATATGGATTTTCGGGATTGTCTTCGCGGAAAATATTTAAATTATTTGTTCCTCCGTTTATGGGCAAAACTTTTGAAGTATCAATTTCTTCAAGTTCATTAAAATGATTAATAATTTTTAGAAGATCTTTTAATAAATGTTCTTCTTCTTTTTCAGTTAATTTTATACGGCTCAACTCTGCTAAATGTTTAATGGTTTCTTTTTTAATTTCCATAAAGTAATATTATAAATTAATAAGGAATTTGGCAAGTTTAATAAATAAATTTTAATATGTATTTGTTAAAAATATAAAAATATATTAATATAAAATTATGAAAAAAGAAATTAAAATAGTTGGAAAAGCTTCTGAGGAAATTAAAAAGAAAGAACAGGAAAAAATAGAAAGACTTTATTTTGATCATCTTAGAAATGTTTCTGGTTATTTTGACCCAAAAGATATAGAAGAAATAAGGTCTTTAGAATATTTTAAAACTCCAAAGGAAATTCAGTCTATTGAAATTGCTAACAAATTAACATCTGATTTAATGAAGGAATGCAGTGTTGATCCTTATAGCATTACTCCTGAAAATATACATATTGTTCCGCCTGAATTATATAAAAAATTGGGCAAAGCACGTACTTTGGCTACTGGTGTCCCTCTATGGGGTGCGGCATTGTTTAATGCTGAACATTTTAGGGGTAGACCTTTATTATTTTGTTATGGTTTGATTCATGAGTTATTACATTTAAAAGCTTATTTATCTCTTGAAGTTAATGAATCTAAAGTTAACAATAAAGATGATGTTAAAAAAACTATTCGTCGTCAAGGTGTTATTTTATATGGATCTCAAAAAAATAGTTTTCATGAACATTTTAGAGGTTTAGACGAAGCAATTGTTGAGGAAACAACTAAAAGATTATTTTCTAAAATTTTTGAGTTTGAAGAATTTAAGCAAGAAAAAGAATGGTTGAGTTCGCCTGAAGCTCAAACAAAAAAAGAAAAATATGCTAAAGAATATAACATACCAAAAGAAGAGATTATTTGGGTATTTCCTATAGATGATAAAGATTTAAAGCATAAGTTTTATGAGAATCCTTATCGTAGTCAAAGAGAAGTTTTAAAATATGTTTGCGAAGAAATACAAAAACAATTTTCTGATAAATTTAAAAATCCTGATGATGTTTATAAATTATTTTTAAAAGCCCATTTTGATGGAAATATTTTAGAAATAGGTCGTCTTGTAGAAAAAACTTTTGGAAAATCAAGTTTTCGTGTGCTCGGTAGTATGGACGAAGATGAAAATAGCGGTGAATTATGTTTAGAACATTTAAAAAAAGCAAGAAGAATAATGCTTTCTAAAACAAAAAAATAAAAATTAAAATTAAGCAAACTTATAAATTTAATACTATTTTTTTAAATTCTTCTCCTCTTTGTTTATAATTTGAAAACATATCAAAACTTGCTGATGCTGGAGAAAAAACAACAATAAATTCTTTTGTATTAGGATTTTTATTTAAAAATTCAATTCCTATATTTTTTGCTTCACTAATAGTTTCTTTTAAATTATTTTTAAATATTATTTCGGATTTTATATTAGCTTTTTTTAAAGATTTATAAATTTTATTTTTATTTTCTCCAAAAAGAAAAATATAAGGAATTTCTTTTTCTAATTTTTTAATTTCTAATGAAAGAGGGGAATATTCTAAATTTTTATCTTTTCCTCCTAAAATAATTATTTTTGGTTTTTTGGGAAAAGCTTTTATAGCAGCTAAAGCAGAACCGGGATTTGTTGAAGCTGAATCATTATAAAATTCTATAAATTGATTTTTGTTTATTTTAATTTTACGCGTAAATTCAATACGATTTTTTAATCCTTTAAAATTTTTAACTGTTTTTAAAATTATATTTTTTGGAATGTTTAAATAAAGACAAACACTTGAAGCAATTGCCGCGTTTTTAAAATTATGAATGCCTTTTATTTTTAAATCATTTATTGAAAAAAGATTAAATTTTTTTTCATCTATAGCAATTTTTTTACCTAATCCTTTTTGTGCTATATTTTTTGTTTTAGGATTATTTTTAAAATAAAAAACAATATCATTTTTATTTTGGTTTTTGCAAATATTTGATTTTGCATCAAAATATTCTTTAAGAGATTTATGCGCGTCTTGATGATCTGAAAATATATCTAAAACAACAGCAATATGAGGAGATTGTTTTAAATCTTGAAGCTGAAAACTTGATAATTCTAAAACAACAAAAGTATTTTTATTTATTTTGTTTAAATAATTTAGTGGAGATTTTCCAATATTGCCCGCTAAAATAACATTTTTTCCGGCATTTTTTAAAATTTTATAAATTAAAGTTGAGGTTGTGCTTTTCCCTTTTGTGCCTGTAATGCCAATTATGTTTTTTGTTTTTTTGCTTGCTTTTTCAAAAAATAATTTTATAGCGCTTGATATTTGTATACCATTTTTCCGCGCTTTAATTAATTCTTTTAAATTATAAGGAACTCCTGGAGAGCGAAAAATAATATCAAAATTATTTAAATTTTTTAAATAGTTTGGCCCTAAAATTGATTTAGCTCCTTTTGGAATTTTTAAATTTTCATTTTTATCCAAAATCCAAAATTCAGCGTTTTTATAAGTTTTATCTTTTTTTAAAAAATTAAATAAAGCCTTATTTTCATTTCCAAAACCTAAAATAGCAATGTGCATAATAATGGATAATATCATAAAAATTTAAAATGCAAAAATCTCCTCCGAAGGACAATTTTATAATTTTACAATTTTTCAATCAATTTCTAATTTTTCCGCCAGAGGCGGATCCCCTCCAGAGGAGGGCAGGCCTGCCTACCGGCAGGCAGGCTTCTCTGAAGGACAATTTTAAAAGCATTAAATTAAAAAATCAAAATACAAATTAAAATTTCAAAATTTATTTTTTTATTATTACTATCCTATCTTAACGATCGCAAAAATAGGATAGTAGAATTAAAATTATAATTTTTTTATTGAAGCTTAAATTTAACAATCTTATATTGCAACTTTTCATTGAAGTTTTTTTGTTAAAGGTGTGAAGTTTTTTATTGAAATTCAATTTTCATATAATAGAAGACTTCCATATAAAATGTCCAAATTTTTAGCCTAGGCTTGAAAATTGGACAAAATTTATTTTGTCCTCCAGAGGAGGATCCTTCTTTGAAGGAAAAATTGAAAATTGGAAATTGTCCGCCGGAGGCGGATCCCTGCCTACCGGCAGGCAGGCTTCTTCGGAAGAAAAATTATTTGAAAATTGAAAATTAAATATTCCAATTTTTAGGTGTTATGCTGTATCATAACACTTTAAGTTAAAAAAATACTTTATTTTTTCATAATTATAATTCTCTATTCATTCAAAGAGATTGCTCCGCCCCGAAGCTTCGGGGCTCGCGATGACTACCAAATAATTAAACTTGTGACTTTTTCCTCCGAAGGAGGATCCTCCTCTGGCGGAGACTTTTGACTTTTGACTTTTGTCCCGCCCTTTTGTTAAAACGCACTTTAAATTTATTAAAAAAAATTTTATGTAATTAAAAATTTAATTTACTTTTTAATGTAATCATTAACAAAAGGGCGGGATGAGTTTTTATTTTTATTCGTATTATTCGCAAATTCGGACATATATGTATAATTTGGATTATGATTTTTATTCGCGTCCCTATTCGTTGTATTCTTATAAATTCGCTTCATTCGCATTATGGTTTTTAATTCGGATTATGATCCATTTTTGACTTTTAATCTTTAGCCTAATATTATTGTATTTATGATTTTAAAAGAAAAAATTTATCAAAAATGCCAAAAATTAAAATTTAAATATTTAACTTTAAATTTTGACGAAAAATTTTTGGAAAAAGTAAAAAAGTATATTAGCTTTTTACCAAAGCCAATTAAAGTTCCAATTAAAGACAAAAAAGAAAAAGCTAATTTTTTGTTTATTTTAAATAGTATTGATTTTTCTTTGTGGTGTTATCCCGAAAATTGGAAATATTGCGGTAAAAAAGGTTATTTTGGACTTGAAAAAAGATTTTATGATTTTTTTAAAAAATTTGGGCTTCAAAAAGTTAAATTTGAAGATTTTAAAAATTTAGTTTCTCCAAAAGAAGATAAAAAATTAGCTTATTTAAGATATAAAATTTATATTCAAACTTTGGATTGGTTAAATAAAAATTATAAAGGAAATTTTTTAAATTTTTTAAAAAAATACGGGAATGACCCGGAGCGTTTTGTTTTAAAATTAATTGTATTACCTCAATATAATGACATTGTTTCAAAATATGACATTCATTTTTATAAAAAAGCGCAACTTCTTTATTGGGAAATGTATTTATATGGATTTTTAAAAGACAAAGAAAAAGTTAAGCATTTAATAATATTTCCGGATTATAGAGTTATTTCTATTTTTAATTATTTTGGAATAATGAAGTATAAATCAAAATTATCTGATAAAATAAATAAAGGAAAAGAAATTAAAGCAGAATCACGGGAAGAAGTTGAGTTGCGCGCTGGAGCGGTATTAGCAGGTGAGTGGCTTTCAAAAAATTTAAAAAAGCCAGAAGTTGAATTAGATTTTATTTTATGGAATTTGGCTCGTAAAAAAAATTTAAAATTTCATAAAACTAAAACAATTTTTTACTAAAATGAAAAACTTTGATTTTAAAATTATAAAAAAATCAAAAGATGGAAAATTTTTAAGATTAGGGCAAATAAAAACGCCAAACGGTGTAATTCATACTCCAAATTTTGTTCCAGTTGCAACGCGCGCTGCTTTGCGCGGAATGCTTTTTCCTGAAGCTAAAAAAAGCGGATTAGAAATTGCAATTTTAAACACGTATCATTTATGGATATCTGGAGCATATAAAATTATTCATAAATTCGGAGGATTGCATAATTTTATTAATTTTAAAATACCTTTGATGACTGATTCAGGCGGATTTCAAGTTTTTAGTTTGGGTTTTAGTCGCGAACATGGCGTTGGTAAAATTGCTGATATTTTTCCACAAGAAAATAAAAATCAAAATTTAAAAGTTGAATTTTTAAGATCGCAAAAACAAGAAAAAAATTTAGTTAAAATTACAGACAGAGGAGTTTATTTTAAAGAAGAAAGATCTGGTGATAGATTATTTTTAACTCCGGAAAAGTCCATGAAAATTCAAAAAATGCTTGGAGCGGATTTTATTTTTGCATTTGATGAATGCACTTCGCCATTAAATGATTATGAATATACAAAAAAAGCTTTAAAGCGAACTCATAAATGGGCAATCCGTTCGCTTAAAGCTTTTGGGAATCCAAAAAATCAAGCAATGTTCGGGATAATTCAGGGAGGAGCGTATAAAGATTTAAGAAAAGAATCAGTAGAATTTATTTCTTCTTTGCCTTTTTTTGGATTTGGGATTGGCGGATCTTTGGGAAAATCAAAAGAAGAAATGAAAGAAGTTTTAAGTTGGGTTATTCCTGATTTAGTTGAAAATAAACCTCGCCATCTTTTAGGCATTGGAGAAATTGATGATATTTTTTTTGCAGTAGAGTGGGGAATAGATTTAATGGATTGCGTTGTGCCAACGCGTTGGGCTCGGCATGGTACAGCTTTAACATTTTCCGGAAGATTAAATTTAGAAAACAGAAAAAATTTAAACGATAAATCTCCAATTGATTCTCGGTGTAACTGCTTTGTTTGCAAAAACTACAGCAGAGCTTATATCTCACACTTAGTCCGCTCAAAAGAAATCAACGGCATTATTTTATTAACACATCATAACCTTACTTGGATGTTTAATTTAATGAAAATGATCCGCCAAAGCATCAAAACCAATTCATTTTTAGAATTAAAGAAAAAAATATTAAAAAATTATTAATTAAATTTTTAAAATTTATATAATTAAAGTAATGGAAAATTTTGGAAAAAAAATAGAATTTAATAAATCACAAGATTCATCAAAATTAAAAGATTTTGCTAATTCAGAATTAGATTTTCATGATCAGCATAAAGTAGATCAAATTTTAGCAAGTGGTTCTCCAGAAAGAATAAAAAGATTAAAAGATTTTTATAAATGGACAGAAGAAGAATTAGAAACTTATGTTAAATTTGCTAAATTGCGAAAAGAAATTCTTCAAAAAATTAATAAAGAAGTTGCGGAAAGAATAAAAGAAAATCCAATCCCAGATAAAGAAGAATTAAAACTTGGAACTTATAAAGAGTTTTTAGAACCGCAAGTAAGAAAAGCTGTTTTAAGATTAAGAGAAAAGGGTTATAGTACTATTGAATCAGGATTTTATGGTTTAAATAGACAAAAAATTACTTTTAAACAAGAAGAGGCATTAAGCAATTTTAAAATTTCAGACGAATTAAGAAAATGGCTGGAATCAAAAAATATTCAAGTAAAAATAACAAAAGATGAAGTAGAATTCACATCTCCTTTTCTTAAAGAAGATGAGTTGACTGAAGTATGGGAAAAATTAATTGAAGAAATGCCTAATTTGGGCAAAGAAGCAGGGGGGTCGGAAAATGAAGGAGCGAAAACATTTCGTCAAAAAATTGAATTATTTTTGCAAGGTAAAATAAGAAAAGAAATTATTTATCCCGCAATTTTTAAAATCCGTCCAACCCCACAAGAGTTAGAATATTTAAAAGAAGAAAATTAAAGCAATAAAATATAAATATCTTAAAATAATTTTAAAAATATTATAAATCTTAAATTTTAAAAATATAAATAAAAATAACATTCTAACATTCTGCACCTGCCTGCCGCCAGGCAGGCCTGTCTGCCTCCGGTAGAGAATGTTAGAATGTTTTTCTGGCGATGTAAAATTTTGGATAAATTTTGGATTATATTTTTTGTGTTTAAAAGTTATAGATTTATTTTTTACTTATATTTTTTGTTAAATTTGTTATAATTAAATTATGGATCCTGAAAATATTTTAAAAGGCAGGATGGCGGAGTCTTTGGTAAGTGAGATTTTGCGCGAAGCTGGAAATCAGGTTTATAAATTTGGATATGAATCTGTTTTGCAAAATTTAACACAGGTTCAACATATATTTGATAGGCATACTGAAACAGGAGAAAAAATTAGAGACATCCCGGATTTATTAATAATTAATAAAGATGGTAAACCATTTTTTGTTGAGGTTAAATTTCGTTGGAGTCAAGCTTGGCACGAAAATGATTTTAAAATGCTTGATAGGTTAAATAGTTTTTGGAAGCCGATAATTATTTTTGTTAATTGTTATAAAAAACCTTACTTTCTTTTTATAAAACCACCTTATTATAATAAAAAAACAAAAAATTTTTCGGGATTTCCTCTAGAAAAATTTGATGATTTTAATATTAATTCTAAAATGATTGAAAAATATAATTTTTTAGTTGAAAAATATTTAACGCCCACTTTAAATAATAATAAATAATTTTAAATTATGACTACATATCAATGGTATAAAAATTTAATTAAACCTTCGTGGGCGCCGCCGAGCTGGATTTTTGGGCCTGTATGGTCAGTTCTTTATGTTATTATTTTTATTACTTTTGGTTTTGTACTTTATAAGGCATTCACTCATAAAATCTCTTGGTTTATTGCTTTGCCCTTTATTTTAAATCTTATTTTTAATTTTGCGTTTACTTCAATTAAATTTGAGTTAAAAATAATTTATTTGCAATAATGAATATTTTACCATTTTAATAAATACATATTTTTATGATCTTTAATTTGAAATAATTTTATAGATAATTATATAGATTTTAAAATAAAAATCGGGGCAAAAACCCCAATTTTTATTTTAAATTTCTATCTTAATTTTCTATTCAGAGCAATGACCCGGACCAATTAAACCTTCATTATAACTTGCTAAAATTGAAGCATAAGATCTTGCTTGATTTATTTGAGTTTTAGTTAGAGTTGTTGAAGGTGTTTTCCCCGGGAAGAATGAATTTTTTGTTCAGATTATAGCACTAGTAACATTTGTTGGCGCAGCAGTTCTTTTAAGTATATTTAATTTTGCTGCCATATATTGATGAGCTAACTGAAGATAAGCATTTCCACCGGATAGTGGCATCCAGAATATTTGAAACCAAGTTTTGCCACTTAAAAAGAAAGGTGTATTTTCAGCTAATGAACCTAAAAGACTCCAAGTTGGATCTGCTAGAGCTCCTGCTTTAAAGGTATTGTTGTGTGTTTTCCAATATCCTTGAGTTAAATTACAACCTGTTACGCATACTACATTAGCATTAATTGTCCAGCTTGATGTTTTTTCAGTATTCGTATCATTTGTTGTTAAAGTAGAAGTATTGGTGCAAACATTTAAATTGTATTCAAGTTTTACATCTGCTCAATCATTTTTGCCCAAGTTAACAGTGTAATTAGTGGTAGTTACAACATCTCCAGCGCAAACCTCCCAATTTTTAGGACTATTAGGATTGGTATCATTTATAGTAACACATTCGTCAATTTCGTTTGTTGGAGTAGAGCTAAATATAATATCTGCTGAAACTGATCCTCCCGGAACCTGACCTGTTGTATAAACTGTAACTTCATTTGTTCGGTCTTTTGGATCATCAAGATCTTGACTATATGTGCAAGTTAGAGTTTCTCCGCCCGGAAGAGTATAAGAAAAATCAACTCCGCAATCTACACTTACAGGACCATAATCACTTAAAACATCATTTACACTTGAGATAATAGCATCTGGATTTCCTGATGGGTTAGTAATAATAATTTGACCAGAAACATTCCAATCACTATCAGTAGAAGTTGCATCTACAGCTATAGAATAATCTACTCCAAAAACCTGACCATCTGCTAATGTAAAAGTTGTTGTATTAGCAGATTTATTTATAGTCCAATCCCAAGTTCTTGTAAATGAGGTTTCTGCTGTTTTAGAAATATCAAGAGGATTTATTAAAAGAGGCTCAACATCATAACAAAACTTTATATGACTTAGACCATATGGTTTATTGTTTTTTGGATTGATTGGAGTAGATAGATTTGTGTCTCCTGTTGATTCAGGATTGTAAGAATAAACATTAGGATTTTGACCACCTTTAGCAATTACAGCATCAATACCAAAATTTGATGTCTAATCAAATATTCCATCTGATGTTATATTTATAGTAACTGAACCTGAATTATCTGGAATATAATATGTACCATTTGATAGCGGATCAATTTTAAGTTCAAACGGAAAACCTAAATCTTCACAAGTTAGATTACCTGGACCAAGCACAGGATCTACACTAGCTCCGTAATATGATTGTTAATTTAAACTATATGTTGTTAATACAGATACTATTAACAAAGATAAAATAATTTTTTTTAACTTTTTAATCATAATTTTATAAATTAAAATTAACTATTTTATGTTTATTTTTTTCGGTTTGAACTTTTATATTTTAATTATATAATATATCTTTTTTAAATCAAGATATTAAATGTTGCTTTGTTTTTATTCTTAACGATTTAAAATATAAAATAATTATACCTTAGTATAGACCCTAAAAGCTTTAAAGATTTCAAGACTAATTATATTGAGATTTATTTTTTGTAGACAATAATTGTATCAGAAGATATATTGCCAGCAGTATCATATGCTATTGCTTTTATAGTATAAGATCCTGCATCATACTTTCTTGTTTGCCATTTATAATTATATGGAATTGTTTTATCTACTGTTTTTAAAACATTGTCAATATAAATTTCAACTTTATCAACTTTAATATTATCAGATGCTAATACCTGAATTGTGATTAGAGAATCGCTAATCGTAGCCTCATTAACAGGATTTATAATTTTAACAGTGGGAGCAATAGTGTCAATATATGGTGTATAAACAACATAAGTTGCGTTTGTTGTTGCATAATAATTTTCATTAGAGCTGTTGTAAGCTTTTATGGTAAATGTATAAGATCCATCAGCCTGATTTAAAGGAGAGGTTATTCCAATTTTTACAGTACCAGAAGAACCAGGAGATAGATTTATTGTGGGTGAATCTGATGTAAAACCACTTGGAAGATTAATTGCTGTTACTCGAAAGTTAGATGTTGTGCAAGAAAAATTATCATTATTCTTTATGCTAATGTTATAATATAAAGTTTCTCCCGGAGTTCCTTCTTGACTTAATGGAGAAACAGTTATAGTAGGGTTTGCCATTGTGCAAGGAACAGTTTCAAAATCAACCCTAACTACTGCTTTTTCTGAATCATGACTTAATTGTGTGACTCTAATTCCATTTATTTGATCTTCAAAATAAAGTCCGTCTGAAAGTGATGGATTGGTTAAATTTTTATCGCCCGGCGTACCATCAATTCTATATGTTTGTGAATAACCATCATGCATATGAATAGTAACCCCATTAATAAAAGTGCTTGATAAATTTTTATCAAAACCATAAGGCTGTCTATATTCAATATAGTAATAATAATTAGTTAAGTCTTTTCTTTTTATTTTTAAAGATTTTATATTATCTCCTGGAATTTCTTGAGCATAAACTGTATAAGTTCCATTTGTGGTTATTTCTTGTACATTATTACTTGTTAAATAAGTTTGTTGAGTTTTATGAGGAGAATTTAAATGAAACGTATTCCAAGAACCCATTGTATCCTGCTGATCGCCATATTCATAAACAGTACATTGATTCGAATAATCAATAGATTTATTGCCGCATTGTATGGTTGAAGCATGATACATACCAAGTGCATGGCCAAGTTCATGAGTATATAAAGATACGTTATTATATCCATCACTCCAACTACGACTGGGATTACCTCCAACATTTGAAAGACCAGACCAAGGACAGTAGTCTCCATTGAAAATATAAAGCTTTCGGTTGTATTGAGAGAGGTCATATCCTAATTGTTTAGCAATCTTATCAGCGGCGTTTGCCCAAGTATCATAATTACTTGAGCAATTTTCATTTGTATATGGAATTGTTATCCAATTAGTAACATCTCCTGTAAAATAAGTTTTATTAAAAGAAACTTCTTTATAATAATTATTTAATGATAATGAATCAAAAAAAAGTTTTTGAGCAACTTGAATCGGTGTCCATGGTTGACTAGTATCATTAGTAAAATTAACAAGCATAGCCAATAGACGTTGTTCTCCAGTTGGTCCCCCTGTCAATGCTTGAATTGTAGTTATGCCTCCGCCTTCATCAGCAGACGCAATCGCTAAATTATTTTCTAAGGCTATACCTTTTGCTTTTATTTTTGAACCAGTTAATAAATTTGGTTTTCCTTTAGAGAAATAAAGATTATAATTATTCCCACTATTTTTATCTTTCAATACATAAAATTCTTTATGATAATTCTTTTCTATGTCTTCTTCTATAAAAACCTCTAATTCCCCCTCAATTTCTAATTCTTTTTCTAAAAAAGGATGAATTTCTTCTGGTAATTTTTCTATTAAACTTGAAGGTAAGGTTTGTAATAAAAATTCTTCAGTATTATTTTTTATTTTCTTTAGCATTTCATTTTTACGCAAAGAAGCAACTTCAAACATTTTTTGCGTAAGATCTATTTTTTCTTTATTAGTCGCATTTTGTACTTTTTTGGAATAATTTAATAGTTGTTTTGTTAATTTTGGTATATTTGAATAATATTCAGGTGTTGAAAGCGATCCGATTATTGATGATGATAAATTTAGATTTTTATATAAATTACTAGAATTATTGATTTCTGTAATTAAATAATTTGTTGCAAAAAGTGATATAGATATAAAAATTAACCAATTTATAATATTTTTTTGTTTCATAATATTAATTTTTTATAATTTTTCGACTTTTTTAATTTTAATCGTTTTTTTTAATTATTTGAGTTATTTTATAATTATAACCGACCTTTTATATTTTAATTATATAATATAAATTTTAAAAAATCAATTTTAAAAAATCTATGATACCTTTTATTTTTAGGTTTTATTTGTATAATTTTAAATTATAAATGGACTATAAATAAACGAGTCATGATAATTAAAACAAGAACATTCTAACATTCTGCACCTGCCTGCCGCCAGGCAGGCCTGTCTGCCTCCGGCAGAGAATGTTAGAATGTTCTTTTGGTGATATAAAACGGATAAATTTTGAGCAATTTATTTTTAAAAATTGCAAAATTTGATAAAATAAAATTATGACTACATATCAATGGTATAAAAATTTAATTAAGCCTTCGTGGGCTCCGCCGAACTGGATTTTTGGGCCTGTATGGTCAGTTCTTTATGTTATTATTTTTATTACTTTTGGTTTTGTACTTTATAAGGCATTCACTCATAAAATCTCTTGGCTTATTACCTTGCCGTTTATTTTGAATCTTATTTTTAATTTTGCGTTTACGCCAATTCAATTTGGTTTAAAAAATAATTTTTTGGCAATGATTGATATTTTGCTCGTTTTATTAACTTTAATTTGGGCATTGGTTTCTATTTTTAAAATCTATCCTGAATTTTCTTGGATCGTTTATCTCAATATCCCATATCTTTTATGGGTCTTATTTGCAACAGTTTTACAGATAACGATTACTTATTTGAATTTTTAATACTTTAAAATTAAATTCAAATTTTTCAGTAAATTTGAATAAGTTTATTTAATGTGCTATATTAATTTTTGTTTTATTTATATGTCTATTATTGAAGTAAAAAATTTAATAAAGAAATTTAAAACAAAGGATGGAGAATTTACTGCTGTTAATAATGTTTCTTTTAGTGTTTTAAAAGGAGAAATTTTTGCTTTTTTAGGTCCAAATGGAGCTGGCAAAACAACAACAATTAAAACAATTACAACCCTTCTTCATCCAACATCAGGAGAAATTAAATTAAATGGCTTTGATGTTGTTTTAAATTCTAATGAGGCGCGAAAATCTTTTGGAATTGTTTTTCAAGATCCAAGTTTAGATGATGAATTAACTGCTTATGAAAATATGGAAATTCATGGAGTTTTATATAATTTGTCAAAAGATTTATTAAAAAAACGCATTGAAGAACTCTTAAAATTTGTGGAATTATGGGATAGAAAAGATGATTTTGTAAGAAATTTTTCAGGCGGAATGAAAAGAAGATTAGAAATTGCAAGAGGGCTGCTTCATCATCCCAAAATTTTATTTTTAGATGAGCCAACTTTAGGTCTTGATCCGCAAACAAGAAATCATATTTGGTCTTATGTTAAAGATTTAAACATTAAAGAGGGAATTACTATTTTTTTCACAACGCATTATATTGAAGAAGCAGAAAAAGTTGCAAATAAAGTGGCTATTATTGATAAAGGTCAAATTATTGTTTTGGATTCTCCGCAAAATATTTTAGAAAAAACAAATGCAAAATCTTTAGAAGAAGCTTTTATTAGTTTAACAGGCCATAGCATTCGCGAAGAAGGAGCGGATTCTTTGGATAAAATGAGGTTAAAAAGAAGATTTAGTCGCAGGTAAAATAATAAAATAATTAAAATGAAAGCTGTTTATATTCTTTGGTTAAGACAAATTAAAAGATATTGGAGATCAAAATCAAGAATGATTGGTTCTTTGACTCAGCCTCTTTTATTTCTTTTGGCTTTTTCTTTTGGTTTTGGCCCTATTTTTCAAAAAGCTGGCGGAGGAAATTATATTGAATTTTTAACTCCGGGCATTGTTGGAATGAGTATTTTATTTACTGCAATTTTTTCAGGAGTGGAATTAATTTGGGATAAACAATTTGGTTTTATTAAAGAAACTTTTGTTGCGCCTGTGCCAAGATATCAAATTATTTTGGGGAGAATTTTGGGCGGAGCAACAGTTTCTTCTTTTCAAGGTTTTTTGGTTTTTCTTATTTCTTTGCTTTTTGGATTTAAAATAACTAACTTTTTTTCTTTGTTTTTCGGTTTTATTTTTATGTTTTTAATTGCTTTTGCTTTTACAAGTTTGGGAACAGCCATTGCCTCAGCGTTAGATGATATACAAGGTTTTCAATTAATTATGAATTTTTTAGTTATGCCAACTTTTCTTTTTTCCGGCGCAATTTTTCCTTTAAATAATTTGCCCGAGTTTTTAAAATTTATTGCGCAATTTAATCCATTATCTTATGGAGTTGATGGCTTGCGTTGGGCTTTAATTTCAAATTCTCATTTTGACGGAATTTTTGATTTATTTGTTTTATTCGGAGTCTCTGTAGTTCTTGTTGGAATTGCGACTTATATTTTTTCTAAAATGGAAGTAAAATAATTTTATGTTTTTAAAAGTTAAAGTCTTTCCCAATTCTAAAAAAGAGGAAATTATTAAAAAATCAGAAGATGAATTTGAAATAAAAGTAAAAGAAAAGGCAGAAGAAGGGAGAGCAAATAAAAGAGTAAAAGAAGTTTTAGCAAGATATTTAAAT
>Ga0272446_1003258_pt1 | contig 20763 bp, 16 predicted proteins | sample YNPCB0061_FD_194587 | JGI IMG/M metagenome (GOLD analysis project Ga0272446, IMG submission 194587) | Hot spring microbial mat communities from Yellowstone National Park, WY, United States - YNP-CB-006-1 | ecosystem: Environmental > Aquatic > Thermal springs > Hot (42-90C) > Sediment | place...
AAATTTATTTGATTGAAAACCATTTATTTGTACAAATTTTTATTTTTTTACTAACGTTTTAGCAATTAAAAATTGTACCATATTTGTAATCCTAAGTGTAATGAAAATCACCAAAGAATTAATAAAAGAGTGTGCAAATGGAAATCAACAATCGATTAGCCAAATGTACAAGCTTTTATTTTCTCCGATGATGAGGATTTGTTATCGTTATGCTTCATGTAAAGACGATGCGATCATTTATCTAAATAACGCTTTTATTAGAATTATTGAAAAAATATCTTTATACGATGAAAATCAACCTTTTGAGGCATGGGCTTACAAAGTTACGGTTAATAGTGTGTTAAATGACTTGAAAAAAGATAAAACATGGAGGCAAAAAATGGAAGCCTTAGAAGATTACGAAAATTTAATCCCCGATAAACAATTTGATGCTTTCCAAAATCATGAACTTACAAGCCAAGAAATTATGGATTTACTCCAAAAATTACCCGAACCAGGCAAAACAATTTTAAATTTACAGGTTTTTGAAGGTTATTCTCATAAAGAAATCGCTCAACTTCTTGGGATTTCTGAAGAAAACTCAAGATGGCATTTACACAAAGTAAAAAATATGCTCAAAATACAATTACAAACCTTTTTTTTTAATTTAGAAGCAATATGAATAATTTTATGAATGATCAGGAATGGGAAAAATATTTAAAGTCAAAAGTAGAGGAATTTGAATTTCCATATAATGACCAATATTGGCAAGAAGTTCAAAAAAGATTGCCTCAAAAAAAACAAAAATCATTTCGTTTTGAATGGAGTATTGGAATCTTGGCTTTATTAGTTCTAACTTTTGGTTCGTTGTGGTTCATTTTTAATACCAATGATAATACTGATGAACTCATTCAAAAACATTTTTATCATAAACCAATTTTACCCAAAAATATTATCGAAAAAAATTCTGATTTTTCTTCAAAAAAACAGAATGAAAACATCTTTTCCCCAAAAATTCAATTAGAAAACAAAAACACTAATTATAAACAATTTTCTAACAATTTTTTGAAATCTAAAAGTTCCTTAGAAAAAAGTTTAATTGCGAGAAAAAAATCAGCAGAATTATTAGTCAATAAAGAAAAAATTGCAGCAATCTGCAAAACTATATTGATTTATAAAGCTTTAAAAATCAATGCTCAAAAATATATACCTCTTGAAAATGCACAAGAATTTGTCTTTCAACTGGAAGCACTGAATACCAAGAAATTACTCTCACAAAACAATAATGAATTGAATTTATTGAATATAGAAAAAACTCAAAAAGAACATCCTTATATTGAAAAGAAAATCAAATGGGGCTTAGGAAGTGGTTTTATTTCAAGTCGTTTTACAGGAGATAAAAATTTGTTTTTTAGACAGTTTATATCTGCTCATTTAGAATATCCGATAAGTACAAAAATTTTTATTCAATCTCTACCCCAAATTAGCTTTGGTAATACTTTAAACATAGGTTCACAAAACTCAAAAATTTTTGCATTACATTTACCTTTTGAAATAGCTTATCACCAATACAGATATTCATTAGCAGCAGGTTTACAATATGATTACTTTTTTCTCAATACGGAACAAAAACAATCCTTAAATACTTCTAGGATACTGAGTTCTTTTGCTTTTGAGTCTCAATATCATCAGTTCAAATTAAGATTAGCAGGACAATACTCCTTGAATAATTTATCTAAATGGTCTAATGTTCAAAAAGAATGGAGGTTTCTGGTAGGTCTTTATTACATTTTCCTATCAAAATAAATTAAGCCCAATCGTTTTCAAAAAGAACTATAAAAATTATTTTTTCAAACTAAATGGGATATTCATCAGGATTATGCCTCCTCTTCACTCCTTTGGTTCGTGATGAGCATCCTATTTTCCCATTTCAAGGAGGAAAGAAAATAGATTGCCCCTGCAAACTTTTGCATAGCCTATTGCCTTAAATATGTTACCAATTTTCATTTTTTTCCATTAGTTTCATAAAGTTAATTTTCAATTTTGTATCATGAAAATACCAGAAAAATTTTTACATTTAGTTTGGTATCATTTATTATTTGATACACAAAACTTAAAAACAACCGAAAACGAGCCTTTGCAAATTATCAAAAAAGGGAAGTATAATATTCAAGGTCAGGGACCTGATTTTACAGAAGCTATTGTTAACATAGAAAACATAGTATGGAACGGAAGTATAGAAATAGAAACTCACTCAAAAAATTGGTATCTACATCAACATCATTTAAATTCTGAATTTAACAATGTAATTTTGTTAGTCGTATATGAGCATGATGAAAAAACAATCATCAAAAATAATAACGGAATGCTAATACCTATTTTGGTGATAAAACCAAAGATTTTTAAAGATGCTATTCAAAAATTAGAAATTTTGACACAATACGAATTTCCATGTCATTCTTTTTTAAATCATGTACCTCAGTATTTACAAAAAATTACTTTAACCCAGTTAGCCATAGAAAGGTTAGAAGAAAAAGTAAAATTTTATTTTAATGAAGATTTAGAAACCATGAGTTGGCAAATGTTGTGGACGGCTTATGGTTCACCTTATCATTCCAATTTTTTTAAAGAAATCAGTGAAAAAATCACACCCAAAATTTTTTTTGAATGTAATGAACCAATAGAAAAGGAGGCTTTGGTTTTCGGTGTTGCTGGATTTCTGCAAGGAAATAGAAAATGTGATTATTTCAATGAATTAAAAAATTATTGGAACCATTTCAAAGTAAAATATCAATTAAATGAGTTAACTCTACGGTATTTTAACTTAAAAACAAGGGTTCATAGTTATCCCCATTTATTGATGGCAGAATTGGTTGCATGGTTACATAAAAATGGAAATTCCCTAATTAACCCCAAAATAGAACATTTTGAAAATTTAGGGGAAGTTTCTTTTTATTGGAAAGAGCATATTTTTTTTGAACAAAAATCTACTGTAAAAACTAGTTTTGGAAAACAAAAACAATTGCGTTTGATGTTAAATTGGTTATTTCCATTTCAATGGTATTATTACAAAAACTATCAATCAGAGAAACTTTCAGAATTAATTGAGGAATACTCAAAAAGTCTAAAAGAAGAAAACCAAATCATAAGAAATATGGAAAAATGGGGTTGGAAAATTCATAATGGCATGGAAACACAAGGAGCTATCCAACTTTACAAAAAATATTGTTTAGAAAAAAAATGTTTAGATTGCAATATAGGAAAATGGATATTAAATACAAACAATGAACCTAAACATCGTGAAAAATGTTGTAAATTTGCAAAGTGAACATTCATCAATTTTTAACGAATTATAAAAAAATTCATTCTATTGAAGAGTTTCTAAATTCTAATGAAACTCGTTTATATTGTAAAAACTTAGTGGGTTCTCAAATAAGCTTATTGATTTTGTTAAAAGCCCTTTCACAAAGCCCTAATAAACACTTAATTTGTTGTGCAGACAAAGAAAAAGCATTTTATTTATTCGATGAGTTAAGAAGGTTAAAGGAAAACGGTTTTGAATTTCAATTGCACTATTTTCCCGCAACTTTCAAGAAACCGTATGAAATTGAAGAAATTGATAACGCAAACGTTCTCAGACGTACCGAAGTATTAACACAATTGCATTATTACAAGCAAGATAAACCTAATGAACCTTTTTTGATAGTAACTTACCCCGAAGCTTTTTTTGATTTGGTTATTCAACCGAATGAATTATCCCAAAATTGCATAAAAATTAAAACCGGTGAACAGCTAGGAATGAAATTTTTAATTGAGGTTTTGCATGAATACCATTTTACCTCATCTTTTGAAATTTCTGAGCCTGGAGAGTATGCACAAAGAGGTTGTATCGTTGATTTTTATTCTTTTGCTTATTCTCAACCCATTCGTATTCTTTTTGACGGCGATACAATACAATCTATCAAATATTTTGATTTAGAAAGCCAAATGACACATCAAGAACTTACACAAGTTCTATTAATTCCTAATACAGAAAAAATTAGCTCTAAAGAAAAGCGTATAAGTATTATGGAGTACTTAGGTGAAAATACTCAAGTTTGGATAGAAGACGAAGGTTCTATTTTAGCATATTTAACCAAATTATATGAAATAACTCAACAAATCTATTGCCATGGGCAAGAAATATCTGGAGGCGCAAACCCAGTTTCTGAACCCCAAAAATTGTACTTAACTTCCGAAAGTTTTCAAAATCAAATTCTTAAATTTCCTGTTATTTATTTTGGGAAATTTCAACCTTATGGAATTCCTTTTATTGATTTTGAGGCAATTCCTCAACCAAATTTTAAAAAAGATTTTCAGTTATTAGCCCAACATCTAAAAAATAATCAAGAAAAAAATATTACCAATTATATTTTTTGTGATGAAAAACAACAAAAACGTCTCAAAGATATTTTTCACGAAATTGAACCTGAACTTCAATTTGAAGGAGTGAATTTTCAATTTTTTGAAGGTTTTGAAATTCCCAATCAAGGTATCAGTGTGTTTACTGACCATCAAATTTTTGATAGATATTTTAAATATCAAGCTCCTTATAAGCCATTAAAAAATTCTCAACATCTTTTGAAAGAAATATCTCAATTAAAACCCGGTGATTACGTCACACACCGTGATTTTGGGATTGCTCAATACGGTGGTTTGCATTTAGTAAAATTAGGTGAAAATGAAAACGAAATGGTAAAATTAATTTTTAAAGGCGGTAGCATTATGTATGAGTTTGTAAGCCAACTCCATAAAATTTCTAAGTATTCAGATAAAGACGGTGCTACACCAAATTTAAGTAAATTAGGTTCTTCTGATTGGCAAAAAACTAAATCCAAAGTAAAAAAAAGAGTAAAAGAATTAGCTTTTGATATCATTCAACTGTATGCAAAAAGAAAAGCCTCAAAAGGTTTTGCATTTTCCGCTAATAATTATTTGATGCAGGAATTAGAAGCTACGTTTCCCTACGAACCTACTCCAGACCAAGAAAAAGCTTTTGAAGATGTTCAAAGAGATATGGAATCCCCGGCTCCCATGGACCGTTTGGTTTGTGGTGATGTAGGTTTTGGTAAAACCGAAGTAGCTATTCGTGCAGCTTTTAAAGCCGCCTGTAATGGTAAACAAGTCGCTATCTTAGCTCCAACTACCATTTTAACTTTCCAACATTATAAAACTTTTTCTGAACGTCTAGAAAAATTTCCCATCAGAATAGATTTTTTAAATCGTTTTAAAAAAACCAAAGAAATTAAAGAAACTTTAAAAAAACTCAAAGAAGGATATATTGATATTATCATCGGTACGCACCGTTTGATTTCTGATGACGTCGAATTTAAAGATTTGGGGTTATTGATTATTGATGAAGAACAAAGGTTTGGTGTAGCAGCAAAAGAAAAATTACGCTTAAAAAAAGCGAATGTAGACACTTTAACTTTAACGGCTACGCCTATTCCGAGAACCTTACAATTTAGTTTAATGGGTGTTCGAGATATGACCGTTATCCAAACGCCACCACAAAATAGGCTTGCCGTTGAAACCGTTCTACATCGATTTAGTAAAGAAATCATTCGTGATGCCGTAGCTTACGAAATTTTTAGAGGCGGTCAAGTATTTTTTATCCATAATAGAATAGCAGAATTAGAGGCAATAGGCTCCATGATAAAGGAACTTGTTCCCGAAGCAAAAGTTGTTTGTTTACACGGGCAAGTTAAAGAAGATTACATGGAAAAAGTTATGTCCGGGTTTATCAAAGGAGATTACAATGTTTTAGTTTCCACAACCATTGTAGAATCCGGTATAGACATTCCGAATGCTAATACCATCATTATCAATGAAGCTCATTCATACGGTCTAAGCGATTTACACCAAATGAGAGGTAGAGTAGGAAGATCTAATAGAAAAGCATTTTGTTATCTACTTTCACCACCTTTAACAGTTCTACCTAGCGATGCTATGAAACGTTTACAAGCTATTGAAGAATTCCATCATCTCGGTGCAGGATTTCAAATTTCTTTGAAAGATATGGACATAAGAGGTGCCGGTGACTTACTCGGAAAAGAACAATCCGGTTTTATTGCAGAAATTGGTTATGATACCTATCATCAAATTCTCGAAGAAGCTATTTATGAACTCAAAGAAGAACATTTCTCCGATATTTTTCAAGAAGAATTCATCAAAATCAAAGAAAAAACGTTTTCTGATGTGCAATTAGACGGTGATGATATCGCCTACATTCCCGAAGATTTTATCCCTAATCCCGCTGAAAGATTGACATTTTACAGAAGAATTGCTGATTGTAAAAATGAAGAAGATATCAAAAAACTTTCTCACGAAATGGTCGATAGATTTAGCATCATACCACCACAAACCTTAGCACTTTTAGACGCCGTAAGACTAAGATGGCTAGCAAATTCCTTAGGATTTGAAAAATTAGTCCTAAAAAACTCAAAGCTCAAAGCTTTTTTTCCTTCTAATTACCATGCACCTTATTACCAATCACCAGTGTTTCAAGCAATTTTAGATTTTATACCTCACCAATATGATTTTACTATAAAAAAACAAGACGGCAAAGTTTGGTTAGAAAGTAATAACCTCAAAACCTATAAACAATCATGGTTTAAATTAACTTCCCTTTGGAAATTTGTAGAAAAACAATTAGAAAATCAAAATACGGTTTTGAGTTGATGTTTATTTGGGCGTGCCCCTTGCACTGCGTGCTGCGGGTCGGGCTGAACCTCCCTCACGCTACAATCATCCCTGATTCTAGTGATATTCATTACTCAACAAAATTGTAACCATTTTTAAAATTCTTTGAATAAAAAAATTTGGAATTCAAATATTCTTTTATTAATTTTGCGAACTTAAAAAAATAAAAATGAAAAAAGACATACATCCCGATTATCGTTTAGTTATATTCAAGGATACTTCTTGTGATTTCGCTTTTTTAGGAAAATCCTGTGCAAAATCCAAAGAAACCATGGTTTGGGAAGATGGTAAAGAGTATCCTTTAATCAAACTAGATATTTCTAGTAAATCCCATCCATTCTTTACAGGTAAACAAAAATTTGTTGATACTGCCGGTAGAGTAGATAAGTTCTTCTCTCGTTACGGAAAAAAGAAATAAATCTATTACTCTCTTATTCGCTTTTAAGTCAAATAATTTAAGAAATTCTCAATTTAAACGCTAAGTCATTGGCAAAATGACTTAGCGTTTTTTGTTTTGATGCAAAATTATCGATTAATGAATTATTGACGATTGCCACTGGTTTTGCTCCATTTTCTTAATGCCTTGATGGTTAATTTTTTAAAACCATTAAGAAGTTAAGAGGCATTAAGTGGGTAGGCTTCATTTTCTTAATGCCTTAATGGTTAATTTTTTAAAACCATTAAGAAGTTAAGGGGCATTAAGTGGGTAGTCTCCATTTTCTTAATGCCTTAATGGTTAATTTTTCAAAACCATTAATTATTTCACAATACTTCCATTATAAGAATCCCCCAGCGGGCTAATTAGTTGTAGTTTACCGTCTGAATTTTCAGCAGTTAATAACATTCCTTCGGAAACAATTCCTTTTAACTTGCGAGGCTCTAAGTTAGCAACAAATACCACTTTTTTATTAATTAAATCATTAGGCTCAAAATGCTGAGCAATGCCACTTACAATCGTTCTTTCTTTTAAACCATCATGAATGGTTAATTGTAATAATTTATCCGCCTTAGGAACTTTTGAAGCATGAATTATTGTACCAACTCTCAAATCTATTTTCTCAAAATCGTCAAAAACAATATTTTGTTTAAAATCATGAATGGAAATTTTCTTTTCAGAAGACTGATGTAATTTTTGAACCTGTTTTTCAATGATTTCGTCAGAAATTTTTTCAAACAAAATAAATGGCTCGTTAATTAAATGATTTTTAGGTAAAATTTCTAGAAGGTTATCATGAGACCAGAAATTTTCAAAATCAAATTTAGGTAAATTTAAAATTTTTATTAGTTTTAAATAAGTTTCTGGTAGAAAGGGCTGTGAGGCTAAAGCAAGGCAGGCAGTAATTTGGGAGGCTGTAAAAAGAGTAGTTTGAGTTAAAAGGTTATCGTTTTTAACGGTTTTCCATGGTTCTTTATCCATCAAATATTTATTACCAATTCTGGCAATTTTAAGCATTTCAGCTAAGGCATCTTTGAAACGAAAGCTATCAATGAATTGCCCCATACTTTGAACAGCCATTTTGCATTCATTTAATGCTTGAATATCAATGGTTTGTAAATCAATTTCCGAAGGAATTTTTCCTTGATAGTACTTATGTAAGAGAGTGGTTACTCTATTGACAAAATTTCCGTAAATATCAGCTAATTCGCTATCATTTCTTTGTTGGAACTCTTTCCATGTAAAATCATTGTCTTTATTTTCGGGTAGAGTAGCCGTTAAAACATAACGAAGTACATCGACTTTATCGGGAAAGTCATCTAAATATTCATGGACCCATACAGCCCAATTACGAGAAGTAGATAATTTTTTACCTTCTAAATTTAAAAATTCATTGGCTGGTACTTGGTCAGGTAATACATAATCACCGTGAGCCATCAGCATAATTGGGAATATAATACAATGAAAAACAATGTTATCTTTACCGATAAAATGCACAATTTGGGTATCGGTTTCTTGCCAATATTTTTTCCAATCGTTAGGAAGCAGCGCTTTAGTAGCGGAAATATAACCTAAAGGAGCATCAAACCAAACGTATAAAACTTTTCCTTCAGTATTCGGTAAAGGTAAAGGAATTCCCCAATCTAAGTCTCTTGTTATCGCTCTTGGCTGTAAACCATCATTTAACCAAGATTTACATTGCCCTAGAACATGGTTTTTCCATTCGGTATGAGAATGAATATATTCTGTAATTTTTTCTTGATATACATCTAAGGGTAAATACCAATGCTTGGTGGGTAATTTAATAGGTATCGAATTACTGAGTGAGGATTTAGGGTTAATTAAATCATCAGGGCTCAAAGTAGAACCGCATTTTTCGCATTGATCTCCGTAAGCATTTTCATAACCACACTTAGGGCATGTCCCAACGATATAACGGTCAGCTAAAAAAATTTTCTTTTCAGAATCATAATATTGAGAAGAGGTTTTTTCTATAAATTTTTGATTATCATAAAGTTTTTTAAAAAATTCTTGTGCAGTTTGATGATGAATTTGGGAAGAAGTACGATGGTAAATATCAAAATCAATGTGCATTTTTTGGAAAGTATCTTTAAGAAGCGAATGATATTTATCTACGATTTGTTGAGGAGTTAAACCTTCTTTCATTGCACGAATAGTAATTGCTACGCCGTGTTCATCGGAACCACAAACAAAAATAACATCACGTTTTCTAAGACGTTGATACTTTACGTAAATATCAGCGGGTAAGTAAGCACCACTTAAATGACCAATATGTAAAGGTCCGTTTGCGTAGGGCAAGGCTGCTGTTACTGTAATTCTTTTAAAATTTTTCATTGAAATTTGCTTTACAAAAGTAATAGGTATTTTGTTAAGTTTTATTTTTTCTTTGGAAAACCTCTAAAATGATAATTAGCTTACAACCTTTCCGAATAAATCAAATTCTTCTGCTTTTTCAATCAATACTGGATAAAATTCCCCGATTGTTAAATGAGAGCTTTCTATGACGACTTCATTATCTACTTCCGGGGAATCGTGTTCTGTACGTCCAATAAAAAAATTTCCTTCTTTTCTGTCAATTAAAACTTTAAAAATTTTACCTATTTTAGTTTGATTTTTTTTCCATGAAATATCTTGTTGGATTAACATTAATTCGGCTTTTCGTTGTTCTTTCAATTGCTCGGGAACATTATCATTCAAGGAATAAGCTGCTGTATTTTCTTCATGTGAATAAGTAAAAACCCCTACTCTATCAAATTGAATTTCTTGAACAAAATTGCAGAGTTCCAAAAAATCATTTTCTGTTTCATTAGGATAACCCACAATAAAAGTGGTTCTTAGTGCAATATCCGGAATTTCTTGTTTGATGGTATGAAGAAGTTCATAAGTTTTTTCTTTGGTTATTCCTCTTTTCATAGATTTTAACATATCATTCGAGGCATGCTGAAGCGGCATATCTAAATATTTACAAATATTAGGTCTTTCTTTGATGGGCTTTAAAATATCCAATGGAAAACCTGACGGATAAGCATATTGTAAGCGAATCCATTCTAATCTTTCGATATCAGAAAGGCGGTACAAAAGTTCCGATAATTTTCTTTCATTATATAAATCCAAACCGAAAAAAGTCAAATCTTGGGCGATTAAGATTAATTCTTTTACACCTCTTGAAACTAAAAACTTAGCTTCATCTACCAGTGATTCAATAGTTCTTGAAACATGTTTCCCTCGCATTAAAGGTATAGCACAAAAAGAACAAGGTCTATTACAGCCCTCAGAAATTTTTAAATAAGCATAATGGCTATCTGTGGTAATGACCCTTTCCCCTAAAAGTTCTTTTTTGTAATCTACATTAAATTTTTTTAATAAAGATGGAAGTTCCATGGTGCCAAAAAACGCATCTACCTCAGGGAGTTCTATGCTCAAATCATTTTTATATCTTTCCGATAAACAACCGGTTACATAAAGTTTCTCAATTTTACCTTTTTTCTTTTTTTCAGCATATTCTACAATGGCTTGAATTGACTCTTCTTTTGCTTTGTCAATAAATCCACAAGTATTAATAATTACAATGTTGGATTTTCTTCGAGTTTCATGTTCTGCTTCAATTTGGTTACTTCTGAGCTGCGTCAAAAGCACTTCGGAATCCACTCTATTTTTAGAACATCCTAAGGTAATAATATTTACACGTTGAATTTTATCTTTGGTTCTCATAGAACTTTAACCTTTACGATACCAATCACTATACATGATATAGTGTTTTGCGGACTGGTCAATAACTTGTTTATGTTTATCGGAAATAGGTTTAATTTTTTTTGCAGGGCTACCGGCATAAAGATGACCAGCTTCTAAAATTTGGTTTTCGAGTACTAAAGAATTGGCTCCAACCATGCAATAGGTTCCAACTACTGCTTTATCTATAATGGTAGAGCCCATACCAATGAGTACATTGTCTTCTATATGACAACCATGAATGATGGCTCCGTGCCCTATCGTTACATTATCCCCTATAATCGTCTTAGTGGTTTCATAAGTACAATGCAAAATAGCACCGTCTTGAATGTTGGTGTTATTTCCTATGATAATGGAATTTACATCGCCTCTAATTACTACGTTGTACCATATCGAACAATTATCTCCAATCGTTACATCGCCTATAATCACCGCATTTTCAGCAATGAATACGTTTTTTCCAATTCTCGGTGTAATTCCGTTTAATGGTCTTATAATCATACAATTATGAATTTAAAATTTTTTCAATGGCATTATCATATAGATTTTGAAAATAGGAACATTCGTTCCAATAAATTTCATTAACTATAATGGCGGAGGAAGTAACATTTCCTAAACAGTAATAAGGAATTTGAAACTTTTCAATACATTGAAGGAATTCTTTTTCTTTTTCCATCGATAAAGAGATTATAGCTCTTCCGCCACTTTCCCCAAACCAAAACGCATCTTGTCGCAATGATGTAGGATTTTTTACTTCAAAACCTTTTTTACCTGCAAAAGCACATTCCATGAGTGAAATAATTAAACCACCATCAGAAATGTCATGAGCAGACATAATCAATTGTTTATCAATAAGTTCTAAAATTACTTTTTGTAACAAAAGTTCTTCTTGAAGGTTTAGAAAAGGGGCAGGGGAATGCTTTATTTGGAGATAATGATACAAATAAGCAGAGCTTCCGATGTCTTCAACTGCATTGCCAAGTAAGAAAATTAAGTCGTTTTCATTTTGGAAAGCTAAGGAAGTAATATTTTCAGGTTTTTCAATCAAACCAACCATTCCGATAGTGGGCGTAGGGTAAACTGCCGCATCAGGAGACTGGTTATAAAAACTTACGTTTCCGCCGGTTACGGGTAAATCAAAGGTTTCGCAAGCTTCTTTCATTCCCAAAATAGCTTCTTTAAATTGAAAATAAACCTCTGGATTATAAGGATTTCCAAAATTTAAACAATTGGTAACGCCTAATGGAATTGCACCGGAGCAAACTAAGTTCCTTGCTGCTTCAGCAACTGCTAATGCACAACCCATTTTAGGATTAGAATAAACGTACCGGGAATTACAGTCAGTGGTCATAGCAATGGATTTTTGAGTGCCTTTAATATGAACAATGGCTGCATCTGAAGCTACATTGGTTGTAACAGTTGCACCACCGACCATGCTGTCGTACTGTTCAATGACCCATTTTTTTGAGGCAATACTAGGAAGTTGCAACAAAAATTCCGTTACAGATTGAAGGTTTTGAGGTACAGAAACTTTGTTAGTATCAAATTGAAGAATGTTTTGAAAATATTGCGGTTCTTTGAATTCACGATGATAAACGGGTGCACCGCCACCCAATACCAAACTCTCAGCAGGAATTTCTCCTACTAATTCATCATGAAAATAATATTGTAGGTTTTGGGTATTTGTAACCACACCAATTTGCTCACAAGGCAAATCCCATTTATCAAAAACTGCTTTGATGATATTTTCTTTACCTTTTTCAGCAACAATGAGCATACGTTCTTGGGATTCCGATAAAAGCAGTTCAAAGGGCTGCATATCTTTTTGGCGCATAGGTACTTTATCCAGCCATAATTTCATTCCTACTTTTCCTTTTGCGGACATTTCAGAAGTTGAGCAGGCAATACCTGCTGCTCCCATATCTTGCATTCCTACCACTGCACCCGTTTTGATACATTCTAAGGTAGCTTCTAATAATAATTTTTCATAAAATGGGTCTCCTATTTGAATAGAAGGTAATTTTTCTGAACTTTTTTCTGTAATATCCTCAGAGGCAAAGGTTGCACCGTGAATACCGTCTTTACCGGTAGCTGCTCCTACAATGAAAACAGGATTTCCAACCCCCTTTGCTATCGCTGATGCAGTTTCCGTTTTTTTTACTATACCAACGGACATGGCATTCACTAATGGATTCGTATGATAACATTCATCAAAATCAATTTCACCGCCTACCGTAGGTACACCAAAACAATTTCCATAGTGAGAAATTCCTTGTACTACTCCTTTCAATAAAAATTGAGTTCTTGGATTTTTTAAATTACCAAAACGTAAAGAATTTAAGGTAGCAATGGGTCTCGCACCCATAGTAAAAATGTCACGATGAATACCGCCAACACCCGTTGCGGCACCTTGAAAAGGCTCAACCGCTGAGGGGTGATTATGAGACTCAATTTTAAAACATACTCCTAAATTGTCTCCAATATCCATTAACCCTGCATTTTCTTCACCTGCTCCCGCAAGTACTCGTTTACCCGTCCTCGGTAACTTTTTTAACCAAACAATGGAATTTTTATAGGAACAATGTTCTGACCACATTACTGAATAAACACTAAGCTCAGTAAAATTCGGTGTCCTTCCTAATATACTACAAATTTTTTGAAACTCCTCTTCTAAAAGACCTAACTTTTTTGCGGTTTCAACTGTGGTGATTGGGTTAAATACCATTCTCAATTTTTGTGGCAAAATTACAAATTTTATCTCATCTAAAACTTGATGATAAATTCTAAGCCCAATGTTATTAACCTTTCAACGTCTTTTTCAGGGTCATTAGAAAATTGATTTATTGCTCGGTTGGCTAAAATTACCGATAATGAACCGGTTTCATGACCGAGTGCTTTTCCTAACATATAAATTCCGGCAGTTTCCATTTCAAAGTTAGTAATCATCAAATCTTGAAAACAAAAGTCTTTAATTTCCAAGGGTAAACCTGGATAGTTTAAAGAAATTCTACCTAAATTTCTCCCTTGAGGTCCGTAAAATCCGCATGCTGTACAAGTAATTCCTAACGTAATTGTTAATTCTTTACATAATTCACGGAAATTCTTTGAAGCCTCAAATGCCTTAGCAAATTTCGTTTCAACTTTTGGAAATTTTTTATTTAAAAAATTATGAAAATTTACAGTTAATAGTTTTTCGATTTCAGAGCGTTGAAATTGATAGAACAAATTTAGAGAGCCTAAATCAATGGCAAATGCACTACCGATAATGGAACCCACCGGAAGGTTTTCTTGTGTCCCGCCCGTAGTACCTAACCTAAGAATTTTAAGTGCTTTTAAGTTTTTTTTCCATTTTTTATTTTTAAAGTCAAAGTTGGCTAATATATCTAGTTCATTAAGGACAATGTCAATATTATCGGTGCCTATTCCTGTTGAGAGAACAGTAATTTTTTGGTTTTTATACAAACCTGTTACCGTATGAAATTCTCTATTGATTTTTTCAAAAATAATTTTCTTAAAATTTTGGGTAATTTTTGTTACTCTTTCAGGGTCACCGACCAAAATAATTTTATTGGAGATATTTTCGGGTCTTAGACCTAAGTGATAAACAGAACCATCAGGATTGAGTATTAATTCGCTGGCTTCAAACATAAATTTTTTTTTTGCAATGATAAGAATTTTTTTATTAATTAGTAGGTTGGAGGATAAAACTAAAACTATGAGTTGCTTGAGATACTGTTGTTAGCGTGAGGGATGCGGAGGGCGGCGAAACCACCCCGTCCAATCTATTAACCTATCTCTTAACAATTTTTTGTTCTCTATCTAAGGAATGTTTACCATCAATTTTTTGTTTAAATTGAAAAGTTCTTCCTAATTATCAAGAAAATCATTAAATTTGCAGAATTTTCCTATAAGTTTATGAAACCAGAAGTTTTAGATGCTTTAAAAAAATATTTGTTTCAACTTGCTGATGATGAGTTGATTATTGGTCATAGAAATTCGGAATGGACGGGCATCGGACCGATTTTAGAAGAAGATATTGCATTTGCTTCGATGGCACAAGATGAAATCGGGCATGCTCAGGCTTACTACTTACTTCTTACAGAATTGGGTGAAAAAGAACCTGATTTTTTGGCTTTTTATAGAAAATATTCAGAATTTCGATGTTGCCAATTAGTGGAATATCCTATTGGTGAGTACGATTTTAGCTTGACAAGACATTTGCTCTATGATGTTCAAGAAATGAATCGATTAAAATGGCTATCTCAAAACAGTAAATATGAACCCTTACAAAATTTAACTGCGAAACTCATTCGTGAAGAAAAATATCACTATATGCATGCTATTACATGGTTTCAGCAATTATCAAATGGAAGTGAAGAAGCGAGAATACGCATGCAAAATGCCTTAAATTTTTGTTATCCTTTAGCGTTATCCCTATTTGAAACAGCAGATTATCATGAAATCTTAGTGAAGGAAGGCATAATACCCTCAGAACAATATTTACAAGAAATATGGTACCAAGAAATTCAAAAGATCTTAGAAAAAACTCCAATCCAATTACCTGAAATACAGGAAAATATCAACTATTTAGGAGGGAGAAAAGGTTTCCATTCAGAATACTTAGAACCTTTAATCAACGAAATGTCGGAGGTTTTTGTTATCGATCCTAATGCCAAATGGTAATTTATGATCACCAGAGAGTCCATTCTTATTATATTAGACGAAGTGAAAGACCCCGAAATTCCTGCTATATCTTTAGTGGATTTGGGAGTGATTTCTGATGTTCAAATTGGTGATAATGAGGTATTAGTAGAAATTACACCTACTTTCGCAGGGTGTCCTGCCATTGAATATATGCGAAAAAATGTGGAAGAGGTTCTATTCAAAAATGGCATCAATGGAAAAGCTGTAATCAATTATAACAAAGTGTGGTCTTCTGATTTCATTACAGAAAAAGGATTAAAACAATTACAAGAATTTGGTTTAGCGAAACCTTCACCCTCTTCGGAGAATCTACTACAAACCTTACAAAATGTAGAGTGTCCTAAATGTCATTCCAATAATACTCAATTATTAAACCCATTTGGTCCTACTTTGTGTAGGGCAATACATCATTGCCATGATTGTAAAGAAACTTTCGAACAATTCAAAACGCTTTGAAATGAATACAAGGTTATTACTTTGGTTTGGGATTTTTCTATTTACTTTTAAATTTTCCTATAATCAAACCAAAGAACCACCAGACAGTTTAGCTTTTATGCGTTACTCAGGGAAAGAACTGTATCAAAAAGAATGTTGGGACACCATTCGATTTTTATTTTTTAAACGACCTGTGGAATTAGGAATAATTTTTCCTTCTTGGCAGGCAATTGAGGGGCATCAAAATTTTACAGAATTAGAAGGAATGGTATCTATGCAAACAGCCTACAACAGTGTCAGAGGACCTCATATCTCAGAGGAAGATTTTCCTAATTTTCATTATAGCCATGATTTTTGTTTTAATGTTTTTCCGGATTCTGCATATAAACATTTGCTTTGTTATTTTAATACAGAGGATGGTCAATGGGCATGCAGGACACACATGCACGTAGAATGGGAGTCGGGTTTAGCCAATGGTAATTCAACCAATCCGCTTGCATCAGCAATGCAGTATGGAAATAGTTGTGGTTTTATTAGCTTCGGGCATACAAGAAAGCAAGCTATTGAGCACTGGCCCTCTATTGGAGATTGGGTACACCTTGAAGGCATTTACGTTTGGGATAGAGGACACCCGCCCGCTAAAACAGAAATTCACCCTATTTTTTTTATGCTTATCAAAAGAAGAATTCCTTCCATTATTAATCATTCCTTAGCTTTACGTATAGACTTATTTGCAAATGGGGATGGTTCTGCTTTTTACAACAATTTGCCTAATCAGCCTTCTTTTGTTTTTCCTACTTTGATGAACCAAAAAGATTATCAAGTTTCCGTTGAACTTCCCGATTATTTACAAAATACTGATTTTGATGTAATTATTCATAACCAAAATGGTCATACCTCTCCAATTTCATGCTCAGTAAAAAAAATTAATGACAAACAAATTTCTGTTAATGTACCATGGAAATCTCAAAATATAGACAACCAAGCAAAGTTTCATCAAACGATTTATTTAGTTCCCAATAAAAAAATAAACGATAATGAATACCAAAAAGTAGTAGTAAATCTTTTAGAAATTAAACGTAGAAAATCTTTAGATTTTTTGCGTAAACCCCAATTACGAGTTTTTGCCAATATTCATCAAAAATATTTTTTTGTTAATGAATGGTCACCTTCTAAGGATATTTTAAATGACGGTTGGGGTAAAAGTTGCAAAAGAAAATGGAATTTTTTGATTTCAGATACTTTGATTATTCATAAAGATTCATTGTTCAGAGTGCAATTTAGTGCTTGGGAAGCCGATGGTGTGGATAAGGTTTTTGGTGAATTACTTGACCAAAATTGTGATTGTGAATATAATACACGTAAGAAGATGATGAAAAGGCTAATGAGGTTCAGACCTGTTGGAGTTAATGGTTGCAAAGACGACGTTCTAAGTGAAGGTTTTCAATATCATAAAGCTTCTGAAATTCAAGGTAAACAAAAGTTTATTCTTTACAATTTTGGAGAGCTACAAGACGACCCCTGCCCCTTTGGTAAATTTAATCCTAGTAAAAGACTTCGATTAACTTATACCATTGAGAAGATGAATAATGAGCAAATAAATTAGGGCGTACGCCATCGCTTCGCTTGGGTCGGGTGAACCTTCCTACCCTCCTAATAGGAGGGATATAGTGAGGTTGCTCAGCTACCATTTTCTAGGCGTTTTCGCAAGCTCAATACCTCACAAAGGCAGTGCCGTCTTTGCCCCTCCTAACATTGGAGGGGTGTCCGAAGGACGGGATGGTTTCGCCCCTCCTAACATTGGAGGGGTGTCCGAAGGACGGGGTGGTTTCAGCGCCCTACGCATCCCTCACGCAATCCAATTTATTAATCGATTTTTGTAAATTTTTGATTAAAACTTTGGTTTCCTGATTGTACAGATAGAATATAAGTCCCTGATGACAAATCGCTTACACTAAATTCAAATTTTCTTACTCCCTCTAAATTAAATTGCTTTAATTTTTGACCAAGTATGTTATATATAGCGATTTGATTCATGTTACTTTCAGATTCAACAGTTAAGCGTTCTTTTGCGGGATTGGGATAAGCTAATACTTTTAATGGTAAATTATCCACAATCACTTCATCAATAGGATATACCACCAGTGATGGATTTAAGCTATCCATTTTTATACTTGAAGCTTTGGTATATAAGCCTGTAAAAATCAATAGCTTACAAAAAATTATTAAGTAAATTTTTTTCATCATGTTAATTATTTTATTGCAAATATACGAAGGTATTATAAGTTTGTCAAGATTTAAAGAAAAAAATTTAATAAAACTTTACAGAAAAAAAAAGTTTTTATATTTGCACTATGATTAACAAAATACTTATAGCCAATCGAGGAGAAATTGCCTGTAGAATCATAAAAACTTGTAAAAATTTAGGAATTTTAACGGTAGCAGTATATTCAGACGCAGACAAAAATGCTTTACATGTTAAGCAAGCAGACGAAGCCGTATGGATTGGGGAGTCAGCACCGAGTGCTTCCTATTTAAAAATGGAAAAAATCATAGAAGTAGCAAAAGCTACACAATCCGATGCTATACACCCCGGTTATGGTTTTTTAGCTGAAAATGCAACTTTTGCTCAATTATGCTTAGAAAATCAAATCATATTTGTGGGTCCTAATCCTAATGCAATACAATTAATGGGCTCTAAAAAAGAAGCCAAAGAATTAGTATCACGGTACCAAGTACCCACTATTCCGGGTTATAATGGTTCAGAACAAAGGAATGAATATCTTCAAAAAGAAGCTGAAAAGATTGGATTTCCGCTATTAATCAAAGCAGCTGCAGGTGGTGGCGGGAAAGGTATGAGAATTGTTAAGCATATAGGAGAGTTTCAAGAGGCTTTAAATGCGGCAAAAAGAGAAGCTCTTGCTGCTTTTGGTGATGATACGATATTACTGGAAAAGTATTTTGAAAGTTCAAGACATATCGAAGTTCAAATTTTTGGGGATAAACATGGAAATATTATACACTTTTTTGAACGAGAATGTTCAATTCAAAGAAGATACCAAAAAATTATAGAGGAAGCCCCATCTCCTGCTTTGACCCCCGAGTTAAGAGAAAAAATTACACAAGCTGCTATCAATGCAGCAAAAGCGATTCAATATGAAAACGCCGGTACCGTTGAGTTTTTATTAGACAATGATAACAATTTTTATTTTCTTGAAATCAATACACGCATACAAGTGGAACACCCTGTTACAGAATTAATTACTAATACGGATTTGATTGCCCTTCAAATTCATGTGGCATCAGGTGGTGTTTTACCTTCTCAACCCTCTAAATTTGAGGGGCATGCGTTAGAATGCAGAATTTATGCAGAAGACCCTTATCAAGATTTTCTACCTCGAAACGGAAAATTACTCGATTTTCAAATTCCGGAATTGGTAAGAGTGGATACCGGCGTTACCAAAGGTGATACCATTACCATTTATTACGACCCAATGGTTGCAAAAGTAATTAGTTTTGGTAAAACCAGAGAAGAAGCCATTAGAAAAATGACCTATGCTCTTAAAAATAGCCATGTGCAAGGTCTTACTACCAATCAAGGATATTTGATACAAGTGTTAGAACACCCCCAATTTTTAAAGGCTAATCTTTCAACTTCTTTTGTGAAACAATATCAAAAAGATTTAGTACCTAAATTTGAAGAAAATTTATTCTTAATCGCTGCTTTGATTTTCCAATCTCTCAATACTCCACTTTTGCTTCCTTTTCTTCCAAGAGGCTGGAGAAACAATTTTTATCAAATGTCCTATGAGAATTTCAAAATTCACGATAAGCTTTTTAAAGTAGAATATCAATGGATAAACAATAACTCGTTAAAAGTAAAAATAGCTGACAATGAATGGAGCATAAGCAACGTTCAGTTACTCGAAAGTAAATTAGTTTTTTTCATTAATGATAAAAAGTTTTCATGTCAAGTTCAAGCTACTGAAAAAGGTTTTGAAGTATCTTCTAATGGTATAAACTTATTTATTGAATGGATAGACAAACTTCCAAATTCTACTCAGCAAGAAGATAAGAATTCATACGTCTCTCAAATGCCCGGCGAGGTATTAAAAGTTTTGGTAAATCCTGGTGATATTGTAGAAGAAGGTGCCCCTTTGTTAGTACTCATTTCTATGAAAATGGAAAATACTATATATGCTCACAGCAAAGGTAGAGTAAAAGAAATTTATGTTTCTGAAAATAGTTTTGTTGAAGCGAAAACTCAGTTACTTCAAATAGAAAGTCAAAATTAAGTTTTTTGCTATTTATAAAAAAATTTAAATCAAAATTTAGTTTTATGTTTAGAAAATGGCAACGAAGGGTGTAATATAAGGCGCTGCCTTTTTATTTGTACTCCCTCCTTACCGTTCCGTTTGAGCTATTCATAGCGTAGCAAAAAGGGGTAAGAATATTCGAGGATACTGCTAAAAATCTTAATTTGAAACATACAGAATGGTTTGTAATGATCATTTTCATTCTGTCTCATAAACTTTTAAGTATTTTTGTACCATGAATGAAGTCAAATTTCCATATGGACTTAGCAATTTTGAGCAGATAGCTACTGATGATTACGTTTTTGTAGATAAAACGCATTTTATTCCCCTCTTAGAAAAAGAACGTTTCGTTTCCTTTTTACGTCCAAGAAGGTTTGGGAAAAGTTTGTTTTTATCGGTTTT
>Ga0272446_1003259_pt1 | contig 20762 bp, 16 predicted proteins | sample YNPCB0061_FD_194587 | JGI IMG/M metagenome (GOLD analysis project Ga0272446, IMG submission 194587) | Hot spring microbial mat communities from Yellowstone National Park, WY, United States - YNP-CB-006-1 | ecosystem: Environmental > Aquatic > Thermal springs > Hot (42-90C) > Sediment | place...
AGTCAGCGTACCGCCGCAGTACACCACACAGGACTGTAGTAACTGTGGGCATTATGGTAGTAAAAACCCTATCCACTAGAACCCATAGTTGTCCTCAATAAGGAAGCAAGTGGCGAGTGGCGAGTGGTTCAGAGGCGAGTGGTGAGTGGCGAGTGGCGAGTGGTTCGGAAGGTAATTCGCTACTCGCTACTCGCTGCTCGCTCCCTGTTCGCTATTCGCTACTTGCCACTACAGTACCTTTGGGCAAAAGGGAACTGGGGAGAAATCCCGAACGACTGGGGAGATAAGCACCGCTGTCGCAGTAGGGCAACCTTCTGCGATAAGTGCTGTCGCTGAACCAGTAATCAGAATCCCCTGCCTTTAGGCAGGGGAGTATGTCAACTCAGCACGAACGAGGGCAATGAGCTGCCGCTGCTGCAAGCCCTCGACCCGCTCGTTGCCGAGCGGGTGCTGACCATCCAATCGGCCCGCGCTGCTACTCCGCCTGTCACACCTCCAACCACTGGACCATCAACCACTGCAACATCAACCACATCCGGTCTGGACTTCCTCTGACGGCCGCCGTCAGCGGTGTTTTCCACAGGTTGGCGGGGGAAGCCTTCAGCACCGGGGTTGACAGGCTGGCGCGCCGCCAAGGGGACGGAGGCCCATGAAAATTTCGGGCTGGCAGTGGTACCGTACAAGCCCACTGCCAGCCCGTGCATCTGTGGTTTCTATGCCTTTGGTCTTCGTGCCGGTTGCACGTGCAACCGGCAGCCCGTCAGTTCCTCAGTTCCGGTGTGCAATTTTGCGCACAATCCGGCGGTAAAAATTCGGAGTGCAGTTGAGGCCCTTCTGACTGCACCAATAAGCTACTTCCTGGGCCAGTTCATAGGTCTCCCAATACTCGTCCTTGTAAGTCCCTCTGTATAGTAGTCATCCCAAGCAACGGGATCGTCATCAACCTGAATCAGGTCTTCATGGCTCTTTCCGCTGATCCACCAGCCGACCCGGGCCGAGGTACCGGTTGAAAGCAACGCTGTCGTCACAACAAGCCGCCCACCACATTTTTTGCTGCTAATGACTCTGAGCTTCATTCATTCTCTCCCCAGGAAGTGATTACTGCCTGAGGCAGTGGGTAATTATACGCTTCCACATCCCGGCAGGTTCCATTTTTTTTCGGGAAGAGCGCCTGTTCAGCCCCCGATTCCCTTCCAGCCCCCGCAACCTCCAACCGCCCGGAACCGCCCACACTGCTGATTCATTTGCGCTTCCAGCCGGCAGGCCAACTGGCTTACCATGCCCGGCGTACGCCAAACATCTGAAAGGAACAGGTTGGATTGTTGCCATGAAAACCATTCGTATCGCTTGCGGGCAGGGCTTCTGGGGCGACTGGCTGGAAGCACCGGTGCGGCTCATCGAAGGCGGACCCGTGGACTACCTCGTGCTCGACTATCTGGCCGAAGTCACCATGTCCATCATGCAGAAGCAGAAGTCCCGGAATCCGAAGGCCGGCTTCGCCACCGACTTCGTGGCCCTGATGGACCGCATCCTGCCGCAGGTTCTGGCAAAAAACGTGCGCGTCATTGCCAACGCCGGGGGCGTCAACCCCCAGTCCTGTGCCGAGGCCGTGCGGATGGTGGCGGCCAAGCATGGACTGGCTGACCAACTGCGGATTGGCATCGTCGCCGGAGACGACATTTTGGGACGCCTCGACGAACTCATGGCGGCCGGTCACACCTTTGAAAATCTCGATACCGGCGAGCCGCTGGCCACCGTCCGCGCACATCTCCAGAGCGCCAACGTCTATTTCGGCGCCCAGCCCATTGCCGAGGCCCTCCGCCGGGGGGCCCAGGTCATCATCACCGGACGCTGCACTGACACTGGACTGGCGCTTGCCCCCTGCATTCACGAGTTTGGATGGGCAGCCGATGACTGGCATCGGCTCGCCGCCGGCACGGTCGCCGGACACATCATCGAGTGTGGGGCCCAGTGCACTGGCGGCAACTGCCTTGTGGACTGGGAGACGACCCCGGACTACGCCAACATCGGCTTTCCCATCATCGAGATGCACGAAGACGGGACGTTTGTCGTCACCAAACACCCCAACACCGGCGGGCGCGTCACCGTGGCCACGGTCAAGGAACAGCTTGTCTATGAAATGGGCGATCCGACGACTTATATCACGCCGGATTGCATTGCCGACTTCACGACGATCCAGCTTGCCCAGGAAGACACCGATCGCGTCCGGGTCTGGGGCATTCAGGGCCGGCCGGCTACGGAGTTTTACAAGGTCTCGGCCAGTTACTTTGCCGGATACAAGGCCGTGGGCAGCCTCATCTACGCCTGGCCGGATGCCTACGCCAAAGCCCGCCGGGCCGATGCCATGCTGCGCCAACGGCTGCACGACCTGGGACTGCACTTTGACGAAATCTGGACGGAATACGTCGGCGCTGGCGCGTGCCACGGTCTGCAACTGGCCGGAGAGCCATCCCGCGACCTGCCGGAAGTCGTCCTGCGGGTGGCTGTCCGCTCCTCTGACCAGGCCAGCGTCGAGCGGTTCACCAAAGAGCTGGCCCCGCTGGCCCTCAACGGGCCGCCGACCGTCACGGGCTTTGGCTCCGGGCGGCCAAAAGTCGAGGAAGTCGTCGCCTACTTCCCGACGCTGATTCCCAAAACCGTCGTCACACCGGATGTTCAGCTTCTGGCCAACGGGTGACGTTCCCGTGCGGCGCCTGGCGCATGATTCGTCGGATGCCACCGGCCCGGTTCTCCTGTCCAATTCGGGCATTACGGAAATCTTCGGGAATTTTTCCGAACCTTGGGAACCCGTCTGTCGTTATAGAAGGCGTCGAAAGACAATGGTATGGAATGAACTGGAAGGTTCGACCATACCGCCACCTTCGGAAAGTTTTTACAGGAGTTCCTATGCGTTTCTTCGGAAAGACATTCATCCTTGGTCTCACCCTGACGGCCCTGCTTGGCGTTTCCGCTCTGGCAGGCGAAGTGACCAAAACCCTGACGCTCAACCGGGATGTATCGGTCAACGGCACCGTCGTGAAAAAGGGCACCTACAAGGTGAAGATCAACAAGGAAACTGGCGAAATGACGATCCTCAATGGCAAGGAAGTCATTGCCAGGACGACGGTTAACCTTACCACTGATGAGCGTAAGGCGAACGGTGATGAAATCGCTCTCACCCAGAATGGTGACACCAACGTGCTCAAGAGCATCAAGTTTGACGGCTCACGCGATCGCTTCAGCGTGACGAGCGCCCAGGCAGCTCCCAATCAATAAGCCTGGGTACAACACGAAGTCTCTTCTGCTCAACAAAAAGTTAAAACGCCCGGAATACCGGGCGTTTTTTTTCTTCTTTGTGAGGGAAGCTTGGTCCGGCTGTAACATTTTTCTTGCCAGGATATATACTCAGTCTTTCCATTTTTTGGAAGCGATTGCACAGGCTATTTTGGCAGCAGTTTGGGCATTTTGCTTCAACAGTTTGACATTGGCATCCAGGCTTCTGCCATCCGTCAATGAACTCACCTGCGCCAGCAGGTAGGGTGTGACGGACGCCCCCCGGATGCCCAGGGCTTCAGCGCGTGACAGGGCCGCCTCGATGGCGACCTCGACACCGGGGACTTCCTCCGGCGGCGGCTGCACCACAACAACGCCCCCTCCCCCCCAGGTGCGCTCCACCTGCCACATGCGCGCCAGGTCATCCAGACATTCAAAAGTAAAGCCCAGCCGCCGCCCGCTGCGCACCGTGTAGAAGGCCGGAAATTCCTCACACTGCCACCCCACAACCGGCACACCATGGGTTTCCAGCCACTCCAGGGTGGCCGGAATGTCCAAAATGGCTTTGGCTCCGGCGCAGACGACCAGCACCGGATACCGGGCGAGGGCGGTCAGGTCGCCGCTGATGTCCCAGCTCTGGGCAGCACCGCGATGAACCCCGCCAATCCCGCCGGTGGCCATGACTTCGATGCCGGCCAGGGCAGCCACCCGTACGGTTGCCCCGACGGTCGTAGCCCCATCCCGGCCCAAGGCCACGGCCGCTGCCAGATCACGCGCACCCAGCTTGGCCACCGTTTGTTTACTGGGTAGCACATCCCGCTCAGCAGAGGGCGTATCACGCCACGCAGACGCACCAAATTGCGTTATCAGATGCTCGTCCATCCCCACCACCACCCGCCCCCCGACCACGCCCACTGTCGCCGGGACAGCTCCACCAGCGCGCACCTCGGCCTCCATCGCCAAAGCCGTCTCCACATTCACCGGATAGGGCAGCCCGTGGGCAATGACGGTGCTCTCCAGCGCCACCACCGGCTGCCCCTGTGCCAGCGCCGTCGCCACTTCCGCCGAAAGCTCAATCCCTTCCGCGTTCATCCGGCCCCTCCAGGTCTATCTGGCTTCCCCAACCGCCGCCCGCCGGATGGCCTGTCCCGGACGCGCACCGGTCAGCTTGCCATCCTGCAGAACGGCCACCCCACGGACGAACACCGCCTGAATCCCGGTTGGAAAGTGATGGGGATCGTCATAAGTGGCGTTATCCTGAATCGTCCGGTCATCAAACAGCACCAGATCGGCAATGAAACCTTCCTGAATCAGACCCCGCCGCCCCAGCCGGAACGTCTGCGCCGGCAGGCTCGTCATCTTGCGTACGGCGTCTTCCAGACGGAGTACCCCCAACTCCCGCACAAACCGCCCCAGCACCCGCGCATTGTTGCCATAGCCACGCGGATGCGGTATGCCAAGGCCCAGTTTGCGCACGCCGGCATCGGAAGCCACCATCGTGAACGGCTCGCGCATGATGGTGGCCACATCATCTTCCCGCATGGTGTGGTAAATCATCCCGGCCCCGCCCTGCTCATACATCACCAGGATTTGCTCGGTCTGGGCATCCAAGTCATCCGTGCCCTGGGCCAGGCGCGTCACTTCCACGAGATTTTTGCCGTTGTAGTCCACATTTGCGCCGTAAAACGCCACCACAGCATAGCTGAAATCCTCGCGGGGCTTGGCTTTCAGGTTGGCTATGAGTTCCTGCCTGACCTGCGCCCGGAGCGTGGCATCCGAAAGGCGACGGAGCGCCTCTTCGCGCCCACCGGCCAGCACCCAGTCCGGCAGCATGCTCTCCAGTGAAGTCGAAGACGCCGTGTAGGCGTACTGATCCACCGTCACTTCCAGCCCCCGGGCGCGTGCTGCCCGGATCAGTTCCAGTGCGCGGTCGGCCTGCCCCCACAGCCGGGGCGTGGCCACCTTGAGGTGGGAGATGTCCACCGGCAGACCGGCCCGCTCACCAATGGTGATGGCTTCCGCAATGGCTTCCAGCACACCATTGCCTTCATTGCGCATGTGGGTCACGTACAGCCCGCCAGCCGCCGCGACCACTTCCGCCAGCGCGACGATTTCATCCGTTTTGGCGAAACTCCCCGGAACGTAGATCAGTCCCGTGGAAAGCCCCACTGCGCCATCGTCCATGGCCTTGGCCACGAGACGTTTCATTGCAGCCAGTTCTTCGGAGGTCGGCTCGCGGTTGGCATAGTTCATCACGGCCGCCCGGACTGAACCATGCGCAATGAGCGTTGCCAGGTTGACCGTCAACGGTGTTTCTTTGTAGCCCCCCAGAAATGCTCCGACATCCGTCACCGAACTCCCACAGTTTCCGGTCACAAGCGTCGTCACGCCCATGCGGATGAAGTTTTCGGCTTCCGGGTAACGGAAGATGTCTTCCACGTGGGCGTGGACATCAATGAAGCCCGGCGCCAGGATGTGCCCCCTGGCGTCCACAACTGTTTTGGCCCGGCCGGGCAACTTGCGCCCCACGCGCACGATGTAACCATCTTTGATGGCCACCTCGGCCCGAAACCAGGGATTGCCCGTGCCGTCCACAACGCGGGCGTTCGTGATGAGCACATCGTAGGTTTCAGACGATGTGGACACTGGCGTTTTTTCAGGAGCCGTTTCCGCAGGTCTTTGCGCCACGGCCCAGTGACCGGCCACAACACACCAGAGGACCAGCCACCACAGGCGTTGTCGTGACCAGCTCATGCGTCCAGCTCAATGGGAAGTTTCCGAATCCGCTTCCCGGTCAGAGCGAACAGGGCATTACAAACGGCTGGGGCCACGGGCGGCAGCGCCGGTTCGCCGGCACCTGACGGAGACTCGCTGCTGGGAATGAGATGGACTTCGACGCGGGGCATTTCGGCCATCCGCAACAGCGGATAATCATTGAAATTGGACTGCACGACCCGTCCCTGCTCGACCGTGATCGCGCCGTACAGCGCCGCACTCAGGGCAAAGGCGATACTACCCTCGATCTGCGCCTCGACCTGGCTTGGGTTGACCACCGTACCGACATCCATGGCACAGACAATCCGGTGAACACGCGGCAGGTCATCCTCAACGGACACTTCCGCAACCTGGGCGCAAAACGCGCCGAAGGAAAAATGGGACGCCACGCCACGGGCGCGCCCCTTGGGCAACGGTTGTCCCCACCCGGCCGCCTTTGCCGCCACCTCCAGTACCCGCTTCAGGCGCGGTGCTTTCCCCAGCCGCGCCAGCCGAAACTCGACCGGATCGGCTTTGGCAGCATGGGCCAACTCATCCATCCACGATTCCTGCACAAAGGCATTCTGCGAATCGAACACCGCGCGCCAGAACCCAATCGGCACGGCGGTGTTGGCGCGGACATACTCCGCCCGAAAATTCGGCAGTTCGTAGGCTGTTGTGGTGATACCGGCCATAGCCCCCGGATCGACGCCTTTGCCCCCGTCCGGCTGGCGTTGCCCCCGAATGGATGGGGCCACCAACCGGTGCAGTACGGCCACCGGCTGTCCGTCCCCAGCCAAGCCGGCTTTGACCACGTGCAGGCTGGCCGGGCGATACCAGCCGTGCTGCATGTCTTCCTCGCGCGTCCACGTCACCTGCACCGGGACACCGTTGAGCCGCCTGGCGACTTCAACAGCATCCGCCGCATAGTCGGCTTCGATCCGCCGCCCGAAACCGCCGCCGAGCAGGGTGACGTGAATTTTGATACGCCCGGCATCCAGCCCGGTAATGCGTCGGGCTTCATCCAGAACAAAGTTGGGGAACTGCGTTGGGGCCCAGATTTCACAACCTTCGGCGCTGACCCGCGCCGTACAGTTTTGCGGCTCAAGGGTGGCATGGTGCAGGTACGGCACTTCATAAACGGCTTCAAGCTGTTTTGCGGCTGAAGCAAATGCCTTGTCGAAGTCTCCGTCCTGCCGGGCGACATCCCCCGGCGACGTGGATTTCTCAATGAACATGGCGCGAATGTCCGCACTGGACAACTTCGCATGGGGGCCGTCGTCCCAGGTGATGCGGAGTTTTTTCGCGCCTTCAAAAGCCGCCCAAGTATTGGTGGCCACAACGGCCACCCCCCGGTCCGTCACAAAGACCTGTTCAACGCCCGGCACCCGTTTGGCTTCAGTGTCCTCGACCTGCCTGACCTTGCCGCCAAAAACCGGGGGATGCACCATCGTGGCAAAACGCATCCCCGGCAGGCGCACATCCATGCCATAGACGGCCTTGCCGGTGACAATGTCCGGGTTGTCGTAGCGCGGCACACGCCGCCCGATGAGCTTGAAATCCTTGGGGTCTTTGAGTTTGACCGCCTTGGGATCAGGAACGGGAAGGTTGGCGGCATCAGCGACGAGTTCGCCGTAGCTGAGTTTTTTCGTCGCATCCGAAGGATGCAACACAAAGCCAGCTTCTGTCCGGCAGGCGTCGGCCGGGACATTCCAGCGGCGGGCCGCCGCCTCGACCAGCATGGCGCGCGCGGTGGCACCGGTCCGCCGCAGCGGTTCCCAGGCCCCCCGCAGACTGCCGCTGCCGCCGGTGCCCTGAAATCCATAGCGCGATGGGTCAAACGATGCCGTCTCCACGGCAACCTGCTTCCAGTCCGCATCCAGTTCTTCGGCTACCAGCATGGGCAGGCTGGTACGTACGCCCTGCCCCATTTCGGTCTTGTTGACAGTGATGAGAACGCGCCCATCAGGGCGAATGGTCACGAAGGCATTGGGAGCGAGCACCGGGGCGGTGGAATCCGCCGCCGCCCGCACCCCGTTCGACTCGACGTGGCAGCCAAGTGTCAGGGCCACCCCGGTCAGCGTCGCCCCGGCCAGAAACTCGCGTCGGGAAAGGTTGACAATCAGCGTCATGACCGTTTTTCCCCTTTCTGCAACGTGGTGGCGCGCTGTACGGCGGCCCGGATACGCTGGTACGTCCCACACCGGCAGAGGTTTCCGGCCATGGCGTTGGCAATGTCTTCTTCGGTAGGCTTGGGCTTGGCCGCCAGCAGCGCCGCCGCGGCCATGACCTGTCCGGGCTGGCAGTAGCCGCACTGGGCGACATCTTCGAGCTTCCACGCCTGCTGGACGGGGTGCATTCCATCCGGTGACAGCCCTTCGATGGTTGTAACGCGCTTGCCTTCAACCCGTGACAGCGGCAGCGTGCACGACCGCACGGCAACACCGTCCAGGTGGACGGTACAGGCTCCGCAGAGACCAGCGCCGCAGCCATATTTCGTTCCGGTCAGCCCAAGAACGTCGCGCAGCACCCACAGCAGGGGCATTTCGGGCGGCGCGTCACAGGTTTGTTTCGTGCCATTGATCGTCACCGTGGTCGGCATACCCAGTACCTCAATCTCTGATGCAGTCAGGTCAGGCGCGCGTCGCAACGCATCCCAACGTCGGCTTTTACGCCACCGAATCCGAAAAAACAACGCGAAATGTCACAGGGCAAAGTTCAGGAAAGACAATTCACCGCATCCGAAAAGTGTGCTAAGTAACCATGCGCAGCCTGCGCTCACGACCGCTGTCCTCAAGCCAGCCTCAGCCCTCAAAGGTCATTCCTGGAATCTGTCTATGTCAGAGCAATCTGTTCCGCCATCTTCCCGCAGGCCACCGGTTCAGACCCCACCCGGACCGTCCCAGTCCCCTTATTTCGCAAATCCCGGTCCCTCATCCGAGCCAGCCGGAGCGTCGTCTGGCGAACAGTTTTCCGGGCCGGGGGGCGTGGGGCGCATCAACTATGCGGCACCGGGTCAGATAGCCAGTCCCTACGCGGCCGGGTACGCCAGCGCATCCAAGCCGTGGTGGCAGAAGGTTTCACGTCGGGGCTGGATCATCGGCGGGGCAGCGGCTGGCGCAGTGACCATTGGCGGCATTGCGGCCCTTGTCGCCGTGTTCGGCGAGAAGGAAATTGACACGGATTCGCTCGAACTTCAGAAAAAGAGCGGCTGGAACATCGGTTCGGAAAACCGTCCGCTGACCTTCAGCGTTCCGACAACGCAACTTGACTCCCGAAACAGTCAGGACTGGCAGAAGTATCTCGACCAGAACGCCATGCTGGCGGCGTTCGAGCCACGCGGCAAATGGCAGCCGTACTTCGTGCCGACCCTCATCCAGTCCCTTCAGGCGGAGTCGCTCAGAAACCAGCTCAAGCCCATCTTTGGCCCAAGCATGGACGCCAGCTACGGGCGCGGACAGGCGCTGGCCGAAGACATCCTCGCCAATGCCGCCAATCCCGGCGAAACGGCGATTATCGTGGACCTCATCGGGCGCGACAGTGTTGCCTACGGGGCCGGACTGGCCTCCCACGGACGCCTGATTACGACGTTTGATAACTATCCGCATCCACTTGGGGTTGTCCCGTCGCATGAAACTCTGGCGGCGATGCTCTACTACGCCGACGAAATTGCCGCCAAACAGGCGACGCTCCCGGAACATGCTCCGCCGGTCTTTCTGCTCGATGCCTACCGGATCAACGATTACAAGGATACTGACAACCAGTTCGACAACCGCTACCTGGCCAAGGTTCCGCCGGCGGCCAAACTCACGGAAGCCGGGATCAAGCACATCATCTACGTGACGCCGGACAGTTCCCGGAAGGTGGAGATGGACGACCTCAACGAGGATTTCGTGGACTACAAAAACGCCGGCATCAGTGTCGCCATCCTGCCAGCCAGTGAGTTCACGCCTGACCCGAACCAAAGCGTGGGCACCAGCAGTCGTCCCCGGTACTACTACGGGGGACACCCAATGGGGAGCGTGTGGTTCTTCTATGCCTACCCCTACTATGCTCCCTCGCCGGTCTATGTCAGCCGCACGCCCTACTACCGCACGGTCTCTCCGGCGACGAACCCGATGGCCTCGCGTGTGCCAAGCTACACGCCGGCTCCGCGGCAGACCATGTTTTCGTCCTCACGGATGGGGGGCGCGCGGGGCGTCGGACGCAGCAAACCAAGCGGGTTTGGACGCAGTACGGTGCGGGTGGGCTCCGGCGGACGGATTACCGGCACCCGCGCCGGTCGCTCCGGCTCGTTTGGGCGTGGCGGCTTCGGCTTCGGATAACACACGGGCTGTTTTTCCAAAGACATTCTGACTTGGGGCAGGTCGACCGGATGAGCACACCAACCGACGGGCTTTTTCTCCAGAGTGACGGGAAGCACGGTATCTGTGTGGATGCGACCGGTGCGCCGGGGATGCTGGCGCCGGCACTCTCGGACCTGCTGGCCGCGCTACGCGAAGCAGACGAAGACCTCCCCGATTGCCTGCGCCAGATTGGACAGGACTGGGGCGAACGGATGGTTGTGCACTTTCCGGCGCTCCTGGCCGAGCGTACCGGACAGACGCTGCCACTGGCACAGTCGCCCGTTCAGCCCTTTCTTGGGCTGTGCGGCGACTACCTGCAGGCGCATGGATTTGGGCGATGCGACTTCGTCGCGCAGGAACCGACCCTGGCCATCCACATTCAGGATGGGCAACCCGATGCCCTCCCGCTTCTGGCAGGCTTTTTTGAAGCCCTCATCTCCACGGTTGCCGACCTGCCGGTGCAGTGCCGGCCGGTCACGGAAAACGGTCATCATCTGCGCCTGGAGGTCTTCCAGCCGGCCGATGCCACTGAAAACTGACCTGTTGACTGTGGGCGTTTCTGCTTTACAATACCCGGTATGGTGCGTGTGTCCCGTTCCCATTGGTCAGTTCTGGTAACGATGGTGGTGCTGTCGGCGCTGTGCGTGACACCACTGGCCTGTGTGCTGAACTGCCTGCTGGGTGGCTGCATGCATGCGGCTCAGGTGCAAGCCCAGCCGGCAACGGCCCACATTGCCCTGCCCGTCGGCGGCATCGTTGCCACGACGACGCCAGCCACACCGGACACCCTCACCCCCACGCCAGCCGTACCTCGGTCAAAACACCACTGCTGTGCGGTCAAAAAGCAGGAGCGGCTCCCGCAGCCGGGGGTTGAAGCCCCGGCGACGCCAGCCACACCGGCACCAGCCACACCGGCATCAGTCGCATTGGCAGCGAAAGCCATTTCCGGGCAGCCAACGCTTCGTCTGGAAACAAGCGGACTGACGGCCGGAAGCACGGCGGCCCTTGTTGGTGCTGACGATGCACGTTGTGGCTGCCACCCTGCCGAAACGCCAGACCGGTTCACGGTGGTGCCGCTCTTTACTTTTGAGGCACCGCTGGCCGCAACGACCTGCCTGCCGGTTCGCCTTCCCGTTGTCCGGCGTCCCACGGCTTCACAGCCGCCGGTGGTCGTGGCGTACCAGCCTTCCCGCCGGGACACCTATCTCAGGTGCTGTGTCTTCAGGATTTAGTCTTCGGAAGTGGGTTGACCTTCGCTTTGATGGCTTATGCGCTCCACGATGAGCGCTTGGACTTCACACTTTCGTTGACACAAAAAGGAGACACATCATGCTGAAAGTTATCGTTCCAGCCCTGTTCCTCATGACCACGTTCTTCGGCGGTGACCTGGCCACGGCCAAGACCCCGAAGGCCACGAAGAAAGCCCCGGCCGCCTGCTGCGCCACCAAGAAGAAAGAAACGGCTTCCTGCTGTGCCAAGCCCAACTGCTGCGCCGATCAGGCCTGCGGCATGGGTGCGGACTGCTGTGCGCCCGGCAGCGACTGCTGTGTGGATGGGCAGTGCAAAGCCGGCAAGAAGGTGGCCAGGAAGACCACCCGCTGAACCGGCCGGCATCCGCAACCGAGCCTTTCGTGTTCACCTCTTTTCCACGCGCGGGGGCGCTCCCCCGCGCGTTTTGTCTTGTTGCACACCGCCTGTTCGGGCCAACAAGCCGGAAAGCGCCGCTAGGCCAAACGGGCTTCCGAGCCGGCAAAGGCCACAAGACAGCCTTGAAGGTCTGGCGGTAGCGGCGACACAAAACGCATCGGCTGCGCCGATACGGGATGCACAAATGCCAGATGCGCCGCGTGGAGAAACTGCCTTCCCAACCGCTCGACGGCTTGACGCTGGGACGGATGGCGCAGTTGCTGGTCACGCCCCAGACCGTAGAGCGGATCGCCCACGACCGGATGCCGGATGTAGGCGCAGTGAACCCGAATCTGGTGCGTCCGCCCGGTCTCAATCCGTACCTCAAGGAGCGTCACCGGCCCGAACCGCTGCCGAACCACGTAGTGGGAACGCGCCGGGCGTCCGCCCGGGTCCACTGTCATCTTCAGGCGGTGTTTGCGGTCACGGGCAATGGGCGCATCAATCGTGCCGGCACCGACGACATCGCCGTGAACCAGCGCCAGATAGCCCTTTTCGACCGTGCGGGCGCGAAACTGCCCGGCGAGGTGTTCCAGCGCCGCGTCGGTTTTGGCGACGACCATCAGGCCCGAAGTATCCCGGTCGAGCCGGTGTACAATTCCCGGACGCAACGGCTCCGCCCCCGGCCGCTGCTGGCCGAAGTGGAACGCCAGCGCATTGGCCAGTGTCCCGTGCGTCACACCTGCCGCCGGATGGACGACCTGCCCGGCGGGTTTTTCCAGCACCAGGATCGCTTCATCTTCAAACCGAATCGTGAGCGGCAGGTCCTCCGGCACGAGGTCCGTTGTCACCGGCGCCGGAACATCCGCCTCGATGTCGTCGCCCGGCTCCACACGGTAACTTGCGCGCCGCACCTGTCCGTTGACCCGGACTTCGCCGTCGGCAATGGCCCGCTGGATACGCGCCCGGCTGACGGACAGAACCTCGGCCAGAAACACATCGAGCCGGAGACCAGCCGCCGTTTCCGGCACCCGACACAGCACCGTCTCGGCCGCCGACAGGTCCAGGGCGCTGACAGTGGAAGGGGCTGCATCCATTACGGGAAGCTCAAACCCGGAAGGAGTTTGGCAATCTCCTGAAATGTTTTCTGAAGCCAATCACCAAATTGCTCGGTGGGTAACTCTTCGTCGTAGGAAAGGTGATAGACAACGCCGTTCGGCGTTGACTTGCACTCCCCGCCCAGACTTTTCGTGCGTTCCTCGCGCAGCCGGGGTGATTCGCCAATCTCGTAGAGATCAACCGACGTAATCAGGTCATAGACCGGCTTGCGCTGCAAAATGACGACCAGCGGAAAGGTCCGCTGCGATGCCAGATACCGGAAAGTGAGGTCATAGCGGTGCATCAGCAACTCTTCCTGATTGCTGTGCCCCTCGGTGATGGTCACGCACCTTGGGTCCAGCCCGTGGACAAACTGCTGCATGACTTTTTTGCGCTCGTTGAACAGCTTGAAATACTGCACGGCGGTGCGCCGTTTGAGGGTGGGGGAAGGAGGTGTCACCAGCGACGGAACGGCTGAGGGCGTCAGATTCCGCCCAACCGGTGACGCCGTTCCACCCGGCGGCGGCTCCGTTGCCTGGGGTGGCGGCGGCAGGCGGGTGCTGCTTTTCTCCAGGTCCAGAATAAACCCGACATCGTCACCGGCGGCTGCCGCCGGAGGTGGCGCGGACGCCGGCGGCTTCACCGGCTCCAGCTCCATGCCCAGCAGGTGGTGTGTCGCCGAAGGGTCCACCAGCGCCGTGGGTATGGCGTCCACCTTGCCCGTCACGGGGAGGGCTTCCGCCTCTGGACGGGAGGTGACTGGAAGCGACGCGCCAGCCTGCGCCCGCAGGATGGCTTCCACCTCGGCCGGGGCAACGACGACCGTTGGGGGAATGAAGGTGTCTGTCACGGAAGGTTTCGGTGCGGCTTCCGTTTGTTCCGGTGGAGTTGCCGCCGGCGACACGATGACGGTCGGAGGAATGACCGTGTCGGGTTCCGGCGGCGGCTTCTGACGCTGCGACTTGAGTGTTGGCGGGTCATCCACGGACCAAACTGCCGCTTCCGATGAAGCTGTCGTTTCAGACGGCGTGGCTGACGCCGGGGCGGCCAACCGACCCGACGAAGGCGACTCCGCAATGGGAAACTGCGGCGTGAAGAGCTGTGCCCGCTCCTGTTCACTCATCCGGGCGGTCACTTCCGCATCCACCGGTACGGGTGCCGGCTCTGGAAGGGGCACCAGCGGCAGCCCGTGATAGGGACAAAACCGCTTGCCGTCATCCCAGGGGGTTTCACACTTCGGGCAGGCCTTCATGAAGGTATCCACTCTCTTGCCGGCGTCGGCCGTCCGGTATGGACACAGCCGGCGCCGGGCGAGATTGAGCACTCAACGCGTGGGTATCTGTCCCAGAGTTACATCCAGCGGCGGGTGATTCGGTACGAGATCACAGAGATAACGTTCAACGACCCGGCCATTGCCGTCAATCAGAAATTGTGCCGGGAGCGGCACGCCCAAAGCGGCCCCCGTGCCATAGCCCTTGAAGACCGTCCACTCCGGGTCACTGAGCAACGGATAGGGCAGCGCCAAATCCCCGGCGATAAGCTTGGATGTTGGCACATCGGTTGTGGTCACGACCACCACTTCGGCTCCTCGTTCCTGAAAAGCTGGGTATTGTTCGCGCAACTCGACCAGTCGCGGATAGCAGAACGGTCAGATAAAGCCCCGGTCCACGATGCGGGTCAAGTAGAGCAGACACCACCGGGGCGCCACCGCCGACAGGGTAAAGGGCTGCCCGTGAATGTCGGGCAGCGTAAAGTCCGGCGCCAGTTGCCCCAGTTCCACGACCGACCGGCTCGGATAGGGAATGAAGTTTCCCTTGAAAGGCAGCTCCAGCAGCTTGGCAAGGTTCACGGCCTGTCCCCCTTCTCGATGTCCTTATTCGTCACTGCCACCTTCGGGATGGAAGCCACGGGTTTTCCTGCTCTTGTAGGCTTCACCGTACAGCTTCAGCCGCGTCCGCAGGCCCGCCAGGCGCTCACTATAGTTCGGGTAGCGCCGGATGAGTTTTTCGAGGTTGACCATGTACCACGGTCCGAACATGTCGCGCAGTTCCGGCAAAAACGGCTCCATTTTGGCAAACACGGCAAAACACTCCGTGTTGGTGTCAAAAAACATGGCTTCGTCCAGCGCCCCGTGGTTGACCAGCGCGGCGGCCATGTCCCAGTACGTCGTCACCTGCCGCCAGTAAGCGCCATACACCGGGTTGCGCTTGTCAAACAGCAGGTCCTTGATGTCCTGGGCCGATTCCGGGAAAAACTTGAAAGCCACGAAATCCCGTGCCTCGCGCATCACCGGGTCGCGGCGCAGTTCGTAGAGTTTCAGAATCAGTTGCGCGTCTTCATGGGTCGCCATGCCACAGCCTCGTGGTTGATAGGAAGAAATGTCTGTCGCCGGCACTGTATCACAGCCAGTGCGAAACGGTGGGCGCGAAAGTGCAGCGTCCGGCCCGGTGCGCTGGCCTCCAACGCCCTGTCAGCCCCGGAAGCACTGCCAAACTTCTGTAGCTTTCGTTCAGAACAAGCTTTACACTTTGGCGGTTGTACCTTGTGCCAGCCCCACCTGCCTGATGTCGGTTTACGACTGCGTACCACCTGGCTATATCGTGGCTGCCGAAGTGTACCGCAGCACCCGGACCCTGGTGCTGCGGGCACAGCGGGCGGACACGGGCGCGGCTGTCGTTCTCAAAACGACGGCCGAAGCCATGCCGCCGGCCGCCCTGATGCAACGCTACGACCACGAGTGGAACCTGCTTTCCTCGCTGGCCGCCCAGGCCGGGGAAGGTTCCAGCATCATCTGCGCCCATGAACTGACGCGCGTCGGACATCGCCCCGTTCTCATTGTCGAAGACTTCGGCGGACAGGCGCTGCGCCACCTGGTGGCCTCATACGCACATCTGCCGTTGACCGAACGGCTTGTCATTGCCATCGGTATCCTGGACGCACTGGAAGTCATCCACCGGCACCATATCCTTCACAAGGATGTCAATCCCTCGAATGTCATCGTCAATCGCACCACCAGGCAGGTCAAACTCATTGACTTCGGCATTGCCGTCCGCAGCCGTCGCTTCGTAGCCCGGCATACCGCGACAGATATGTTCGAGGGGACGCTCGACTACCTCGCGCCGGAGCAGACCGGCCGCATGAGTTGCCCGATTGATGCGCGCGCCGACCTGTACGCTTTCGGCGTGCTGCTCTACGAGTTGCTGACGGGCAGCCTGCCGTTTCGGGCGCACGACCCACTGGAAATCATCCATGCGCACCTGGCGCTCGTGCCGCCACCCGTCCGGCAGCGCACTCCCCAGATACCGGCGCCCCTCTCCGACATCGTGGCCAAGCTTCTGGCCAAATCTCCCGACGACCGCTACCAGACGGCCGCCGGCGTCCGGGCCGACCTGCTTGAGTGTCAGCGCCAGCTCGCCGGCGACGGCGAGTACCCGCCGCCCACCATCCATCCCTTTCCGCTGGGACGGCATGACGCCCGCACCTTTGTCATCCCCAAACGGCTGTATGGACGCGAGCGCGAAGTTGCCCTCCTGCGGGAAGCCTTCGACCGCATCAGCCAGAACGGATGTGAAATGGTTCTCGTCACCGGGCCTTCCGGGATTGGGAAAACCGCCCTCATTGCCGAACTGCACGTGCCCGTCACGGCGCGGCGCGGTTTTTTCATTGCTGGCAAATATGAGCAGTTGCGGGGAAGCACTCCCTATTCGGGGTTGGGACTGGCGCTCCGGCAGCTTGTCCGGCAACTGCTGGCGCGCAGTGACGCCGAACTCCAAAGCTGGCGGGAAGCCATCCGCACGGCCCTTGGCGCATCCGCCGCCATGCTGTTGCCGATTGTTCCCGATCTGGCGCTCATCGTGGGCGAGAACATGCCGGCGTATGAAATCTCTGGGATGGAAGCCCGCCACCGCCTGGAGCGCGCCTTTGAAGGGCTGCTGAGTGTTTTTGCCGCCAGACATCACCCGCTGGTGCTGTTCCTGGATGATGTCCAGTGGGCCGATGCCGCCTCGCTCGAACTCCTTGCGGCGCTGGCCCGCAACCGGCAGCGGTTACAGGCGCTCATCATTCTGGCCTCCCGTGAGCAGGCAGAAAGCGCCGGGCATTCGCTCACGCTGGCCCTGGACACCTTTCGCAGCACGGGCATTCCCCTGACCTACATCCCCCTCAAGCCGCTGGAATCCGACAGCGTGGAACAGCTTACGGCGGCGGCCATGGGTGCCACGGAGGATGTTGCGGCCGTGGCGGCCATCGTCCATCGCAAAACCGGTGGCAACCCCTTCTTCGTCCGTGAGCTGCTGGAGCGCCTCGCCGCCGATGGCTGGCTGACCTTTCACCCGGGCCAGGGCTGGCGGGCCGACCTGGAAGGCATCGCCACGGCTGCGCTGACGGAAAATGCCGTCACCTTTCTCATCGAAAAACTCCACCGCTGCCCGGCTTCCGTCCAGCAGGTCCTGCATGCCGCCGCCTGTCTTGGTAGCACCTTTGATGTGGCACAGGCCGCGCTGGCGGCGGAAACCGATGTGTCCACCGCACAGGCTGCCCTGGAAGCGGCGGTTGCCGCCGACCTCGTGCTGGGCGAAGCCACCGCCGGGCGTCGGACGGACCGTTTTGCCTTCGTTCATGACGGCGTACAGCAGGCGGCTTACGAACTGGCGCCGGAAGCGGAACGGCGCGCGCGCCACTGGCGCATCGGCCGGCGCCTGCTGGCCGCGGCCCACCCCCTCACCCCGGACACTTCGCTGGCCAGCTTCACGACCCGCCTCTTTGACATCGTCAACCACCTCAACCGGGGCCGTGAGCAGGCCACCGCAGAAGAACGTGAAGAACTGGCGCACCTCAACCTGCACGCCGGACGCGCCGCCAAAGCCGCGGCCGCCTTTGCGCCGGCGCTGGAGTATTTGCAGGTTGGGCTGGAACTCCTGCCCCCGGATGCCTGGGAACACCACTACGAACTCGCCCTGCATCTGCACCTCGAAGCGGCCGAGACAGCCTTTTTCAGCGCCAACCCAAAGGTTGCCCAGACGCTCACGCAGACCGTTTTCCATCATGCCCGGACGCTGCCTGACGCCCTTCTGGCGCATGAAATCGCCATCCTGTCCCACTCGGCCCAGTACCAATTCCACGCGGCGCTGGCCCATGCCCGGACGGTTTTGCAGCAGCTTGGCATTCCACTGCCCGAACACCCGACGCCAGCCGATATTGGCGCCGTCTGGGGACGCCTCGGCCCCCGTATCGCCTCCCTCGACACGGATGCGCCGCTGAACCTGCCGGAAATGCAGGACCATCAGGCGCTGGCGGCCTCCCGTCTGCTGTACCGGATGTCGGTGCCGGCGTTTCTCAGCAACAGCACGTTGTTTACGCTGGTTGTGTTGTGGCGCGTGGCGCTCGTTCTCGAACATGGCCTCAACGACCTGGCGGCCTCGTCCTTTGTGGCGCTGGGGCTCGTGTTGTGCAGTGGCTTCAACGACCCGGCGCAAGGGTATGCCACGGGACGCTTTGCCCGCCGCCTGCTCGACCAGCGGCCCACGAGTGAAGCCCGCGCCCGGGCGCTGATTTCCTACCATTTCTTTCTCAGCGTCTGGCGGGAACCGGCCCGGGATTCCATCGCGCCGCTCCGCGCGGCCTATCAGGAAGGGGTTGAGACGGGCGATCTGGAGTTTGCTTCGACGGCGCTGCTGGCTGTCACCTGGCTTGGTATCTTCATCGGCCAACCACTCGACAGCCTGGGACGCGATGCCCAAAAGCATAGCGAAGCCATCCGCGCCCTGCGCCAGGAACACAACTACCGGACGAACAACCTCTGCCTGTCCTACGTCCGCAACCTGCGCACCCAGACGGATGACCCGATGCAGATCACGTGGGGCGAGGGCGACCAGGCCATGGACGATGCCGCCGTAGCGGCCACCGGCGACCAGGGAACCCTTGGCACCCTGGCCTATCTGCGGATGAAGCTTGCCTATCTGTTTGGCGACAACCAGCGGGCCTATGAACAGTCCCTGCTGTACGAAGCCAACATGACCGGTTTGCAGTCATCCTGCCTCCAGCCGAACGTGTATCTGTTCGGCGCGCTGATCCGGCTGGCCCGGTTGCGGACAGGCAGCATGGCGGAGCCGGAGGCCGAGGCCATGTGGAACTGGCTCGACGCCGCCCGCCGCCGCATGGCCCGGTGGGCCGAGCTGGCGCCGATGAACTATGGTCAGAAACTTCACCTGATAGACGCGGAACTCCACGCGCTGCGGGGTGACATCGGAGCCGCCCTGGAAGCATACGACCGGGCCATTGCCACGGCGCGTGAAAATGGCTTCATCCACGAGGAAGCCCTGGCCAACGAGTGTGCCGCGCGCTTTTTCCTCGACCAGAAACGCACCAAAATCGCGCGCGCCTATGCCCAGGATGCACGCCGCGCCTATGTCCGGTGGGGGGCGACGGAAAAGGTCCGGTATTTCGATGAGCAGTACGGCGCGCTGCTGACGGAGCCGGACTTCATGCGCTCAACCGGCACCCACATGGCGCTGACCACCACCAGCATTCCGACCTCCTCGACCAGCAGTGGTGGCTCACTCGATATGGCCAGCGTCATGAAAGCGGCCCGCGTGCTGGCCGGGGAAATCGTCCAGGAACGCCTCCTCGATGCCCTGCTGAGAATTGCCCTGGAAAATGCCGGCGCCACCCGTGGCGTCCTGATGCTCCCCCGGGAAGATGGCCGCTGGTACGTCGAAGCGGAGCGGGATGTCCACCGCCCGGCGCCGGCCACGCCGACGCCGCGCCCGTTGGAAGAGGTTGACGCGCTGCCGTTGAGCATCATTCACGTCGTCCTGCGCACCGGTGAAGGTATTTTCCTCGAAGATGCCACGGAATCCCCGGACTTCAGCCATGACCCTTACGTTCAGTCCGTCGGGTTGCGGTCAGCGCTCTGCCTCCCGGCCCGGCATCGGGGGCAGGTACGCGCCCTGCTTTATCTGGAAAACCGCGCCGTCGCCAATGTCTTTCATGCCCAGCGCCGCGAAGCCCTGACGATTCTCACCGCCCAGGCCGCGGTCTCGCTGGAAAATGCCCGCCTCTATGCCAACCTGGAGGAGAAGGTCCGGCAGCGGACGGAAGAGCTGGCCGAAAAAAACCGGCGCCTGGAACAAACCACGACCGAAATCCTGGATGGAATCCGTTATGCCGAGCGCATTCAGCGCGCCATCCTGCCCACACCCGAAGAACTCACCCGGGCCTTTGCCGAGCATTTCGTTCTCTGGCGACCGCGGGACATCGTCTCCGGCGATTTCTACTGGCTGCACTGCTGGTGCACCGCCGGGCGCGAGACACGCTGGCTGGCCGTGGCGGACTGTACAGGCCATGGCGTACCGGGTGCGCTGATGTCCATGATTGGGAATGAACTGCTCAACCAGATCGTCATCGAGCGCGGTATCGAGTCACCGGCGGCGATTCTGGAAGCTCTCGATACCGGCATTCGCGCGGCGTTGCGCCATGATGCGCGTCAGGATGCGCAGCGCGATGGCATGGACGTTGCCGTGTGCCGGCTCGAACCTGACGGTATCGTGACCTTTGCCGGGGCCGGGCGTCCGCTGTACGTCGTGGAACAGGGGTTTTTGCGCGAGATACGCGGCGACCGGGGCGGTGTCGGGAGCAGCAAACGGCAGCGTCTTTTCACCGGGCACC
>Ga0272446_1003260_pt1 | contig 20758 bp, 15 predicted proteins | sample YNPCB0061_FD_194587 | JGI IMG/M metagenome (GOLD analysis project Ga0272446, IMG submission 194587) | Hot spring microbial mat communities from Yellowstone National Park, WY, United States - YNP-CB-006-1 | ecosystem: Environmental > Aquatic > Thermal springs > Hot (42-90C) > Sediment | place...
AGCGATCGACAAGCCAGCGACGGGCGGCAGGGCTCGCGCGCAACGTCGAGCGGGTGCACGAGTCGCCAGCGGCCGATCAAAAAACGGTGACTATCGCTTATCGCCGATCGATGGTTAAAGCATATGGGGCTGAGGGGGTAGGGCAGAGGCGTGCGTGAAGAGCAGCGCGTCGGCTGGTGCAGCGGATGATGAGGTTGTTGAAAGGAGGGTGTTGGGGAGGTAGTCTTGGGCGCTGATGCAAGCGCATCAGGCTGGATGGTCGGTGGTCGCGTCGCTTGTGGTGATGTCGTTGTCGTGTACGCCGCCGCCCAAGGTCGGGGGAGGAGACGGCGGTGCCGGGGGGTCGGGGGAGAAAGCCGGGCAGTGTCCGCTGTTCGAGCGCGATCCGATGAAGGAGCCGGACCTGATGGCGTGGGATGCGACACAAAGGCAGAAGATCAACGAGAAGCGCGACCAAGGAGTAGTCGCGGTGCACATGGAGCAGAACGGGTGCGACGTCACGGCGCGGGTGGTGGACTGCGTGGGAAAGGTGTCGGGGGCGGGGGCGCAAGGGCCGTACGAGTACAAGTGGTATTACACGAGCGACACGGTTTACGCGGACTCGCAGCGGGAGGCATACACGAAGCTGCCGCTTGGGGCAGCGTCGCTGGGCGCGGAGGTGGGGGCAGGCAAGTCGCTGCGGGTGGACTTCGTGATGGCGGGCTCGTACGTGCTGCCGGATGCTGCGCAGGTGGTAGAGTGGGTGGGAAGCGAGTGCGAGCGAGCGACGCACTTGGTCAAGCGGGTGGTGGTGGGAGGGTTTGCGCGTGCGTCAGGGGAGCGCGACGTCGTGCACGGGGACGTGGGGTTATTCGGGGTGGGAGGCGGGGCTGGGCAGCAGACGAGCCGGTTGCATTGGCGGACGGAGGGGAGCCCGAAGGCGTGCCAGGAGGCAGCGGAGAAGCAGAGCGCGAGCGCGGGCTGCGACATGCCGCTTCGGTTGGAGCTGGCGCCGATTGCGGGCCGAGAGCAGGGGAGCGGGCAGGTGGAGCCGATTCGAACCGCTGCGCCGTCTCCGCCGCCTGCGCCGCCCGCGCCGCCCGCGCCGCCCGCGCCGCCCGCGCCGCCCGCGCCGCCCGCGCCGACGCCGTCTCCGGCCCGAGGCACTGCTGCGGCGGTGGGTTCATCAAGGTGTCCGGCCGGGATGGCGTGGATCGAGGGAGGCGCATTCATGATGGGGTCGAGCAGCGGAGAAGACGACGAGAAGCCGGTGCACCGCGTGGAGCTGGACGGGTTCTGCATGGATGTGACGGAGGTGACGGTGGAAGCGTACGCGCGGTGCGTGAGCGCTGGGAGCTGCACGGAGCCTGATACGGGATGGGGGTGCAACTGGGGGCAGAGCGGGAAGGGGAACCACCCGATCAACTGTGTGGATTGGGACCAAGCGACGGCGTATTGCCGGTGGGCGGGGAAGGAGCTGCCGACGGAGGCGCAGTGGGAGTACGCGGCGCGAGGAGGGTCGAGGCAGCTCGAGTATCCGTGGGGGTCGGAGGAGCCGGGGAGCAGGGCGTGCTGGAAGCGGTCGGACGGCACGTGTCCGGTGGGGAGCTATCCGAGTGGGGACAGTCCGTTTGGGCTGCATGATATGGCAGGAAACGTGGATGAATGGGTACAGGACTGGTATGGGCGGTATCCGAGTTCGTCCGGCAAGAATTATGCCGGACCTTCTTCAGGCTCGCACCGTGTGGGCCGCGGCGGCGGTTGGCTCTACAATGACCCGTCGCGCTTGCGCGGCTCCGCCCGCGGCCCCGTCACGCCTGGCCGCCGCCTCATCTACCTCGGCTTCCGTTGCGCCAGGACCAGGTAGAAATGACGGCACGATTATTGCTCAGCGCTTCTGTTCTCCCAACCCTCAGCCCTCCAATCCTGAATCCCTCAACCTCATGAGTGGCGAAGGAGACGATAAGACTCCGGCCCAAACACCCGCGGGGTCCAGGGGCGAAGCCCCTCGCCAGCTCCCAAACGCTCGGCCCTGCCTGCCTCCCGTCGTCCTCGAGATGACTTGCTTCGCCGAGCAGAGCGACGAGATCGGACGCAAGGTCTCGGGCTGGACACGGATCGAATCGGTCGTGCGATGAAGCCGGGTCTTGCGCGGGTGCAGACGCAAGCGAAGCCGCGTCGCGTGCTCGTGCATTCGCGACAGTGCCTCGCGAAGCCTGCCAGGGTCGTCGTCCCAGATGAGCCATTCGTCGCAGTAGCGCACGAAGCTCCCGATGCCCAGCTCCGAGGCCAGCAGGTGGTCGATCGGCGACAGGTACAGGTTCGCCCAGATCTGGGAGGTGAGCGAGCCGATCGGCAGACCGTGGGGCCGCGCCAGGGGCGTGAGCAGGTCGTCGCCAGGAAACCAACTCGTAACGCGCTCGCCGTCGTACGGAGCATCGACGAACCGATCGGATAGCCACCGCCAGTCGACAGGAGTCACACGCAACAGCATGCGGCGCAGGTTGCCGTGATCGATGCTCGGGAAGAACTTGCGCACGTCGACTTTCAGCACCCACTGTCGCTGCCGGGTCCACGCCGCGGCACGCCGCAACGCCCGGTGCGTGCCGTATCCCGCCCGGCACGCGAACGACTGCGGCGCCATGCGCAGCTCGATGACGCCGAGCGTGCCATCGATGAGCAGATGCTGCACCACGCGGTCGCGGAAGGGAATGACCGTGATGAGGCGCCGTTTCGGATCCTCGATCCAGATGGGGCGTCCGCGGCCGGGCCAGTATCGGCGCGCCTGGAGCTCGCGCTGGAGCTGGAGTAGCTGGACATCCGCGTCGAGCAAGAAGCCCGCAACGTCCGGGTTCCGTCGCTTTCCCCGAGCCGCGCGGGTCGCCATGGCGCGAAGTGCATTCAGGTCGATCGCTTTCCGCCTCTCGCCAGCCGTGTTATCAGACACCTCAACATGGTACGCCCGCGCGCTTGCACTTGGCTGCTCGCCTGTCTTTTCGTCGCCTGCCAGTCCTCCTCCTCGGGACATGCCTCGTCGCCGTCATCGTCCTCGCTTCTGTGCCAGCCTGGCGGCGGCTTCTCTGCCCCCAACGACAAAGGCGTTCTCCTCGACGTTCCCGACCCTGCCTCGCACGCAACGATCATCGAGATATGGGCCCGCTGGTGCGAAGGATGCCAGCACGCTGTCCCGGCCCTGCTCGAGCAGCGCGGAAAGCTCGAGCCCGACGGCGTGCGTGTGGTCCTGCTCGGCGTGCTCGAAGACGACGAGTCGGTCGACGACGCCCGCGCCAAGCTCGCCTCCTGGGGCGTCTCGGAGCCCTTCATGATCGACCGCGGCGGCACGCTCATGCGACGCTTCGGGTTCTCCGAGCTGCCGGCGTCCGTGGTGCTCGACGCGCAGGGCAACGTGCGGTGGACGAGTCAGAAGGGAAGCAGCGCAAACGATGTCGTCGCGGCGGCTCTGAGCGCCGCGTCCCATACGTGTCCGTGACCGCGAGAAGCTGGTGAATGCGGACGGCGGAATCCAGCGTGCGCAGGAGCGCCCCTCTGCATTCCCCGCTCCCCCTTGCCAGGGGGCTGCGGATAGGAGTTCCGAACGGGTTTCGGCGATGATGGCGCGGATGGGCTCGGGCTCTCGCCACGTCGACGCGCTCGACTGCACGCCAACGTACTTCACTGAGTCGCCGGCTCGACTGCCCCGCTCTCGCTCGGGTAAACCCATCCCGCAAGCGATCCCGCCCTCCTCGGCGCCATCGTCGCGCTTGCACGCTCAACCGCCGAACCTCACCGAGATGCGTCCGGGCCAGTACGCCGCATGTCGGGCCTTTCGAAACACGCCCCCTGCCGCGAGCGAGCGGCCCGACACCGACTCCAGAAGCTCCGCTATCACCTTCGAGGGGTTCGGCACGGCTTGCGGGAGGTCCGCCATGACCTTCGCCAGCTTCGGCATGGGTTGCACGGGCCTCACGCTCGCCTTCGGGAGCTTCGGCGACGTCTGCACGGGGTTTGGTACGACCAGCAGGAGCTTCCGCAGTCGCGACAAGAGGTCCGGCAGAACGTTCGAGGGCTTTGGGACGGCGTTCGAGGGGTTCGGGACGGCGTTCGAGGGCTTTGGGACGGCGTTCGAGGGCTTTGGGACGGCGTTCGAGGGCTTTGGGACGGCGTTCGAGGGGTTCCGCAACGCCTCCATCGACGCGATGGTGTATTCGTCGGCGCAGGGGTTGGCGGCGTACGACGGAGACAAGATGCGCGAGATTCGATATCGGCTAAACCACGCCGACGGTTGCAAGGCGTCGAAGGTGGGCGACCCGGGAGCGGGCGGACGACGGGCGAGCCTGGCGCAGCGGGGCCGTCGGACGGAACGTAGCCGCGGGTGCGCCGCTCGGGGACGTGGCGGAATGCGTGGAGGGGTGGCGGTTCGCCATTTTGGTGGTTTCTGCCGGGGAATACCGCGAGGCGGAGGGCTTGTCGGGCGGGTTTCGGGGTGGCGGCCGCCACCGGAGCGCGTCGGCAAGTACGCGCAAATCCAGGCGACCGGACTGGCACGGCCGGTGCTTGATGTGAGCGCGCCGGTGCGAGTGCGCATAGCGCCGGCTCGCTGTTTGACAGGATGGACACGGGACGGTTGGGATTGTCCAGGCGGCTTGGGCTTCGGCCGGGTCGCCGTGGGTAAGTGGCGGGTTTTGACCTAACAAGAGGTGCCACTCGGCAGGCGCGCGCGCGTCTGGCGGGCTCGGTTGCGACGAGCGGCCGGCCCGGCAGGCGCGGCGCGAGAGGCCGGCGGTCGGCGCTGGAGAGGCGACGGCCCCGGCAGGCAGGAGGTGAAGCAGGCCCCCGGCAGGCAGGAGGTGAAGCAGAGCCCCGGCAGGCAGGAGGTGAAGCAGAGCCCCGGCAGGCAGGAGGTGAAGCAGAGCCCCGGCAGGCAGGAGGTGAGGCTGAACCCGGCAGGCAGACGTGTGCCCCGACTCGGCTCCCCGTTCGCCGTTCGCCGGATCTCTGAAAGCAGACCCCCGGCAGGCAGGAGGTGAGGCTGAACCCGGCAGGCAGACGTGTGCCTTCCATCTGATCGTCGATTGACCAGCCTCTAAGGTTTCGCTTCGATCCTGCCGTTCCCTCGGTCATGACCTCCGGCCAGCGGCCTCCGGACATCTCCCGCTTCATCAGCGCGCGCCAGCCGGCCGCCCAGGTCGACCCGCAATCGCTCGACCAACTCGGCCAACTCGTTCGCTCCGCCCTCCAGACCCGCCGATTCCGACCGCCCCTCCTGCCCGAGGTCGCCGCGCGCCTCTCTCGCCTCGTCGAGGACCCGGATGTCGACCTCGCCACCGTCGAGAAAACCGTCGTCAAAGACCCTGCCGTGGCCGCCCGGATCGTCGCCGTCGCCAACTCCGCAATCCACGGCGCCCGTGCTCCCGTCACCTCCCTGCGCTCCGCCATCGCTCGTCTCGGCCTCTACCGCGTGCGCGATGTCGCCTTCCAGGTCGTCGCGATGGGCAAGGTCTTTCGCGTTCCCGCCTATGCCGACCGCATGCGAGAGCTGTTCGAGGCCGCCCAGGTCGCTGGCGTGCTCGCCCGTGCCGTCTCCGACGCTTGCGGCGGCGCGTCCGAAGCCGCGTACCTGTGCGGTCTTCTCCACGACATGGGCGAGGCCAGCGTCCTCGGCATCGTGGCCGACGCATTCGCCACGCGCCAGGCGTCCCTGCCTGCGGTCGAGTTCCTCGCGCCGATGATTGCTGAGTACCATGCCGAGCTCGGTGCGCTGGTGTGCTCGGAGTGGAAGTTGCCCGACGTCGTCGTGGAAGCCGTCGCCTGGCACCACACACCCGAGCAAGCGACCCGCGTCGGTTCGCTCGCACCCATCGTGGCCGCTGCAGACCTGCTCCTCGGCCACATCGGCATGGGCACTGCCTGGCACCCCGTCACCAAGGCCGACCTGCCCGTCCTCGAGTCGGCGGGGTTGACCGCGGAACGAATCGGCCCGCTCCTGCGCTACGCGGAAGAAATCGCAGCCGACCGGCAATCCTGGGTCATGTCCGCTCCCTGACCCCATCCGTGGGACGCAGCGAAAAGCAAGACCCCAATCAACGACGGCCAAGGCGCCGCGCGGCCGCATCCCGACGCCGTCCTGACAGTCAACCAGCCCTGTCTACCGTCATGCCCGGCTGCCTGGCGCTCGCCGCGCACCACGCATCCTCAACCCCGGACCCCTGCGTCCGTTCTTCCTTGGCGAGATGCCGGAAGACTATCGAGTTCCCGTTTCGCGCGTCCAGGCCCGCCTCTGGCTCGCAGAAGGCGACGAACACGAGATCGTGTTGTTCTGTCCGCCGGACACCAGCGCGGCCAGCCTGCTGGAGGACGATCGCCGTTTCTTCCCCGCTCTAGGGGAAGGCAAGTTCATGCTGGTTGCTCGGGATTCCGTGGCTGCCTTGTGGGTGACCGCTCCGCCCGATCCGCCCCCCCAGGAGCTCGACCTGCCCACCGTCTCGCGGTCCGTCCATGTTCACCTGTCCCACGGTCGATCCATTCGCGGAACCATCCGATTCGTGTCGTCCGGTGTGCAGGACCGCACCGCCGACTTCCTCAATGAGCCGTCTCGCTGTTTCGACGTCCACACGTCCGGGCAAGTCGTTCACGTCGCCAAGCGCCACGTCCTGTTCGTCCTGGAGGAGTAACCGTGGTCGATATTGCCAGGTTGTTGACGTTCGCCGTCGAGCAGGGAGCCTCGGACCTGCACCTGTCCGCAGGCGAGTCTCCCATGCTGCGCGTGCGCGGCGACCTCACCAGGGTGGATCTGCCGCCACTCACGCCGGATGAAGCGCACCGCTTGATCTTCGACGTCATGACCGACGCGCAGCGGCGCACCTTTCAGGACCGCCTCGAGGTCGACTTCGCCTACTCCATGAGCAGCCAGCTTCGTTTCCGTGTGAATGCGTTCGTGCAGAACCGGGGCGAAGGGGCGGTGTTCCGGCACATCCCCGCCCAGATCCCGAGGTGGCAGGACCTCGGCTTGCCCCCCGTCTTGCGCCAGTTCTGCGATGCCGAAAAAGGACTCGTCCTCGTCACAGGCCCGACCGGCAGCGGCAAGTCGACCACGCTCGCCGCGCTCATCGACCTGCTCAACGAAACCATGGCCGGCCACATCCTCACCCTCGAGGATCCCATCGAATTCATCCACAAGCCAAAGCAGTGCATGATTAACCAGCGTGAGGTCGGCACCCAGACCCATTCCTTCGCCGCAGCCCTGCGAAGTGCCCTGCGCGAAGATCCGGACGTGATCCTGGTCGGCGAGATGCGCGACCTCGAAACCATCTCGCTCGCGCTCACCGCGGCCGAAACCGGTCACCTCGTGTTCGGCACGCTCCACACTTCCAGCGCTCCCAAGACCATCGACCGCGTCGTCGACGTCTTCCCCCCGGCTCAGCAGGCACAGGTTCGCGCGATGCTCTCCGAGTCGCTGATCGGCGTCGCCACGCAGATGCTGTTCAAGCGACGCGGCGGAGGCCGCGCTGCGGCCATCGAGGTTCTCGTCGCCACACCCGCGGTTCGCAATCTCATTCGCGAGGGCAAGACGCACCAGATCCCGTCCGCCATGCAAGCAGGTGGCAAGATTGGCATGCAGACCATGGAGTCCGCCGTCATCGACCTGGTCCGCCGCGGCGTCATCGCCCCTGGCGAGGCCCGCGCCAGGCTCGGCTCCTCCGACCAGCTACAGCAGTTCCTGCAAACGCTGACCCAGGAGAATGGCTGATGCCCGATGACTCCACCGCCGTGACGCCGCCCCCCTCCCTGCACCCGGGGCTCTCGCAAATGCTCCTGCACATGGCACGCATCAAGGCGTCCGACCTGTACCTCACCGTCGGAAGCCCCCCGGTGTTCCGCGTCGATGGTGTCGGCCACGCCGGCAGGGTCGCCCTCGACGCCCACGCCATCGACGAAATGGCCGAGTCGCTCATGAGTGAGGACCAGCGACGCGAGTTCCATTCCACGCACGAGCTCAACCTGGCCGTGATGATCGACGAGCAGTCCCGTTTCCGTATCAACGTGTTCCGTCAGCGTGGGGCCACAGGCATGGTCGCGCGCATGATTCACACGAAGATTCCCACCCTCGCCGACCTCCGGCTCCCCGACGTGCTGCGCCAGGTCGCGCTCTCCAAGCGTGGCCTCGTCCTGGTCGTCGGCTCCACCGGCAGCGGCAAGTCCACTACCCTCGCCGCGATGATCGACGCTCGAAACGACGCCGCAACCGGCCACATCGTCACCATCGAGGATCCGATCGAGTTCATTCATCCCCACAAGAAGTGCGTGGTCACGCAGCGGGAAGTTGGCACCGACACGCTCTCGTACCAGCATGCTCTCAAGAACACGCTCCGCCAGGCGCCGGATCTCATCCTCATCGGGGAGATCCGCGATGAGAGCACCATGGCCGCTGCCATCGAGTTCGCCGAAACCGGCCATCTGTGCCTGTCGACGCTCCACTCCAACAATGCCAGCCAGGCCATCGAGCGGGTCCTGAACTTCTTCCCACCGTCGCGCCAGCAGGAGATTCGGCTGCAGCTCTCGCTGAATCTGCGCGCCATCGTGTCGCAGCGCCTTGTCCCCGCGATCGGCGGCGGAAGAGCCGCGGTCCTCGAGATCCTCCTCGACACGCCCAGGATCCGCGACCTCATCAAGCGCGGAGAGATCGACGCGATCCCCGATGCCATGGAGCAGTCATCCGTCGACGGCTGCGCCACGTTCGACACTTCCCTGCTCAATCTAGCGGTCGCCGGCCGAATTTCCCCGGAAGAAGCGCTGCGCAATGCCGATCGGCCCAACGACCTGCGCTTGCGCCTCGACCGCGCTCGCCAAGCTGGCGGTGTCCCGCCCGTGAGCGTCGCCGAAGACCGCCCCCTACGACTCGTCACCCCCGACAACGGTCGCCCCGCCATCCGTAGGTGAAGCATCCACGCCGCCTCGATCGCAGTCACCCACGCGCAGCATTCGAATCGTCACACCGGGCATCTTGCACCCGAAACTCTCTCGCCGCGAGGACCGAGCCGCCGTACGATGGGCCATGACCTTCTGTCGTCTGTGCCTCACAGCGGCCACGCTCGCGCTGCTTGCCTCGTCCTGCGACCACAAGACCGGCGCCGGCGCCGCTGCACAGCCCGCTCCTTCGACGCATTCCCCGAGCATCCCCGACCAGGCCCCGCCTCCCCTCGCTTCGTCCGCGCCCAGCGCTGTCGCATCGGCTCCTTTGGTCATGGCTCCGGCCGACCCGATCCAAGCGCTGTTCCACGGCGCCCCGGCCCCCGACACCCGGCGCAGCGAAACCATCACCGCAGCAGGCGGCGTCTACGCTGGTCTGCCGCCGGAATGGTCCACGCAGGATGTCTACAACGAGTACCTCATCGCATCGACCAAGCAGGCGAAAGCCATGGTGTACCTGGTGGTGGGGGGTACCCTCGCGCACGACCAGCTCGAAGCCTTCGCCAAGGGAGCTGCCTACCCGATCTACTTGAAGAGCATCGATTGGGATTCACCATGGGTCGACGTCACCGTCGGTGCCCAGGGCTACGTCGGCAAGGCTCGGCGCGGACATGGCGCATCCATCTACTCTGCAACGACCCGCAGGGCAGCCGTGGTCGTGGGAATCGAGGTTCCCGATCGGAAGAACATCTTCGTCCTCGGGTCATGGGATGAACCCGCTCCCGAGGTCGAGAAGCAGTTCGGCGAGATCGTGCGTGGGATCGGACGGTGCAAGCACAAGCCCAAACGTGGATGCGTACCCGTGATGCCCTCCGGCGCGGAGGATGAGCTGCCCGACCCGCCAAGGGCCGGGCCAGGGTCGTCGCCCTTCGGCTGAGAGGCTGCCCGAGCAACTGCCCGATCCGGGCTGCACCGCCCGTGCGATCACCGGACAGCGACGCGCGCGGATCGACACGGCCGCCCCGCGCACCACATCGCCATCACTCTCCTTCCACCGCAGCGTCCAGATCCAACGTCACCAGCTTCAGCAGCTCCTCGTTGCTCATCTCCGTCAGGAGCTTCTCCGCGCCCGCTCCCACCACCTTCTCCGCCAGCTCACGCTTCGACGCGATCAACGAGTCGATCCGCTCCTCCACCGTACCCTTGCACACGAGCTTGTGCACCAGCACATTCTTCTTCTGGCCAATGCGGAACGCGCGGTCCGTCGCTTGGCTCTCCACCGCTGGGTTCCACCACCTGTCGAAGTGCACGACGTGCGACGCCGCGGTCAGGTTTAGACCCGTGCCCCCGGCCTTGAGCGAAAGCACGAAGAACGGCGGGCCATCGTCGCGCTGAAAAGCTTCCACCAGCTCCTTGCGCTTCTTGACCGGCACCTGCCCGTGCAGCACCAGCCCCGGCCTCCCAAACGCCCGCGACAGATGCGCCTCAAGCGGCGCCGTCATCTCCCGAAACTGCGTGAACACCAGCATCTTCTCCTGGCGCTCCCCGACTTCGCCAGCGATCTCCAGAAGGCGCATCAGCTTCCCGCTCGCGTCCCTCTGCCACGCGCCGTCGCCCAACCAGTGCGACGGGTGATTGCAAATCTGCTTGAACCGAAGCAGATACGCGAGGATCGTCCCTCGCCGCGACATGCCCTCCGCCTCATCGAGCTTCCGAGCCAGGTCCTCCACCGCTTCTTGGTACATCACCGCCTGCACGCGCGTGAGCGGACACCACGCCGTCATCTCCGTCTTCTCCGGCAGGTCGTCGATGACGTTCGGGTCCGTCTTGAGCCGGCGCAGGATGTACGGGCCGACCAGCCTGCGCAACGTCGCGTAGTTTCCCTCCCGATCCATCCGCTTGGCCTCCTCCCCGAACCGCCTCGCCGATCCCAGCAGGCCCGGCAGCAGGAAGTCGAAGATCGACCACAGGTCCGACAGACGGTTCTCAATCGGCGTGCCCGTCAGACACAGACGCGTCCGAGCCTTCATCGACTTGACCGCACGTGTCTGCCGCGCCCCAGGGTTCTTGATCGCCTGCGCCTCGTCCAGCACCAGCAACCGCCAAGCCACTTCCCGCATCCACGGAAAGCGGTGCGCCGACCCGTACGTGGTCATCACCAGATCCACGCCGTTCAAGTCGGGCCTGGCGCCATCGCCTGTACGATCCTCCGGCGCCGCCGACCCGTGCGCGACGCGCACCACCAACGACGGCGCAAAGCGACCAATCTCCGCTCGCCAATTCGCAAGGAGCGACGCCGGGGCCACCAGCAGGCTCGGTGCACCATCGGGCTCCCGCTTGAGCTGCAGCAGCAACGCCAACACCTGGATCGTCTTGCCAAGCCCCATGTCGTCGGCCAGACATCCGCCGAGCCCGAGCGCGGCGATCGTGCGCAACCACCGCACTCCCACCTGTTGATACGGGCGAAGTGTGGCCTTCAGCTCTGCGTCCACGCCCACGGCATCGGAGCGCTCGGGGGACCGCAGGCGCGCAAGCACGCCCTCGAGCCAGGCTCCTGCCGACACCTCGGACCAGCCATCATCATCCCCGGTCCCGCTGTCCATCGACGCGCCCAGGCGCCCCTGCCCGGCCATCAGCCGCATCGCGTCGAGGAACGAAATGCCTTCCCGCTCGAACTGCCGTTCAGCCTTCCGCCAGTACGCGAGCACCTCGTCCAGCTTGCTCCGATCGACCTCCACCCACTTGCCCTTGAGCAGCACCAGCTCGTCGGTGCCGCGCGCGATCGCCCGCCATTCGTCGTCGCTGATCGGCTCTCCGTCGATCGTGGCTGCGACCGAGAAGTCCAGCAACGCGCTCGCTCCAAGCCCAGCCGGGCGCGACGATCCGATCGTCACCTTCACCGTGGGCCGTGGGGGACGCCGCACGCTCCACCAGTCCGGTACGCGCACGAGCACGCCTGCTGCCTCGTACAGCGGGATCTCTCTCAGGAACGCGAGCGCTTGCTGCGGAGTCCACGCGAGCGGATGGAACACCTCACCGGACTCCACCAGCCGCCGCACCACTGCGCTGGTCTCGGACGCTTTGTGAATCGGCGCGAGTAGCGTGAGCAGCTTGCCCCGTGAGCCCTCGCCCGCGTACTCCTCGAGCGCCTTGCCCAGCGGGATGTGCTGCGGGCGCGCGTAGTCTCCGATGCGCGACGTGTACGTCGCCATGAACGCAAACGGTGCGGAGGGGTGCCGCTTGTTCTCCGCCAGGTGGAACCAAACCCGACCGACGTGATTCCAGACCGGATCCCAGCTCCGAAGAAGCTCTTGCACAGGCCCGGGGTGCGCAACCAGCGCCGAGCGCGCAGCGGCCGTGACGCCCTCCCACCATGACCGCAGCACCCTGGCGTTGACGTACTCGCCTCCGGTCATCGGCGGAACCGATTCGGCAAGAGCCTCCAGCTCACGGTCCGGGGCTTCAGGGGCGACCGTGGCGCGACAGGCATCGAGCTCGGGCTGCGCGCACAGCGCCGACACGAACAGCCTGCCGAACGTTCTGCCGAACGCCAGCGAAGCGTCGAGCCTCGACGACGTCTCCGCGGCACCCAGGTGCAGCAGCCCATGGAACGGACCACGGTCGAACGCGGCACGCACCCGCGCTGCCACCGCTGGGGCGAGCGCTTCGACGTCGCTCGGCTCGTCGGTCAGATACGGCAGACCCGACGGCCTCACGGCAAGGCGTTGGAACGGCAACTTCGCTTCGTCTGACATGAGAACGCTGTGCTGCGCCTCTTAGCACGACGCGATCCGAGGCTGGGCGACAAGCCCGGCTCCGGTCCCCTCGCGGGCCACCCGCGCTCCGTCGCTCGGGGCGTCGGGCCCACGAGATTCGTCGGTGCACACCGGCTTCCGCAACATCCCTGGTTGTGTCCGGCCAATGGCAAGTGGTACCGTCTTGTCGGCGCACGCGCATGTGCGCAAGCGCCGCGACGTATGCAACCGCCACCCTCGGGGGCCTTGAAAGCAATGGGGAACTAGCCAGATGCGCTGGAAGATCATCACGATAAACGGTGGCATCATCATTCTCCTCGGATTGTTCCTCTACGCGCTGCTGCGCATCCAGCTCACGGACCTCGTGTCCAACGAGGCCCGCATCCAGGCTGATGCCACGCGCGTCGTGTCTGCCGCCAACGCGCAACTCCAGCTCGATGCCCTCCGGGTCGAGCGTTGGCTGTCCGAGCAGGCGCTGAACCCGTCCCTTCGCGAGCCCTTCCTCGCAAGCATCGCGAACGCACGCGCCGAAGGCGCAACCGAGCAGTGCAACCGTATCCAGGCCGCCGCCGCCCAGAGCCCTGTGCTCGCCACCACGCCTCCCGCCATCGTCGCCCTCGTCGACGTCAACGGCGTCACGCTCGGCCGCAACGGCAGCAACCTCATGCGCGGTGAGGATCTTGGCAAGGCCCACCCCAAGATGAAAGAAACGATCGCCGCAGGAGGCACCGGATCGTCCATCTGGTACAACCCGCAGCAGTCCCAGCAGTGGTTCGTGTCTTACGCGACCATCCGCGACGCTGTTGGGAAGGTCGTCGGAGGTGTCGTCTACGGGACCCCGCTCAACGACGAGCGCCTCACGCGCACCACCGACAAGACCAGCGGCGGAACGATCGTCGTCGGCATCCCCTCTCCCAGAGGTTTGGAAGCCGTCGCCAAATCGAGGACCGTACCGCCCGAGATCGCTTCCTCGATCACACAGGATCCCCTTGCCGCCAACATCCTCGCATCCCTCAAGCGCGACAACGCCTCCCTCGTTGCCGGTGGTCCGGCAGACTGGATCATCGTTGCCAACGAGCTGGGCGGCTACGGTGACGAACGCCAGGCCGTGCTGCTTGCGGTCGCCCCGGCCAGACCGGCCGACCTCAGCGGCTTGACCACCGCCATTGCGGGCATGGTCGCCCTGGGTCTCGTCCTCGTCTCCGTCGGCGGTGTTCTCCTCGGCAACTACATCTCGAAGCCCATCGAGGAGCTGGAGGAGGGCCTCCTGCAAATCCTCAACGGCCGCACGGACCTGCGCTTCGAGCTCGAGCATGCGGTCCTCGGCGGGCTCGTCTTCCGCATCAACACCTTGCTCAACCAGCTCATGGGCGTGCAGGAAGACGACACCGACGAAGATGGCAGGCCGTCCCTCGCGCCGTCTGCCAAGGCCTTCGGCGGTGCGCTCGAAGTGGACGAGAACTCCACCGCAGGAGCGGAGCAGATCGACGCCAACGTGGCCGCCGCGCTCGCCGCTGAACCGGCTGCAGCCTACTACCGGCGCATCTACCAGGAGTACATCCAGGCCAAACGCACCATCGGCGACCCGACCGACCACATCACCGAGGCGTCCTTCGTCGAACGCATCCAGCAACGAGAGCAGGAGATGGCAGCCAAAACCGGACGGCCCGTGCGCTACCAGGTACAGCTCCGTGGCAAGGAAGTCGTCCTGATCGCAGTCCAGATCGGTTGACCATCGACCGCGGTCCCGCGCGACGCAGGGCCCCCCTACGACTACATCCCGACCGCCCGCTCGACGTGCTATGACGCAGGCCGTCCGTCCCTCGGTGGAAGGGCGTGAGAAACACGCGCCTGGCCGGGTTCTCAGGCTGGGCGTCGGTCCCGCCGACGGGTCGTGCGAACAACGAATTGCTTTTGCGAGGCTGTCTCCATGGGGCTGTTCGACATCTTCAAGAAGTCCAAAACCACGAGCGACAAGAACGACGGCGCGCCCCCCGCTCCCGACAAGAACATCGTGCGCCTCGGTCGTGTTGCCGCAGACAAGCACGCCCAGAACTATGATCGGCTCGAAGCCATCCAGGCCCTTGGCGCAGTCGGTACCGCCGAGTCTGCCGCGGCCCTGCTCAAGCGCTTCACCTTCTACATCGAGCCATCCATCACCGACCAGGAAGAGAAGGACACGGCTTTTGAAGGCATCCTAGCCGCTGGAGAAAAGGCCATCGAGCCCATCCGCGAGTTCTGCGTTCGCGCTGAAAGCCTTACCTGGCCACTGAAGCTTCTCCAGGAGTTGCTCGAGGAGGACGACTACGTCGACGAGTTGCTCTCGCTGCTGGAACGATTCGACACCGAGTACACGAAGAACGTCGAGCCGAAGTTGCAGCTCATCGCCGCGCTGGAGGGCAAGAAGCGCGACGACGTCCGCGCGGCCGTCGAACCGTTCCTGGAAGACGTCAACGAGCCGGTTCGCTTTCACACGGTGAGCACCGTGTTCGCGCTGGAGGATCCGCAATCTGCGGCGTCGCTGTGCAAGACTCTGATCGACGAAGAGTCGGTGCGTGTGAAGAACCGCATCTGCGAAGGCATGCTGGCGCGTGGGTGGACCGTTCCTGACGACCTGGCGGAAGGTGTGCAGCGCGCACTGCCTCAAGGCTTTCGCCTCGACGGAAAGCAGATCAAGCGCTCGCGATGATGCTGCTTCGAGTGCGGCGTCAAGCTGGCTTCTTGCCTTGGTCGCTTGTTCTTCGAAGGTGAACGCGCCGGCTGCAAGCGGACGCTCAGGGGCTGCTCTTGAGTTCCTGCGGCAGGAAGATGCTGAAGCTGAGCGTAATCATCTGGTTGAACTGATAGCCCCGGTCATCCTTGTCGACCTTGTAGTCGGGCCCCTTGTTGTCCGGCGGGCCGCCGCGCGAATCGAAGCCGGATGGATTCCAGGAGAAGGGCAAGGCGCGATACTCGAGCCCGAAGCCGGTCCATCGCCCTGGGTAGAAGCTCAACCCGAGTCCGAACGTCGGCGCGATGGTCATGCGCGACTCGGTCGGATAGGGCTTGACCGGCTTGTTCGTCGCGCTCACCGGACCCGGTTGCTGGAGCACGGTCTTACCCGGGTCGTTGAAATCCTCCGCAGAGTAGTCCGAGCGCTCCTTCAGGCCCACGAATGCCGGACCACCGAAGAAGTAGATGTCTGTGTCGACAAAGATCTTCTGGAATACGGCCAGCTTGCCTCGGAACGGGACCGCCGTGACCTGAGGGGCGAACACCCACTGAAGTTGACCGAGTTGCTCCGGGAAGTTGTACCCCACGCTCAGTAGCGACGCGTTCCGGTCCGTCAGCGTGCGCGCATCGCCGTCATGCGACGGGTCCCAGCGTTCCTTGTTGACCTTGTCGATCTGGTCGGTGAGTCCCGTGTTCATGTGCACGACGCCGTAGGCGCCCCACGCACCGAGCCCCAGCCAGTCGGCCAGGTGGTATTGCACCCTCGCGCCCGCCATGATGGTCCGCGAGTATTCGTCGAGCAAGGTGAACGACACCGTCGGCGCAAGCTCTATCCGCCCCTTGCGGTGCCAGCGCAGCTGCCGAACTGCCGGGGCGCCTGCCAACGGGCCCGTCAGCTGGATCTCCTGCGCCTGCGCCGGGGACTCGACCGCGAGCAGTCCTCCCAGCGCCAGCAGTCCCGTGGCGATGATTCGTCGCATGATCGCTGCCCTCGTCTTTCGCTTTGCCATCATCGGTCCTCTGTTCCGAGTCACCCGTCACTTGGGCAAGCGGTACTCCCAGGAGAACGGCAGGAAGATCGACACGCCTACCTGGGCTTGGACGTTGTTGGTCAACTTGCTATCGCCGAACCAGTTGTCTTTGTTCTCGCGCCAGGCAATCTGGTCGGCCTGTCCCTGCTGAGTGTCTACGTTGAACATCGCGTCGTAGTTCTCGATGTTCTCGAGCTTCTCGTTGTACACGTAGTCGCGCAGCTCAAGCACCCCGGCGAACCAGCGATTGAAGAAGATCCGCACACCCAGACCGGCGTTGAAGGCAACCTTCGGCTCGTAGCTGAAGTTCCGGTACCTGGGATCGAACACGACGATCGGACGCGTCGAGATCGCTCCGACACCGCCCACGACGTAAGCGTCCCAGTGGAAGATGAAGTCGCCGAAGCCTGCGAACTTGCCATACATCGGAACGTACGAGAAGTTGGCAGCGGCCGACCACTGGTACTCGTTCAGCGGAACACCAACGCGCACCGCGCGACGAGTCGCCGCGTTGAACGCCGAGTCCTTGTTCAACCCCTGATACCAGTTGAAATTCGCGCCTACTGCCATCACGTTCGTAATCCAGTAGTTCAACGCGATCCCAGGCGCAGGGTGCGAAACGAACTGGTCGTTCATCGTCAGCGACCAGTACGGCTGGATCTCGAAGCGATGACGCCGCAGCGCATAGATCTGCTGCACCGCGTACATCTGCGGATTCAGATCGCGCTTGGCCGCTTCCTCCATACTGATCTTCGGGCAAGCGTCCGGGTCGAGCTTGCAGATGTCCTCCAGGCTCCCGCCTTCGGCCGCAGGCTCTGCGCCTTCCGGCTCGCCTTGCGCTCCTGGCGTCGCCTCGCCTTCCTCACCCTCGGGAGCGTCCGCATCGAACTCCGTGTCGCCAGCCGCCCCCGCGGCTCCAGCCTTCCCAGCCTGTGGCTGTGGCTTTTTGTCTCCTGGCTTGGCCGCAGCCCCAGGCTTCTCTTTGTCTCCAGCGGGCTTGGCCTTCCCCTGCGCACCGGCAACTGCCGGCACCAGCAAAAGTGCCATCGCCACGAGGAGTCCCGTGCGAGCCTGCTTCATTGTGACCCCTTCCGCATCTTTCGGTCGCGAAGTTGACAGGCCTAACTCGTCAGAACCATTGACAAAAACTGCAAGACCCAAGAACGCGCGGCACTATATCACGGCCGATTTCGCCCGATCAACTACGAATTGAACCTGCGATGCTCTTCGCTCTGCATGAAACTTTCCGCTCCTATGCCGCCGCCTCGTCGCTGCCGTCGCCTGTGCCCAACAGCGCCTCCACAAACTCCTCCGCGTCGAACTTCCGCAGATCCTCCGCCCGCTCGCCAATCCCAATGTAGCGAACCGGCAGCTTCAGCTCGTCGCAAATCCCCAGCACCACGCCGCCCTTCGCCGTGCCGTCCAACTTCGTCAGCACCACCCCCGTCAACGTCAGCGCCTCGGCGAACTGACGCGACTGCGCCATCGCATTCTGCCCGTTGGTCGCATCGATGACCAGCAGCGTCTCGTGTGGCGCTCCCTGCAGCGCCTTGCCCATCGTGCGCACTACCTTCTTCAGCTCGTCCATCAACGGCGCCTTCGTGTGCAGTCGCCCCGCCGTGTCCGCTAGCACAACGTCTGCCCCCGTCGCCACGGCCTTCTGGATCGCTTCGAAAATCACCGCTCCGGGATCCGCCCCATCCTTGCCCTTCACAATCTCGCACCCCACACGGCGCGCCCACACTTCCAACTGCTGCACCGCCGCCGCGCGGAACGTGTCTCCCGCCGCCAGGATCACCTTCCGCCCGTCTGCCTTGAGCTGCGTCGCAAGCTTGCCGATCGTCGTCGTCTTGCCCGACCCGTTCACCCCCACCATCAACACCACTGTCGGTCGCGTCCTGAGCGTCAAACCGCCGTCCCCCACACCCAGGATCCGGCGCGCCTCCGCGCGGAACGCACCCCACACCTTCTCCTGATCGTCAAGCTCCTTCTTCTTCAAACCGTCCCGCAGCCGATCGAGAATCGCACGCGTCGTCTGCACCCCCACGTCGGAAGTGATCAGCACCTCCTCCAATTCATCGACGATCTCCGGCGCGATCTCCTTGCTTCCCGTGATCAGCTTCGCCAGACGACCGAAGAAGCCCTCCTTCGCCCGTGACTTGCCTAGCCCTTTGCGCAGCCCCTCGACGTCGCGCTCACGCCGAGCCACCGGCGTCGGTGCCAGTGCCTCGCCCACCGCAGGCGCTGGCTCCGGTGCCTCCTTCTCGACTGCTGCGGGTCCCGTTCCCTGCTCGGTCGGCGCAACCTGCTCTGTCGCCACGGCCCCGGCTTCGGACTTCGTTTCATCACCGGTCTTGTCCTGCGCGGCAGCCGTGGGCTCCTCCGGCTCCGTCTTCGCATCCTGCTGCGTGGCGCCCTCCGTCTTTGCAGGCTTCGGCTCCTCCTCCTCCTTCTGCTTCGCCGGCTCCTCGGGCTTCTTCGGTTCGGACTCGGCCTCCAGCTTCTTTGGCTCCGGCTTCTTCGGCTCCGGCTTCTTCGGCTCCGGCTTCTTCGGCTCCGCCTTTGGCTCCGGCTTCTTCTCGAGCTGCTTGGGTCCCTGCGCCTCCGGCAGTTGCTCCGGCGTCGGCTTGCGCACGAAGAACCAGTAGAGCGCGCCAAGCACGGCGACGCTGATCACGATGTACAGGACAGTTTCCATGGGCCGTACTCTCCGGCAGTCAGGCTAGCGGGTGGCGCACTATAGAAAGACCGCAGACGATCCGTCAACGCACAGGTGGCCCTCCCGGCTCCAACGCCATCACTTCCCGCTCGACCGCAGCGTCCACCTGCTCCGGCCCATATGCCCCGTGCTCCAATCGACGCGCCCATGTCCCGATGTCGTGCCGCGGATGACGCTGCCCCATCGCCACCCGCGCTACATGCCCCGGCGTCGGCTCCGGCGTCCTGTCCCATGGACGCCCTGCGCGACGGGCCCAGCCCACCAGCCGGTCCAGCAGCGCACGCTTGCGGCTGACCATCGCGACAAGCAACTCGCTCGCTGGCGGAAGAGGACGTGTGATCTCCGCGTGAAACGGCGCGTCGACACGAAGCTGGAGCTCGTGCTCCGCACTTTGCACCTCGAACGAGAAGGTTCCATCCGCCGACGTCGTCACCTCTGCGAGAACGTCCAGATCTCGGAACGACGGCGCGATCACCCGCACACGAGCGCCCGCGATGCCCTTGCCGTCGTGCGCGTCGACCACGCGCCCGGTCCAAGTCGATCGTGCCCGCGCTGCACCGACCACCTCGAGGGACGGTTCTCCAACACGCCGCGGCGGGTCCACCGCGACATCGGCTCGTCGGCTCGGTCGTCGCCACCCGCGCAGCAACCACGCCAGCACGAAAGCAGCCGCCATCACCGGAAACACCCGCCACCACACGCGAGGCCGCGCGACCGTGAGCAGCACGGGAACCGATGGACCGGCCTCGTAGAACGGAGCCTCCGGTGCATAGCGAAGCGTCAGCTCCGTCTGCGACATGTCGCGCGTCGGCGTGAACGTCGCCACCACCCGCGCCTTTCCCCCAACGACGCGTCCCACGCCCACGGCGGCGTTGCCCCACGACGCCTCGACCATGCCCCCGTCCACGACGCCTCTTCCGGTCGTCGCGCGGACCACCATCTCCACCCCCCGAATCGGATCGCCGTGCAGCGCTGAACCGTCGACCTGCAGGCGTACCCGGCTGCTGCGTACCACCGCCACCGTCTCTTCCGCCGCGGTCAGTTCGTCGCTGCCGCCGAACCGCAACCGCAGCCGCCCCACGCCTGGACCATCGACCGACGCGCTTGCCAGATCGAAGTGCAGGGTGCCGTCCTCCTCGGTCTTGGTGGTCCCCAGAACCTTGCCCGCCCCGTCGTCGAGCATCACCTCCCGCTGGGCGGCAGACACGCCAGCCGGTACGATCAAGCGACCGAACACCATGATGCGTGGTGCGTCGAGGTCGAGCCGCTCGGGACGCGGTGCAAACGCAACCGCTGCCGTCTGTAGCCCGGCGTCCCAGCTCACCTCCGCGCGCGTCCCCTCATGCAGCGCGTCACCCCCGAACACGGCCCGGATCGTGGCCTGGCGAACGCCCAATACACCGTCCACGCAGAACGCCCCGTAGTCGTCGGCTTGTACCGGGTGCTCGGCGTGCAACTCGGGCGTCGACGGACCTCCCCCATGGCAAGGCCGGACGTCCATCCAATCGAGGGATGTGTTGGCGGTGGTGATCGCGGACAGCGCGATCGCCGCGTTGGATATGGGAGTGCCCACTTCATCGCGGAGCACGCCCGAGACGCGAAGCGCGCGCGACGGTCCGACGGCGTGCAGCTCGATGCGGCTCGAGCCGCGGACT
>Ga0272446_1003261_pt1 | contig 20756 bp, 31 predicted proteins | sample YNPCB0061_FD_194587 | JGI IMG/M metagenome (GOLD analysis project Ga0272446, IMG submission 194587) | Hot spring microbial mat communities from Yellowstone National Park, WY, United States - YNP-CB-006-1 | ecosystem: Environmental > Aquatic > Thermal springs > Hot (42-90C) > Sediment | place...
ATGCTCTCCACATCGGGCTTTTCCATCACCCCCAAAAACTGCCGCGCATACGAAGACAAGGACTCCACATACCGCCGCTGCCCCTCGGCGTAAATGGTGTCGAAGGCCAGGGTGCTCTTGCCCGAGCCCGAGACCCCCGTAATGACGATGAACTGCCCGCGGGGCAGTTCAACGGTAATGTTCTTCAGGTTGTGCTCTTTGGCACCACGGACGATAATCTTGTCCATCCGCGGAGTATAACACCTGCGCTGGGGTTATGTAAATAACATACGCTACACCGCATAAATGGTGTATGATACGAAGTTTGGCCCCAAACCAAGAGAGCCCACCGGGCTTTATCGCACCACCAGGTCGGCCACCCAGACGATCTCGCAGGCCCCGTTGCCGGTGTCGTAGCGCACGGTGGAGGTGTTCCAGTAAAAGCCGTTGGGGCCGCTCACATTGACCAGAAAACCCTTGATGCGAACGATGTGGCCGGGCTTGAGGCGCTTCAGGCGTAGCTCAATGTTGGGGTTGCCTGGAATCAGGTGCATGTTAGCGCTGCTGAGAATCATCTCTTCCAGCGGGATGGGTGGCTCACGTAACCAGGTGTAAAAGTAGAAGCGATCCGACTGCCAGATGCGCAGCTTGCTGATCACCACAGTATCGGACATCCGCCCCCAGCCTAAAGCCAGGTCTACCGGCGAGATGGCTGAGGCAGCATCGTAACGGTAGAGACGCTTGGAAAGCACACGGGCCTCGAGCTCAAAATAGGCCACCGGCCTGAACCGAAAACCCGGCTTTTCCAGGCGCACCTCGCTTTCGGGGGTTAGCTGGGCCTGAAAAGGGGCATGGGGGGCCAGCACCCCCGGTGGGCGTGCTATGGGGCGGGCCTGCACCTCCCGGATGAACCAGAAGGTTCCGCCCACCAAGATCAGGAGCAACCAAACCAGCCGCACCTTTGCAGTGTAGCCAGGATGGAGCGGCAAGCTTGGTCAAAGGCCCGCTGCGAAGCCAATCACGACCCCCCACAAGCTATGGAGTCTCCCAAAGTTCGATGATTGTACCTCTGCGTTTAGTGCCCCAGGCGCAGGGAGCGCCATGAAAAGTCGCTGTACACAAAATTTTTGGACTGTCGGCAGTGCCAGGGGTCAGATTTCGTCCTTGGCCAGGTCGTTGAAGCGCACGTGCTGGGCGTGGAATTGCAGCTCTACCGTGCCGGTGGGGCCGTTGCGCTGTTTGCCCACAATTATTTCTGCGATGCCCGCCTTCTCGGAGTGGGGGTTGTAGTAGTCATCGCGGTAGATAAACATCACCAGGTCGGCATCTTGCTCAATTGATCCCGATTCCCTCAGGTCGGAGAGCATGGGTCGCTTGTTGGGGCGCGACTCCACCGCCCGCGAAAGCTGCGAAAGCGCGATTACCGGGACATTCAGCTCGCGGGCCAGTCCCTTGAGGCCACGGGAAATCTGGGCGATCTCCTGCTGGCGGTTCTCGCCGCCGTTTTTGCTTCCTCCGGGGCCAGACATCAACTGCAAGTAGTCAATCACAATCAGGCTTAGCTTATGCTGGGTGTGCAGGCGACGGGCACGAGCCCTGAGTTCCATCAAGGTCATGTCGGAGGTGTCGTCAATCAGGATGGCGGCCTCGGAGATGCGGCCCGCCACATCTACTAAGCGGGAAAAGTCGCGGTCGGTGAGCTGTCCCTGGCGCAGCCGGTTCATGTCAATGCGGGCCTCGGAACAGAGCATCCGGGTAACCAGCTGCACCGCTGGCATCTCCAGCGAGAAGATGGCCACCCCGGCCCCCTCGCCCCGCAAGGCCACGTTTTGCGCGATGGTAAGAGCAAAGCTGGTCTTACCCATACTGGGTCGGGCGGCAATGATGTTGAGTGAGCCGCTGGTAAGACCGCCAATCATAGCATCGAGCTCGCGGAAGCCAGTCCTGACCCCATCAACCTGGCCCTTGTTCTCGTAGAGCAGCTGGATGTGCTCGAAGGTTTCATGAACAAGCTCCTTCATGCTCTGGAACTCAGACCTGGCCCCCTGGGTAGAGACCTCGAGCACCTTGCGCCCAGCCGTGTCGAGGATGTCCTCGAGGCTCCCTTCTTCGTCATAAGCCATCTTCATGGCCTCACCCGCAGCAGCTATCAGCTTGCGCAAGGTCCACTTCTCGGCCACAATGCGCCCGTAGTAGTCGGCATAAGCGGCCGTAGGGGTGTGTTCCGAAAGGCCCACCAGGTACGAAAGCCCCCCCACGTTCTCGAGTTCGCCGTTCTGGCGCAACTCCTCCGAGAGCGTTACCAGATCCACCGGGTCGCGCCGGGCCCGCAGCGCCACCATGGCTTCCCAAATTTTGCGATGGGCTTCTTTGTAAAAGGCATCGGCGGCCAGCAAGCCCTCGAGCCGATCCAAAACCTCGCTGTCCAGCAGCACCGAGCCCAGCACGCTGGCCTCGGCATCCAAGTTGTGGGGCGGAACACGGCCCTCGAGCGGTGTGGTTGCCATTGCAATTCTCCTAAAGCAAAACCCTATTCAGCGAGTTTCTACTCTATTCAATTCGCAGAGGTTTGGCAAAGGCTCCTTAACTAGGCCGATTACAAGGGCTTGGCTCCCCTGGAGTTCCTGGCTAAACTACAGGCGGAGTCGGTTCCCCAAGAGTCTCAGATGGGTTGACCGATTACACTTGCCAAGTCGGTCAAGCTCTGTTATATTCTTACCTGCTACCGGCGCATCGATCCGCGATAGCTCAGCTGGTAGAGCGCTCGACTGTTAATCGAGTGGTCGCAGGTTCGAGCCCTGCTCGCGGAGCCAGAAAACCCAGGGAAACCTGGGTTTTTTTATTTTCGCACACACTCGGCCTCCCGCAGGCACAACCTCCCCCCGCCCAAACAGCAAAAGAGGGGGCATGGCCCCCTCTCGTTCAAGCCTCAGCGCCTATCGGCGCAACTCAAAGTAGGTCTCGGCCAGGGGAATGCCCGCGTAGGAGACCGTGGTCTTGTACTGGCCGGTGCCCCAGCTGGAGCCGGTCTTGAGGTTGAAGATGTAGTGCCCACTGTCGGGGTCGTAGCGCCAGGCCGTGGAACCGGCGCTGAAGTCATCCGAGGTGGTTTGTTCGTAGGTTTCGGTGGCAGCGCCCGTGTTGACGAGCTTCAGCCGCAGGCCAGCAGCCAGGTCGGTGGCGGGGGTGCCATCCGCGTAGCGGGGCGGATAGAACTTGTGGGGGATGGTGGAGCCGCGCTTGTGGGCGCTGTAAGGCGCGACCTCCCGCAGCGGCGGCAGGAACCCTACCCCACTGGTATTCAGGCCCACAAACACGTTAAACGAGACCGGCGCGCTGGTGTTGGGGCTGGGATAGGCCGAGGAGTCGGTGGCCGTGCAGCTTACGGTGGTCAGGCTTCCAATGGCTAGCGTGCTGCCGTCGGCCGGGGTGCACTGGATGCTTACCTGAGGCGAGACATTGTTCACGTCGGTGGCCGTAATGCCCAGCCCCGCAATGTCCAGCACCGCGCCGTGGATGTTGACCGCAATCAGGTTGACCTGGCCGGTGGGCACCCCCGAGAACACCGGAGGGGTGGTGTCTTGTACATTCACCTTAAAGCTGCCGCTGGCCGAAAGCCCACTCGAGTCGGCTACGGAGCAGTTCACCGTGGTCTGGCCCAGCGGGAAGGTGCTGCCGCTGGCAGGGGTACATTTCACCTCGCTGCTCAGGTCGCCATCCTGCTGGTCGGTGGCGGTAACGACATAGTTCACTACGGCCCCTGCACTGCTGGTGGCTTCGGCGGTGATGTCGGCGGGTAAGGTTAGCGATGGCGGGGTGTTGGGTGCGGCGCAGGCGCTGAAGGCCACGTGGATGGTGACATTACCACCCGAAGTATTCAAGGCCGCCGGCGCGCTGGTACTCACGTTGAAGGGCACAATGGTGAAACTGCTGGTTCCTGTACCGCCACCGCTGGTATTCCTCAGGGTAACCGTAACGGCCCTGGTAGTGGGCGAATCGGTCGCCGCTCGAGCGGGCACGTGGACGGTAACCGGAGCCGAGCCCGCCCAGGCCGTTCCGTTATATGTCCAGACCGTATTAACCTGGAAGCTCGCAGGGTTTGCCTGCCTCCCGGTAATCGTGTACGTGATGGTTACGGTCTCGTCGGGGAAGGTGGTGCAGTTCTGGCCGTTGAGGCTCACCGGCGTGGTGACAGAGCCGCCCAGGTTGGCGCTTGCCGCGAGGTCGGACAGGGGGCGCACCCCTGGGGCCCGTAGGGCAGGGGCCGGGGCGGGAATCCCTTCGGTAATAACGAGTTCGGTGGGGCCGGCCTCGAGGGCGGGTTGGCTATTGCAGGCGACCAAAATACCCACTGCGCCAACGAGGAGACCAAGGCGCTGGACTACCAACTTCCAATCCATACTATCCTTCTGAGGTGTTTCCTCAGCATCATGAAAGCATGCACAGATAAACTCCAAATTAACATTTTTTACAGGTTACGCTCAAATAACGCTCATCTTTTGGAGGGTTCAGAATCAAACAAAATCAAAATGCTTGGCTATCATCTAGTTAGAAAAAATCCATGTAATGATTATCTATAAGCGCGCAACACATTTGCCCGCAGAATGCCCCTGCTCTAGGGCGGCTCCCTCGTGTATCTGGGCTTTTGGCTACAACCGCCCGGCCTCGATAATGCTCGCTAAAAACTGCTGGGTACGCTCGTGCTGAGGGTGGGTAAAAATCTGCTCGGGGGGGCCTTCCTCGTGCACCACGCCCCCGTACATGAAGCAGACCTTGCTGGCCACTTCCTTAGCAAAGCCCATCTCGTGGGTGGCCAGAATCATGGTCATGCCCTCCCGGGCCAGCTCGCGCAAGAGGTTCAGCACCTCCGAGACCAGCTCGGGGTCCAGGGCCGAGGTGATCTCGTCCAGCAGCAAAAGCATAGGCTCCATAGCCAAGGCCCGCACAATGGCGACGCGCTGTTGCTGCCCCCCGGAAAGCTGGTCGGGGTAGGCCTGGGCCTTGTGCTCGAGGCCAATCCGCTTCAGCAGGGCCAGGGCTTTGGCCTGGGCTTCGGCCTCGGGCATCCGCAGCACCTGGGTGGGGGCCAGGGTGATGTTCTGCAGCACGGTCATGTGGGGGAACAGGTTGAAGCTTTGAAACACGATCCCCACATCGCGCCTAAGCGCGTTCAGGTCTACCCCAGGCCCGGTAATGCGGTCGCCGTGGAGGCGAATCTCGCCCTCTTGAATTTCCTCGAGGCCATTGATGCAGCGCAAGAGCGTAGACTTGCCGCAGCCCGAAGGCCCGATCAAGCAGACCACCTGGTGCTCCTCCACGCTCAGGTTAATGCCCCGCAGCACCTCGTTGGAGCCAAAGCGCTTGTGCACGTTGCGGATTTCCAAAAAGCTCATAGGTTTTCTCCCTGGGCCGGTAGACTACCCGGCTACGAACCCTGCCGGAAGCGGGCCCGGTCGCGCTCCACCAGCCGATCCACCAGGCGGGTCTGGGGGATGGTAATCAGGATAAAAAGAATGGCTACGGTGGTCACGGCGGACAGGTTGAAATCGTTGGAGGCGATGATGCGGGCCTGGTTGAAGGCATCAATCACCCCCACCACGTTCACCAGGGCGGTGTCTTTTTGCATCCCGATGAAGTTGTTGAGCAAGGGCGGGATGATGCGCCGCACCGCCTGGGGCACCACCACAAAACGCAGGGTCTGGCCATAGGAAAGGCCCAGGCTGCGGGCTGCGGCCCACTGGCTGGGGTGGATGCTCTCGAGGCCGGCCCGGTAGACCTCGGCCATGTAGGCCCCGTAGGTCAGGGTCAGGGCCAGCACCGCCAGGGCCTCTAAGGGCAGGTTGCGGAAAAAGCCGATGCCGGTCAGGGGCAGACCAAAGCCGATCAGATAGATCACGATGATGGAGGGCAGGCTCAGAAAGGCATCGGTATAGAAGGTGGCAATAAAGCGGATGGGCTGGGCCGGTTTACCCGGCAGGAGCTTGGCGATGGCCACCACCAGGCCCCAGACCAGGGAAAGCACCCCGGCGAACAAGAAGATGAGCACGTTGACCCCAAAGGCCTGCAGGATGAGGCCAAAGGAGTTGCGGATGAGCTCGAGCTGAAAAAAAGTTCGCCCCACGGCCACGTTGTTGGCGATAAAAAACAACACCAACAGCAAAAACAACACCAGCGCCCCTGCATAGCCCAGGGTAAACCAGGCCCAGGTGTGGGCTTCCGCGCTGTGTACCCTGGCTAAAACCAGGTTTTCGCTCTGCAGGGCCCGCCGGGCCGCCCGGGCCTGCGCAAGGCTGCGGGTCGCCACCAGCAGCAGCCCCAGGGGCATTAGCGCAACCAGTACCAGCAAGGCATCGGCCCAAAGCGCCTGGAAGTTGTTGGCGGTCATGGTCTTTTTCACCGCCCACATTACCCAGCCCGTAGCCAGCAGCAACATAACAGCCAGGAACAGGGCCAGTAAGGCGAAACCAGAGCCGTCCCTGGGTGGGATGGGCTTGCGTCGCCGCACCTCTTTATGGTTCATCTCAGCCATGAATAAGTGATTTTACCCCCAAAAATTGAAAGCGCCTCCATACGCGCCCTGCTAGGAGATTCAAACACCCCTCAATCAAGGGGCACAATCAAAGATACTCCGAGGGCTTGCACCCCCGGAGTTCGCTTGTTCCGCACAGGCACGTGCCGGTTTTGCCAGGCTCGGCTTTGTAGCTCTCGGACAACGAGAAGTTGTTTCCGAAAAACGCTCTAAACCAGCTCAACCACGGCCAGCTGCGTACCATCACCCCGGCGACGCTCGGCCAGCTTGAGCACGCGGGTATAGCCACCCGGACGGTCGGCATATTTGGGGGCAATTTCCTCGAAAAGCTTGTTTACCAGCTTGGGGTCGTGCAGGTCGCGCAACAGCAAGCGGCGCAGGTGGTTGCGCCGGGCGTAGGCCGCCAGCTCTTCCGGGGTAGCCATGCGCTCGCCTTCTTTGAGGGGGAGCTCCTGGCCGTTTTTATCCCTGCGCTTGGTAAAGCGAACACCTTCGGGCACGGTCAGGGTAGGCGCTTTCTTGGCGGTGGTAATCAGGCTATCCAGGTAGCCCGCAAGCTCCTTGGCTTTAGGAATGGTGGTTACGATTCGGCCATTCTCCGAAAGCAGTAGGCTTTTGGCAAGGTTGCGGAACAGGGCCACGCGGTGCGAGGAGTTCCGATTGAGTTTTCTTCCAGCTTTCTGGTGACGCATGAATCTCTCCTTAGGAGAGGTCTCAGGTCGTAGGTCTCAGGTCTATGGGTCTTGTTGAACCTGCGACTTTCGACTTGCGACCTGCGACCTCAGTCTTTCATTACCAGCCCGTGTTGGGCCAGGCAGTCTTTGATTTCCTGTAGGCTGCGGTCGCCAATGCCCGGAACTCGCTTGAGTTCCTTCTCTGATAGGGCCAGCAGACTTTCTACGCTCTCGATACCCTCTTCTTTGAGGTTGTGCAAAACGCGGGTAGTCAGGCCCAGGTCATCCAGGGTCAGACCAACCCCTTTGGCTGGTGCTGCTGCAGGGGGCGTAGGCGCAGGGGCCGCTGGCGTAGGCGCAGGGGTGCTCTTGGGCTCCACCCGCATGACCGGCGACTGGTCGAAGAAGCCCAGTTGCTCGCGCAGGATGGCTACCGCTTGTTGCAGCACGTCCATGGGCGAAACCGCACCATTGGTCCAGATACGCAGGGTTAGCTTGTCCAGGTCGGTACGCTGGCCCAGGCGGGTATCCTCGACCTGGTAGGCCACCCGGCGCACGGGTGAGTAGAGGGCATCTACCGGGATCGAGGAAATGCGGTCTTTGATACCGTGCTTTTCCGCCGGAACATAGCCCACACCTTCATCTACCCGAATTTCCATTACCAGCTTGCCCTTGTCTTCCAGGGTAGCGATGTACTGGTCGGGGTTGACAATTTCCGCATCGGGGGGGCACTCGAGGTCCCGGGCGTAAATCACCTTGGGACCGCTGGCGCGCAGGGTAAGGGTCTTGGGACCCGTACCGGGGTTGGCAAAGCGTACCACGAGCTCTTTGAGGTTGAGGATAAGCTGGATGGCATCTTCCTTTACCCCTGGAATGGTAGAGAACTCGTGCAGCACATCTTCGATGTAGACGCTAGTAACTGCTGTACCGGGAATCGAGGAGAGCAAAATTCGGCGCAAGGGGTTACCCAGGGTTACGCCGAAACCCCGCTCGAGGGGCTCGAGCACAAACTCACCGTAATTGCCGTCAATGCGGGCGTTAAAAACGGGGGCTTTGGTCTTGGTGGTTTCCAAAATTACCTCCTCCGGAGGTGCTAGTAGCTGATAGCTAATGGCTCTTAGCGGTTTTGCTATCGGCTATCGGCTATGAGCCACGGACTATCGGGAATAGAACTCGATCACAAGCTGCTCGTTCACCGGCAACGAGAGCATTTCCCGCTCTGGAACGCGCAAGAAGCGCCCGGTCATGGTGTCGGCGTTGAACTCCAGCCAGGGGAAGCTCTTGCGGTTCTTGAAGCGCTCAACGTTTTGCACGATGAAGTCAATCTTCTTGGCCTTCTCCGAGACCTTGATTTCGTCCCCCTGGCGCAAGCGGTAGCCGGGAATATTCACCCGCTTACCGTTGACCAGAATGTGCCCGTGCCGCACGAACTGCCGGGCCTGGCGGCGGGTAGAGGCGATGCCCATACGGAAAACCACGTTATCCAGACGGCTCTCGAGCAACTGCAGGAACACCGTACCGGTCACGCCCTTCTTGCGGCTGGCTTCCTCGAAGAGGTTGCGGAACTGGGTTTCCGACACATCGTAGATGAAGCGCAGCTTTTGCTTCTCGCGCAAGCGCACGGCAAAGTCGGAGGGGCGGCCCCGGCGCTTCTGGCCGTGCTGGCCCGGCGCATAGGGACGGCGATCCAGGTACTTTTGAACTTTTTCAGTCTCGGCTACGTTCACCCCAAGGTGACGTGCCACTTTTACGATTGGCCCTCTATAACGACCCATTCTCTTCTCCTCCATCGGTCAGAAAGGCTTTTTATAGCTTTCCCAACCGGGTTCCCAGGATCTGGGGGGTGAAGCAGGGAACCAAAGTTTCACCCCAGCAAACGAACTAAACGGTCTTACGGAACTTTTTACGAGGACGGCAGCCGTTGTGCGGCGTGGGGGTGTCGTCCACAATGGAGCGCACCTGAAGCCCGCTGGCTTGCAGTGCCCGGATGGCCTGTTCGCGGCCCGCGCCGGTTCCCCGCACCACCACCTCCACGCTGTTCATCCCAAAGCCCTGGGCTTTTTTGGCCGCATCCATGGCCGCTAGCTGGGCGGCATAGGGCGTGCCCTTGCGGCTGCCTTTATAGCCAATCACGCCACCCGACGACCAGGTAACGGGATGCCCATTGGTATCGGTGATGGTCACGATGGTGTTGTTGTAGGAGGCGTGAATATACGCCTTGCCCATCGTAACCTGACGTTTGACTTTTTTCTTGCGACTAGTTGCAGACTTTTTCTCGGCCATACTCTCCTCGCATTTGCCCCACGGTAAATTAGGGGTGGAGCCCTATCAGGAGTCTCAACTGGCGTGTACACAATGCGCGGTTGCGCATCTACGTTCCAGCTTTGTTCGGTAGTGTAAAAATCACTGGAGCCACTACCCAAGCCCCAGGAGCCCTTATTTGCGGGGCGCCTTCTTCTTGCCGGCCACAGTCTTGCGGGGACCTTTGCGGGTGCGGGCATTGGTGCGGGTACGCTGCCCACGTACGGGCAGCCCACGGCGGTGCCGCAGTCCGCGGTAGCAACCAATGTCCATCAAGCGCTTGATGTTGCTTGCCACTTCGGCGCGCAGTTCACCCTCGAGCTTGTAGGTGTTTTCCACAAACTCACGCAAACGGGCTACTTCGGCCTCGGTCAGGTCTTTGACACGGGTAGCCGGATTAACGTTGGTGGCAGCCAGAGCTTCTTTCGCGCGGGCGGGGCCCACCCCATACACGTAAGTCAGGGCAATGTCCACACGCTTATTCCGGGGGATTTCTACACCAGAAATACGAGCCATTCATTCACCTCCTTTCTACGGTCAACCTTGACGCTGCTTGTGGGTGGGGTCTTCGCAAATCACGTAGACGCGACCGTGCCGTTTGATGACCTTGCACTTGTCGCACATCTTCTTGACCGAGGTACGCACTTTCATGGTTTCTCCTTAAGAAAAAGGGATTTTGAGCCTTGTGTCAGACCAGGAACGCTCGCCAGATGGTCACCTTCTGTAAACTATCCGGCCCCGGCTGGGGTCGTAGGGGGTAATTTCAACCACCACCCGATCACCGGGCAGAATACGGATGTAGTTCATCCGCATCTTGCCAGAGATGTAGCAGAGGATTTCAGGACCGTTATCAAGCTGAACCCGGAAAGTAGTGTTGGGCAGAGCCTCACTAACGACTCCTTCGGCGCGAATTGTATCTTTTTCCTTGGCCAAGCATCTCCTCCTAGCGCGAATCCTGGCTACTGTTCCACCGGCACAGCTTTCTGGCTCCCCGTCAAGAGGCGAGGGCCAGAATCGGTAATCAGCACCGTGTTTTCGTAGTGGGCCGCCAGGTTGCCTTTACCAACCGTGGCCGTCCAACCATCCGCCAATATTACCATCTTGGCGGGGTATAAAGCAACCATTGGCTCAAGCGCCAGGGTCATGCCGGGGCGCAGCTTGGGACCCTTACCGGGTTCGCCATAGTTGGGCACCTGGGGGTCTTCGTGAAGCTCACGTCCCACGCCATGCCCCACCATCTCCCGAATGCACCAAAGCCCGTGCCGCCGTTCGACAAAATCCTGCACCGCTGACGCCACATCGCCAATGCGCTTGCCCGGTTGCAACAGTTCAAAACCCACCCAGAAGGCCTCTTCGGTAACGCGCATCAGGCGCTCGGCCTCGGGCGAGACCTTGCCGATGGCGTAGGTTCGGGCCATGTCGGTGGTATAGCCCTCGTAGGTAAAGAGAAAATCTATCTTCAAGAGTTCCCCTTCCCGCAAAGGGCGTTTGGAAGGAAAGCCATGCACCACCACATCGTCGATGGACATGCAGGTCGCGCTGGGGAAGGGCACCGTACCGCCCGCACGGTAACCGATCTGTGGCGCCTGACCACCCACCCTTTCAATCGCTCGAAGGATCATCTGGTCGAGCTCGAGGGTACTCACCCCAGGGCGGATATGGGGCTCCACCTCGGCAAAAATGGCGGTATGAAGCTGACCTGTTTTGGTCATCTTCTCAATTTCCCAGGGCGATTTAATGTGGATAGCCATATGAGATTCCCCAGCAAAACAGCACTAAGGCTTAAGAGGCCCGAACGCCGAGCGCCTCCTGAATAGCCTGGTACACCTCGTCCACCCTGCCCAACCCGTTGATTTCCTTGAGATATCCGGTCTTTTGGTAGTAGTCCACCAGAGGCTGGGTTTTCTGGCGGTACTCCACCATGCGGGCCCGAATGGTGTTTTCGTTATCGTCCGAACGGCCCTCTTCCAGGGCCCGCCCCAAAAGCCTGCGAACCAGCTCTTCTTCCGGCGCCGTTACAAGCAGCACACCCAGGAGGCGAATCTTGCGTTCGGCCAGCAATCGGTCGAGGGCCTCAGCCTGAGCTAGGGTACGGGGAAACCCATCAAAAATGACCCTGGGGTCAGACATTTCGGCCAGCTCTTCAGCAATCAGGCCCAGAATAATCTCGTCAGGCACTAGCTTTCCAGCCTCCATCAAAGGCTTGGCTTGCTGCCCCAGTTCGGTACCTCTGGCCACGTGACTACGGAGGATATCACCTGTAGATAGCTGGCGAAACCCCATCTCATTCGCCAAGCGCTTGGCCTGGGTACCCTTGCCCGCCCCCGGGGGGCCCAAAAAAATCACCGCCTCTGCCACCACCAACCTCCTTATCGCGGCTCACTATTGAAGACCGCTCTATACCGGATTCGACAGGATCATCTTCGGCTCACAGGCCAGCATCAGCGCGTGCGACCCCGCAGGCGCCCCTTGGACAAAAAGCCCTCGTAGTTGCGCATCTGCAGCTGAGCCTCGATCTGGCGCAAGGTATCTAAGGCCACGCCCACCACAATCAGCAAGCTGATGCCCGAAAAGTGGAAGGCCAGGGTGGTCACCCCCGTTACGCTTTGCATAATGGTGGGCAAAGCCGCCACAACGCCCAGGAAGATGGCGCCCCACAGGGTCAATCGGGAGACAATGTGCTCCAAGAACTTTACCGTGGGTTCGCCTGGGCGAATACCCGGAATAAACCCGCCATACTCGCGCAGGTTTTCCGAGATGCGGCGGGGGTCAAACTGCACCGCCGTGTACACGTAGGTAAAGCCAATAATCAGCAGCACCTCGATCAGCAAGCCAGGGAAGCGGTTGGGGGTAAAGAAATTGGCAATAGCCCGAGCCACCGTGGAATCGGGGAAGACCCCGGTAATAAAGAGCGGAAGCTGAAGCAACGCTGCCGCGAAAATAATGGGGATAACCCCAGCCGCGTTGAGCTTGATGGGGATATAGGTGGCCTGACCACCAAACATTTTCCGGCCCACCTGCTTGCGGGCATATTGTACCGGAATACGGCGTTCTGCCTGCTGGACAGCCGCCATTACACCGAAAGCCAGTACAATAAAGGCCAAAAAGATCAGTAGCGCAATCAGGTTAACCTCACCAGTACGCACCAGACCAAAGGTGCGGCCCAGTTGCGGCAACCAAGAGGCCACGATGCCCGCAAAAATCACCATACTGGTACCGTTACCGATACCATACTCGGTAATACGCTCGGCCATCCACAGCAGCAACGCGATGCCGGCAATCTGGGTAATTACCACCACAAAGTAGAAGAAGAAACCAGGCTCCCAGCCAGGCAGCAGGAAAGCCCCGTTGTTGGAGCCCAGGAATGCCGTGGCCAGAAATAAACCCTGCACCGCCCCCAGCGCAATACCCGCAATGCGGGTGTACTGGGTGATGATGCGGCGGCCTTCTTCGCCTTCTTTTTGCAGCTTTTCCAGGGACGGGATTACCGTTACTAGAAGCTGCATGATGATGGCAGCCGTGATGTAGGGCATTATGCCCAGGGCAAAAATCGAGAACTGCTCGAAGTTGCCGCCGGAGAACAGGTTGATGAGCCCCAGGGCACTGCCCGCCTGGGTTCCCAAAAACTCGCGGATTTTGCTGATGTCTACCCCAGGGGTAGGGATGAAGGTACCTAGCCGATACAACGCCAGCACCAAAAGCGTAAACAGGATGCGCTTACGCAGCTCAGGGATGATGATGGCGGAGCGGAAGGCCGCGAGCATCCTAGGCCCCCTCGATCACAATGGCTTCCCCACCCGCCGCTTTGAGCTTCTGGGCAGCAGCTTGGGAGAATTTGTGAGCGCGCACTTTTACTCCATTGGCGTCGCCCAAAGCCAGCACCTTGACCGGGTAACCAGGGCGTACCAGGCCGGCTTGCGCCAGCGCTTCCGGGCCAACTTCGCCGGAAGCAAAGTGCTTGGCGATTGCGCCAACATTGACCACCTGGTATTCAACCCGCTTAAGTTCGCCGTGGGAGTCGCTCTTCATGCCACGCTTGGGCAGGCGCATGATCAGGGTAGAGCGCCCGCCTTCAAAACGCGCCGGGTTTTTCAGGCCACCCGAACGGGATTTCTGGCCTTTGTGGCCCCGCCCAGCAGTCTTTCCATGACCGGAACCAGGGCCCCGACCTACGCGCTTGCGGCGCTTGTTGGCCCCTTGGTTGGGACGAATATCGGTAAGTTTCATTCCAGCACCTCCACCAGGTGAGCCACCTTGCGAATTTGGCCACGCACAGCAGGGTTATCCTGCACTTCGCGCACGCGGTTCATCTTGGTCAAACCCAGGATTTTGAGGGCTACTTTCTGGTCTTTAGGGTAGCCAATAGGGCTTTTGACCAAGCGCACCTTCAGGGTCGCCATTAGGCCACCTCCTCAGACTTGGCAGGGGTTTTGCGCAAACGTTTAACATCGTCCCAGGTTTGCAGCTGGCGCAGAGCCTCCATGGTGGCATAGGCAATGTTCACCGCGTTACGGGAACCCAGCTCCTTGGTCAGAATGTCGGTGATGCCAGCCAGCTCGAGGATCGCGCGGGGCACCTGACCCGCAATTACCCCGGTACCGGGGGCTGCCGGACGCAGCAAAATGGTGGAAGAACCCCAGGTCACGCTAATTTCGTGGGGGATGGTGCCATTGTGCAAAGGCACCTCGATCATGTCGCGCTTAGCGTAGTTGTTGGCCTTCTGTACAGCCATGGGCACTTCTTTGGCCTTGCCCAGGCCCAGGCCTACACGGCCCTGCCGGTCGCCTACGGCCACCAAAGCCCCAAAGCGGAAGCGGCGCCCCCCCTGGTAGGTTTTGGAGGTACGGCGCACGAAGATCATCTTTTCTTCAAAATCGGTTTCAGGCATATCTAACCTCGCTCGAGGCAGAAGGCTAAAAACTCCAGGCCCAGTTTTAGTGGGCTTTGGGTTTTCACCTTCGGCTTAGAACTCCAACCCACCCTCGCGGGCACCTTCAGCCAGGGCTTTTACGCGCCCGTGGTATTTGAACGCACCCCGGTCGAACACTACCTGAGAGATACCCTTGGCTTTTGCAGCCTCAGCAATGGCCTGGCCCACTTTTTTGGCCACTTCGGTCTTATTGCCCGAGAGCTTGAGGGACTTGCTCGAGGCCGCCACCAGGGTGTGTCCTTTGCTATCGTCAATGATTTGAGCGTAGATGTGCTGCAAGCTGCGGTGCACGCTCAAGCGCAAGCGGCCAGAGGCCTTTACGGCGTTGCGAACCCGGAACTTGCGGCGATCTTCGGTGGTCAAACGAGCCACAGATTCTCCTTCCTCTACTTGCCAGCAGTCTTGCCAGGCTTGGTCTTGATTACCTCATCCGCGTAACGAATACCCTTGGCGTGATAAGCATCGGGGGGACGCACAGCACGCACATTGGCGGCAACCTGTCCCACGAGCTGCTTGTCGATGCCAATGACCCGAATCTTGGTAGGCTCGGGCACTTCAAAGGTAATGCCAGCTGGGGGAGTAACGATGTCTTTGTGGCTGTGTCCCACGGTTAGCTCGAGGTTCTTGCCTTGCATGGCCGCACGGTAGCCGGTTCCGCTAATCAGCATCTCCTTCACGTACCCTGCCGAAACCCCCTGAACCGCGTTGGCAATGAGGGTACGGGTGAGGCCGTGCAGGCTTCTGTGGGTACGGCTGTCCGAAGGACGGCTAACGGTAATGGTTCCCCCTTCGTTTTTAACGATCAGGTCGGCATGCACAGGTACAGTCAGCTCGCCTTTGGAGCCCTTGACCTTTACATAGCCCGCGGCCACTTCCACCGTCACGCCCTTGGGTAAGGTGATGGGTTGTTTTCCGATGCGGCTCATTACCACACCTCACAGATCACTTCGCCGCCAACACCCAGCTTACGGGCTTCACGGTCGGGCAATAGGCCTTTTGAAGTCGAGACAATCGCCAACCCCAGGCCGCGGCGCACGTTGGGCACGTTATCGGCAGTCACGTACACCCGGCGACCGGGACGGCTCACCCGGCGGATGTGCTTGATGACCTGCTCGCGGCGGGGACCATACTTGAGGGTCAGGCGCAGGAAAGGCTTACCCTCCACTTCGATACGTTCCATCCCTTTGAGAAAACCTTCCTTAACAAGGATGCTGGCAATCTGCTCCTTAAATTTGGAAGCAGGCACGTCCACGCTCTCCTTGTAGACCTGGACTCCATTTCGAATCCGGGTCAGCATATCGGCAATCGGATCACTAAGCATTACAGGATCTCCTTCTTCTTGGGTGGCTCCGCTTGGTCTGGAGGTTTGCAGAACCCGGTCTTGGCAAAGCAAGCCAACCTGTCAGTTCAGAACTTCCACAGAGGACACCCTGGATTGGCCTTGCGGTATCGGCGAAAACTCACCGACCTACAAAGCAATCTTTACCAGCTGGCTTTCTTTACACCAGGCAACTGGCCCTTGTGGGCCATTTCGCGGAACTGAAGACGCGAGAGGCCAAAGTAGCGCAAGTAAGCCTTGGAGCGCCCCGTCACCGCGCAGCGGTTCTTGTGGCGGGTAGGGCTGGCATCACGGGGGAGTTCGGCCAGCGCTGCGTAATCGCCCGCAGCTTTGAGGGCTGCCCGCTTGGCTGCATACTTGGCAATGGTCTTCAGCTTGCGCTTCATCTTCTCGACTTGGGATTTCTTAGCCATAATTTCACCTCCTTTCCAAACCAGCGAACAACTCACGCATAATAGCAAAAAAGATGTGAGCTATTTACGGAACGGGAACCCGAGCAGCTCGAGCAGGGCTTTAGCTTCCTCGTCGGTTTTGGCCGTAGTGACCACCGCGATATCCATCCCGCGAACTGCATCCACCATGTCGTAGGTGATCTCGGGAAAAATGGCTTGCTCCCGCAGGCCCAGGTTGTAGTTACCTCGGCCATCGAAAGCACCGGGGTTAACCCCACGGAAGTCGCGGATGCGGGGCAGGGCAATGTGAACAAGCTTCTCAGCAAAAATCCACATACGGTCACCACGCAGCGTAACCCGCAAGCCAATCGGCATGCCCTGGCGCAGCTTGAAGTTAGAGATGGATTTCTTTGCGCGGGTAATGGCGGGCTGCTGACCAGTGATGACGGCCAGTTCCTTGCCGGCTTTTTCCAGGATACGGCTGTCTTCCTTGGCTTCACCCAGACCCTGGTTAACCACGATTTTGACCAGGCGGGGCACCGCCATGACGTTATCGTAGCCAAAGCGCTTCATCAGTTCAGGGCGGATCTCTTCCAGGTAGCGTTTCTTGAGGGCAACTTCTAGTGGCATATACAACCCCCTTATTTGGTATCCAGCACGCCGTCGCACTTGGCGCAGGCGCGCACCTTGGTGCCGTCGGGCAGCACTTTCTTGCGGATACGGGTCGGCTTCTCGCAGCTTGGACAAATCGGCATGACCTTAGAGGCATGAATGGGCGCCTCGGTCTCGATAAAGCCCCCCTGGGGGTTGCGGGGGTTGGGTCGAACCGCACGTTTGATTATGTTCAGTCCTTCGACCACTACCAGCCCCTCTTTGGGCATGACAGCCTTGACTTTACCGGTTTCACCGCGAAGTCCTTCCTTACCGGAAAGAACCAGCACCGTGTCCCCTTTTTTGACGTGTATTTTCATTATTCCTCCGATTTTGCTTCAGGGTCGGGACTGCCAACGCCTTAAAGACCAAATGGCAAGTTTAGCAGAAATCGCCCCAAAAAGCATCCTGTGCAAAAAGCTTGCCCAGGCTATCTTCCCGGCAAGCTAGGCGCGGGACGAGAGGCCCAGGAAGCCTCTCGTGTATCGGAACAACTTGCCTACGGCAAGAACCCGCAAACCCATCTTATGGCTTAGAGCACCTCGGGGGCCAAAGAAACGATCTTCATGAACCCGCGCTCGCGCAGCTCGCGGGCCACTGGCCCGAACACACGGGTTCCTCGCGGCTCGTTCTGGGGGTTGATAATGACCGCGGCGTTGGTATCGAAGCGAATGGAAGAGCCATCCTGCCGGCGAATTTCTTTGGCCGTCCGAACCACCACTGCCTTGACCACATCGCCTTCTTTGACCATGCCCCGGGGGATGGCTTCTTTGACCGAAGCCACAATCACATCTCCCACACTGGCATACTTACGGTAATGACCGCCCAACACCCGGATGCAGGCAATCTTGCGGGCACCGGTATTATCGGCGACTTCCAGCACGGTTTCTTGCTGAATCATGCTAGGCCCTCCTGTTTATTTGCAGCACCGAAGGGAATCACGCGTTACCCCGCTGTTTGCGTAAGAGGTAACGCTCAACCAGGTCCATGCGACCCTCCTCGATGCGTCCAATCACCACAAACTTCTTGTTTTTGGAGATAGGGGTGGCTTCCCGAATCTCAACCACATCACCCAGCTTGTACTGGTCGTTTTCGTCATGGGCAAGGTACTTTTTGGACTGTTTGATGACCTTGCCATACAGCGGGTGCTGCATCTGGCGCTCGACCAAAACCGCAACGGTCTTCTGCGCCTTATCGCTCACCACCACGCCAGTAAGAACTTTTTTAGGCATTACGAACTCCTTTCTTTAGGCCTTATTAGCGCGGGGCGTTTGGGCCTCGAGCCCTTTGGTTTTCTCGCTCAGCACAGTCATCATCCGAGCAATTTCGCGCTTTGCCTCGGAGACCCGATGGTTTTTGTCAAGCTGTCCGATGCTGGCCTGGAAACGCAATTCCATCAGCTCTTTCTTGGTGTCCTGAATCCGCTTTTGCAGTTCGGCCAACGAAAGTTTGCGCAGCTCACTGGGCTTCGTCATAGGCATCGCGTCTCACCACCTTGGTCTGAACAGGCAGCTTGTGGCCGGCCAGGCGCAAAGCTTCACGGGCTTGCTCTTCGGTCACACCAGATACCTCGAACATGACCCGGCCCGGCTTTACTACCGCCACATACCCTTCTACGTTCCCTTTACCTTTACCCATCCGCACTTCCAACGGCTTCTTGGTATAAGGCTTATCGGGGAAGATGCGGATGAAAATTTTGCCACCACGGCGGAAATGGCGCACCATAGCCACACGGGCCGCCTCGATCTGCTGGCTGGTAACCCACGAGGGCTCCATCGCCACCAAACCCCACTCGCCAAAGGCTACGTAATCGCCCCCCTTGGCGGTACCCCGCATACGGCCCCGGTGGGCCTTGCGATACTTCATGCGCTTGGGCATCAACATGCTTTATTCGCCCCCTTCTTTCCCCGTCACGCCAGCCTTGCGAACGGCAGAGCGGCGGCGGGGTTTGCCGTCCTGGTCACGCTTTGGCGCCGCTGGACGGGCCGCAGGTGCGGCACCCGGCACCACTTTCTTGCCACCGATCACCTCGCCCATAAAGACGTAGGCCTTGACCCCAAGCGAGCCATAGGTGGTCTCGGCTCGAGCCGTTCCATAGTCGATATTGGCCCGCAGGGTGTGCAGGGGAACCCGGCCGTCAGCCGCCCATTCGACGCGGGCCTGCTCGGCCCCTCCGATCCGGCCCGAAACCACAATTTTGGCCCCCTGGGCACCCGATTCGCGCACCCGCTGCACCGCCTGCTTGATGCTACGGCGCACAGCAAAACGCCGCTCGATCTGCTCGGCCACGCGCTGGGCCACCAAAGGCGCAGAAAGGTTGGGGTTGCCCACCTCCTGCACATTGAGCGCCACGGTCTTACCAGGGAACTTGGCCTGTAAGGTCTCGCGCAGGCGCTTGATGGTCTCGCCCCCGCGCCCAATGACCACACCCGGCTTGGCCGCGTAGACCATAACGGTAACATTGTCGGCGGCGCGCTCGATATCAATGCGGGCCAGGCCAGCCTGGCGCAGTTCTTTTTCGATCAGCTGGCGAATCAGACGGTCTTCCTGCAGGACTTTGGCGTAGGCCTTTTTGCTTGCGTACCAGCGGGACTCAAAATCGCGGGTGATACCCAGGCGCAGACCTACGGGATTGATCTTGTTACCCATTTTTCTCCCCCACGATGATGGTGATATGACTGGTGCGCTTCTTGATCATATTGGCGCTACCACGGGCTCGAGGCAGCATCCGCTTGATGGCCGGGCCTTCGTCCACATAGGCCGCTTTGACATAAATCTGGTCTTCGATCATGTTTTTGCGGTCGTCGTTCATGCCGTTGGCTGCAGCGGACTCGAGCACCTTAGCCACCACTTCCGAAGCGCGGTGGGGGGTGTACTTGAGGATAGCCCGGGCTTCCTCGAGCTTCTTACCCCGAATCAGATCCACCACCAGGCGCACCTTTTGAGGCGACATGCGGACATAGCGGGCCGTGGCCTGGGCATAGGTGTGGGCGGTTTCACCCTTGAGAACCTCGCCCCGCTTACGCAGCGGCAGCTTGGCATAGCGCTGCAAGCCCGCCGAGCCGGGGTGGTGAGCATCGCGCAGGTCTTTGCGAATATCGCTGCGCTCGCCTTTCTTGAGACGTTTTCTGGCTTCCATCATCTACCCCTTACTTCTTAGCGGTCTTGGCCTCTTTGCTGTGGCCGCGGTAGGTACGGGTGGGCGAAAACTCACCCAGCTTGTGCCCAACCATCTGTTCGGTTACATAAACCGGCACATGCTGCTTGCCGTTGTAGACCGCCAGGGTATGACCAATCATCTCTGGAACAATGGTGCTCCGACGGCTCCAGGTCTTAATCACCCGCTTTTCGCCTTTGGCGTTCATCGCCTCGACTTTTTCCAGCAGGTGGCTTTCCACAAAAACTCCTTTTTTCAAGCCACGTGGCATAGTTCACCTCTACTTACGACGAGACACGATGAGTGCGCTCGAGGGCTTCTTCTTCTTGCGGGTCTTGAGACCTTTGGACTGCTGGCCCCAGGGCGAGACTGGCGGACGGCCACGCGGTGCCCGGCCCTCACCACCACCGTGCGGGTGGTCTACCGGGTTCATGGCCGTACCGCGCACGTGGCCCTTACGGCCCAGGTGGCGCGTGCGGCCCGCCTTGCCAAGCACGATGTTCTTGTGATCGGCATTGGAAACCACCCCGATGGTGGCATAGCATTCACCGTGCACTTTACGCAGCTCGCCAGAGGGCAGACGCAAAATTACGTAATCGCCCTCACGGCCCTGCACCTGTACGCTGGTGCCGGCGCTGCGGGCCATCTTGGCGCCCTTACCGGGCTCGAGCTCCACCGCATGAATCACCGTACCGACCGGGATAAAGCGCAGCGGCAGGGCATTGCCCACCGCGATGGCAGCTTCGGGGCCACTGGTTACCACGCTGTCGACCTTCAGGGCATCGGGGGCCAGGATGTAGCGCT
>Ga0272446_1003262_pt1 | contig 20750 bp, 17 predicted proteins | sample YNPCB0061_FD_194587 | JGI IMG/M metagenome (GOLD analysis project Ga0272446, IMG submission 194587) | Hot spring microbial mat communities from Yellowstone National Park, WY, United States - YNP-CB-006-1 | ecosystem: Environmental > Aquatic > Thermal springs > Hot (42-90C) > Sediment | place...
GCGATTATCATGCACGAAGGGCCCAGAGGTAAGCAAGGGGCAAGCGTACCCCTGAGGGCAACGGACACCCTCTTGCAGGTGGTGCAGCCGGTAAACGTAATAGCGAAGCGTGGAAAGCGCTTTTTACTCCAGCCCGCTGGGTTGCTTTGGGGCGTCTTTAATGAGGCGCAGCCGCTGTTTGGCTTCCCCGGAACGGCGTTCTTCCTCTTTGATCTGGCGCAACTTCTGCACCAGCTTGCGAGATTCCTGCTCGCGGCCAGTCGAGTTGAGGGCCATGGCAAGCCGGTACAGAGTGAACTGGTCCGCGGGATCGAGCCGCAATGCCGTTTCGAACTCCCGGATGGACTCGGGAACCCGGTCCAGCTTCCAATACAGGCGGCCAAGGGCACTGTGCGCTTTGGCAAAGGCCGGCTGCAACTTTACGGAGCGTTCGAGGGCCTGCTGCGCTTCGGCGAATTCGGGGTCGCCCGGCTGGACCTGCTGGCGCAGGAGCGCCTCTCCGAGCAGGTAGTTCAGGACAGCGTCTTGGGGCTTCTTTTTTAACTCCTGGCGCAGGCTGGCGAGGGAACGCTCCAAATCCCCCGGGCCGCCGAACATAGAAGCATAAGTGGAGCCAATGGCTCGATAGACCTTCTCCGGGCTAAGCCGGTCCGCCTGCTCGAACTCAACTTCCGCGTTCTGAAACTCTCCCTTTTGCACGAAGAGCATCCCGCGGAGCATGCGTATGGCCGGCGAGGATGGGATATTGCGCGAGCCGACTTCCAGCACCTCGAGCCCGAGGTCAAGAGCGTTGTAGTCGGCGCACAGCGCCCCCAGATCAAGGTAATGCTGCTCCTGGCGGGGATACAGCTCGATCGCCTTGCGCAAGACCGAAATGGCTTCCGGCAGATTCTGCTCCCGCCGGTAAGCCTCGGCCAGCAAACTCAGGGCGTCGGATTGCGGCGGGCTGCGGAGGGAGAGGGGACGCAGCGCCTGAATCGCCTCCCCGTAGCGGCCCGCTTGACAGAGCGCCAGGCCGAGGTTGAAGCGGGCGCGGTCGTCCGCCGGGCGGGATGCCGTCAAGCGTTCGAACAGGGGCACGGCCTCTGCGGCCCGGCCGGCGACCAGCAGGCACTGGGCGAACTGCCAGGCGCCCGGAGGCGTGCTGAGAACCTGCGCCCGTCCTTTCTCGAAATGCGCAATGGCGCGGGCGCAGTCGCGCCGTTCATATGCGAGGCTGCCGAGCATGGCATGCGCCGTCGCGTTGCCGGGATCCAGCTTCAGGATCCGGTTTAGCGTGGCGGCCGTGTCCTTCGCGCCGCTCTGATACTGCACCTGAGCCTTGCCGAGCAGGGCTGGCAGGTAACCCGGACTGGCCGACAGAGCACGGTCGTAAGCCTTGAGACTCTCGGCCGGTCGCTGCATGCCCGCCAGAGCCATCCCGTCCAGGGTGAGCAGGCGGGCGTCGCCGGGCTGAGCCGCAAGCAAGCGCTGGAGTTGCTGATGGGCAGCCTGGAATCGCCCATCACGCAGGGCCTGGGCGGCCTCGGCGAGTTCCGCCGCCGGCTGCCCGGCGGCCAGGCCGGCGGCAGGCAGAAGCACCGCCGCCAGGACCACCCACCAAGCCCGCCGGATCAGTCCCCTGTGCGCCACTCGAGGATACCCGCTGTACCGCCTTCGTGTAGAGAGACCTCCAGCCGCAGGCGGGTCGTCGTCACCGGGCTGAATCGCACCCGGCTGAAATCATCTCTGCGGACTTCGTATCCGGATGCGGCGCTGACAGGCCGCCAGGCGCTGCCGTCCCAGTAGGTCACCTGCCAGGCGGCGGGCAACCGCACGCCTCCGAAACGGCGCACGGTCCCATCGTCAGCCCAGTAGACTTCCGAGCGGCTGATCCGCTGGGGCGATGACCACTGGTACTCGATCCACTGTACCGGGCAAGAGCGGTCCGGCCACTCGAACCGCGGTACATTGCGGTCAGCCGAGTTTGCCGGCAGGATCTCATCGTTGGCGGCCGCCGGAGAGCTGAAATGATCACTGCTGGAGGCCAGGACAATGGGAACGGCTTCCTTCCAGGTGCGGGCATCCGGACCTTCCCCGATTTGAGGGAAGGCCGAGATGCGCAGCCGCGCACAACCCATGGGGACAAGGGTGATACTCTCGACGGGTTCCAACGAGCGCACCGGTCCCATCTGGACTTCACCCACCATGCCATTGGGCTCTTGCTTCCACTGGGGAATGCGCCTGCCTTTGGCGCGCAGCAGAACGGGAGCGGCATCCAGGGCGAACGGCTGAGCGGCCAGGGGACCCGCCTTGCGGCTGACTTCGAAAGATGCAGCAGGATTCGCCAGGTCTACGATCAGCCCATAGTTCCAGGGCGTTGTGGGATAGACTTCCTGCCCGGGCCACTTCGTGGTGCCACCTTTGGCCTGCCAGCGTTCTCCGATCCGGAGGGAGTAAGTAAGGGGGCCCCGGCTGACGGAGACCGTGTTGCGGTTTTTCGCCCAGCGGGTGACCGTGATGCGGGCGGGCAATTCGAGCTGCAACTTGTCGCCGTTGGCCCAGGCCCGCTCCACTATCGCCCACCCCTTCGCCATCCTGGGCAGGGTCAGCGCCTTGCCGTTCAAGCTGATTTTCGGCCGTTCGCACCAGCCGGGAATCCGCAGACCGAGCGGAAAGCTCACCGCCTTGGGCGCAGAGATTGTAAAGCGGATGGTTTCATCGAAGGGATAATCAGTGGATTCCGTGATCTTGACAGTGGCGCCATCGCCCACCTTCGCGGTGACCTCGCTCGGCCCATAGAGCACGGCGGCCAGCCCGTTGTTGCGCATTGCCATCCACATGTATTCGGAGAAGTAGGGCCAGCCGAAAACGGCATTATGCTGGCAGCACCGGTACTGGTAGGGGTTGTAGGAAAACATGTCTCCGCGGTTCTGGATCATAGGGGCTTTGTTTTCGCTGTCCAGTTGGATCTGGTTCGGCGCGGTCAGGTAGTGCAACCCTTTGAGATCGGGGGTCATGGAGGCGGGGAAGGAGTTGAACGCCACTTCCTCGACCCGGTCCGCCCAGAGCCCATCTCCGGTGATGCCGGTCAGCATCTCTCCGCTGAACATCATTTCGGCAAACGCGCAGGTTTCGGTCCCCTGGCGGGGGCCGGTGAAGCCGGGGCGCGCGTTCTCGTCCGCGCCGTACATCCCACCAGGCACCTGGCCATAGATGCCGCGGACCGTGTCGTATACGCGTTCGGTGGATTTCAAGTAGCGAATGTCGCGAGTCTGCTGATAATACTGGGCAGGCTCGCGGAAGCACTCGGCGATGTTGACCACATGCCAGGTCGGTATGCCGCCCACCCAATCCGCCGTGCGCTCGTGATTCACCCGCGCCAAATCGAGCAGCCAGCGCTCGCCGGTCTGATTGTAGAGCCAGTAGATGCTATCAAGGTTGTCGCCGGCGCGCCAGTGCTGCCAGCTTGCAGGAAGGAAGCTCTCGAGCGGCAGCGTCATCTGGTAGCGGAAATACTTCGCCATCATGTTCAGGATCCGCTTGTCACCGGTGGCCTCGTAGCGCGACCGCAACGGGAAGAGCATGACCATGTTGGGCCACAGATCAGGCACGCCACGGGTGCGCTCACCAATGAAGTTGGTGCGGGAACCGAAGTATCCGCCGGGCTGTTGAGATGCGATTACGCCGTCCAGCCAGCGATTGGCTTCAGCCAGAATCCGCTGGTTGCCGAGAATGTAGCCGAGGTCGTAATAGCCTCGAAGCCAGTAGGGAACCTCTTCCCACCCGGAATGGCCCGAGCCGTCAGGCGAGGTCCAGGCGTTGCCTTCGATTTTGCAGAATTCGCTGATCTCGGACAGGCGCCCGCTAAAGCCCTCCGCGGTCAGTTCCATCTGGTGGCGCAGATAGCCATTGGGACGCACGCTGCCGACAGGCAGTTTGATCAGGGGGTTGGCCAGCAGCGGCGCGCGGTTGCCTGCGTAATGCGTGTTAGCGCCGGTCTTGGGAGGCGATGGAGCTATCCGCACGGTTTCCTGCGCCCACAGACAGGCCGGAAGGATGAAAGTAATGAAACCGATGAGTATCCGCATGGGAGAGAACTGAAAAGCGCCGGGACGCTTGAGACGGGCTCTGCGCCCCGGCGGCTCGAGTGGCTTAAAACTGAATCCTCGCTCCAAGCTGGATGATACGAGGATCCAGCGTCGATGTCACCTTACCAAAGGTCGGACTGGTGTAGCTGTTGTTGACGCCTTGCAGATTCACCCGGTTCAGAACATTGAAGAACTCGAACCTGAGTTCCAGTTTGCCGCGCTCCCCGATGAATGCAATCGGAATCTTCTTCACCATGGCAGCATCCAGGTTCACAAAACCGGGGTTGCGATAAATGTCTCGCTTCAGGTCACCTTGCTTTCCGGGGGCCGGTTGTGGGAAGTCTGCGGCGGTGAAGAGGCCGTTGATGAACTCCTGGCGGGAGTGGCTTCCGGTGAAGTCCCTCGATGGTGTGTTCGGGATGTCGAAGTTGAAGCCGTCGGCGTTGTAGTCTCCGCTGCCGGGTTGGTAGCCGATCACTTTGCCGTTCGAGTCGCGAACCGGATTGAACGGAGCGGTGTTGACAACCCAGAACGGCCGGCCGGTTTGCAGCACAATCACAGAACTGAACGCCCAATCACCGAGCACGGCCCGGACGATCGGATTGTGGCCGGGCTGGGGCAGGTTGTACAGCCCGCTCAGCGAGAAGCGCTGGCGGATATCCCAGTCGGCATCGCCTTTGTAGAGCTCAAATTCATGCTGATCCGGGTATCCGAACGATCCGTCGCGATTGATGCGCGATCCTGCCTGCCCGTAATCCACGGTCTTCGCCAGTGTGTAGGAAGCCTGGAACGAGCCCCGGGAACCCCAGGCGCCACGCAGGGTGAGGATCATCCCGTTGTAATAGAGCTTATTCCGGTTCCATTCGTAAAACATCGAGCCAAAGCTGGGATGCAAACGGTCCAGCTTCCCGTCCAGATAATCGCCCGCAAATCGGTTCAGATCCGTGCCGTTGACCATGTCCCAGGAATAGGAACCGCTGTAATTGATCCCCGCGATCAGGTTGCCCCGGATTTGACGTTCCACGCCGACCACGTATTGCAGCGTGCTGGGGGCGGAGAGGTTCGGATCGATGCCGCCGACACTCGTCTGGAGCCCGACCAGGCCGCCGTACTGGTCCAGTTCCCTTCGCGGGATCTGGGGCAAGGTGAAACCGAAAGGATACTTTGTGGAGGTGCCCATCGAGAAAATCGGCTTGGGATCCTGGGTGGCATAGAGGGTCGGGAACAGGAAACTGGGCGGATTGGCGCGCACGCGGTTCTCCTCGCCAAGGGGCAGCCAGTCTTTGTACAACCCGACGCCGCCGCGAATCGACCACTTGCCTTTCCGGCTGGGATCCCAGGCATACCCGAGTCGCGGCGTGAAGTTCTTCCACCGGTGGCTGTTATACATTCCCGGCATCTGGCGGACCGCTGCCTTCGCAATCTGCTGATCGAAGCTGTTGCCGGGCGCTAGCACGATGTTCCCGAGCTTGGTCCCTTCCACGGGATAGGGATTGCCGAAATCGTCCCAGCGCAGGCCCAGAGTCAGCGTCAGGTTCGGCCTGACCTTCCACTCGTCCTGCACGAAGCCGCCGAAGGTCTTCATCTTGTACCAGTAGTCATATCTGGCTACCTGCCCGGTGAGCGGGTCGAAGGCGATGTTCGATTCGCTGTACGGCCTCTCCAGAACCAGGTCCAGAAGGTTATTGAAATAGAAACTCGGTTTGGCGCTGCCGCCGTGGAACAATGCGTGGTCGTCGCCATACCAGGCGTCAAAGCCGAACTTCAGCGTGTGGGAGGTGCGCACCCAGCTCAGCACGTCGCGCCAGTTGTAGTTGTGCTGTATCCATTCATTCGGACCACCGAGGGCTATGCCCGTGCTCTGATACTGAAGGCTGATGTTAGGCAGCATCATAGCCGGCTGGTCGGTCTGGTTCCGCAGGCCATCCATCTTCAGATACCCGAAGCTGAATTCGTTGATGATCAGCGGCGAGACAGTATGGGACCAGTTGGCCTGCACGGCGGGCACGTTGTCGTTGTCGATATACTTCTGGATGCCCTTGCGAACGATCAAAGGCTCGATATCCAGAATCTTGTTGTACAGGTTCGCGTACAGCCGGTCACGGTTGTTGTTCAGGTACTGATCGCCCCGAAAGCTGTATTGCAGTCCGTTGCGCGAAGGGCTGCGCTGGAACAGCCCGTTCACCACCATCGGCATGTCACAGGGGAGGCCGTAGGTATCCGGGCCGCCGCACGTAGTTGGGAACACATCCTTGGCTGTTCGCGCCGTGCTGGTGATGATGGTGTTCACCATCGGGTAATCAGAGAGGATTTTCGTGCCGAGCGAGTTCGGGAATCTTTGTTTCGCCCAATCGACGAATTGTGGCGCCTCAAAGGTTCGCAAGGTGGTGCCTTCGGAGTACTGCGAACGCAGGCTTTCCACCGATGCGAAAAAGAAAGTCTTGTTCTTGATCACCGGACCGCCAAAAGTTCCGTTCAGGTAGTGTCGCTTGAATGGCTCGTACTTGTTCGTAAACACGGTTCGCGCAGTCAGGTCCTGGTTGTTGAACGTGTAGGTGCCGGTGCCGTGGAACTGGTTGGTGCCCGACTTGGTGGTCATGGATACCTGGAGCGCGCTTGCCCTGCCTTGCTCGACGCTGAAGGTATTGGTCTGAATGGAGACTTCTTCAATGGAGTCCGGATTGGGCGAAAGATTCGTCGTGCCCTGCATGATGTTGCTGGTCACGTTCAACCCGTCCACCGTGTACTGGTTGCCGCTAAGGTTTCGTCCACCGGCGTTGAAATCGAGCATGCGCTCGTTGGCGAAGTTATCGGCTGCTCCGAATCCCGCGCTTCCGGATGAACCCAGGCCGGTGACTCCCGGAGCGATCGTGGCCAGGCTCAATCCGTCGCGGCTCTTGAGCGGCAATTCCATCAGCAGGTCGCGCTGGACTGTGGTTTGAAGGCGCGTCTCCGACAGATTGAGTATGGGCGCCTCGGCCGTAACGGTTACCTCTTCCGCCGCAACTCGTACCTTCAGCGTGAGGTTGACTGTTGCAGTCTGGGCGGTGAGCAGCGTTACCGGGAGCGTAGTCACCTGGAAGCCGGGAGCCCGGACAGTCAACTCGTATTGGCCGGGAGCCAGGCTGCTGAACCGGTAAAACCCCGACGCGCTGGATGTTGTGGTCACCTCGATGCCCGTCTGCAAGCTTTTCAAAGCTACCGTCGCCCCGGGGATCACACCCTCGCTCTGGTCTTGCAGAATACCCTGGAGGTTGCTGCTGAATTGCCCAACCACAAGGAGCGGAAACGCGCAGGCAAGGAGCAGAATTGAAAAGAGTTTGCGCAAGGAAAAACCTCCTCTTCGTTCTCGTTAAATGCCCTGCTGGCTCTGCGGTTCTTGGACACCCATATCCCAAGAACTCGAAACGGAGCCCGATGCCGTCACCCGGAATTGCCGAGCTTGGATCCCGGATATGGCGAATTTACATCACGGCCTCCTGCGTGTCAACCCCGCAGGATGTTGCCGGATCGTGCGAAGGCTACTTCGCCGGTGACGGGGCAGGCGGTTCCTGCGGGAGGCGCCAGTCCTGGGCGGGCAAGACCGAAGTCATGTCGGCGAGCAGTTCGCGCTCGGCAGGCGAGAAGAATTCCCGCAGCGCAGGGCTGTTGAGCCGCGCGCGGCGCTCTGGTTCGGACATGCGCCGGAGGCGCAGGAACTCGCGGCGGACGAGGGGGCGGCGTTCCGGCGGGAGACTGCTGAAGCGGCGAAACAACTCGCGGACGGCGTCCTGTCTTTCCGGCGGCAGTTCGCTGAAACGCTGGTAGCGCTCTCGCAAGCGCCGGCGTTCTTCGGGCGAGAGGCGGTTGTAAAGTTCCAGGCGCCGTTCGATCCTTCTGCGCCGCTCCGGAGGCAGGTTCTCGAGGAAGCGGTCCCGTTCTTCGGGCGTCATCCGGCTGAGGCGATCAAGCAGGCGCACCGCCGGCGCGGGCCAGATGGGGGGGCCAGGCCGGGGGCGGGGGCCGGGAGGCTGTTGAGCAAAAGCGCCCGATCCGAGCAGAACTGCCAGAGCCAGTGGGCCGAGAAGGCGAAACATTCTTCCTTACATCGAGCGCCGGGGCTCGGCCTCCTTCTGTGCCATGAGGTCAAACTGCCGGAGCATCTCGAGGTCGTCCAGCGTGCGCTCGACCTGCTCCAATTCCATAGCCTGGGCGCGAGGTTCGGCCGGGGGCGCGGTGCGCACGCCGGCGGGACGCTGCAACCACACGCCGGCGAGCAGCAAAGCGGCCGCCGCCGCCAAAGGGAGAGCGGGACGCAGCAGGGACGGAGGAACGATTCGTCGCCACCAGGCAGCGCTGCGCCCTGCTTCCAGGCGCCGGTAGAGTCTGCGGTCGAAATCAGGCGTCACCGGCTCCGCTTCCCACAGGTCCAGGGCGTTCCAGACCGCCCGCTGGCGGGCGCATTCCCGCGCACACCTGGGGCAGGACTCGAGGTGGCGGTCGAGGGCGGCGGCGGCCGGCGGGGCGAGCCGGCCGGAGCAATACTCCAGCAACAGGCCGTTTTCCGGCGACTCAGACGGGCATTTCATCGCACTCCTCCTTTGACCTCCACCAGGTGCGCCAGCCGGGCCCGCAGCGTCTCATAGGCCCGGAACAGCAACGATTTTACCGCCCCTTCCGAACAATTCAGGGCCCTGGCGATCTGCGAGTATTCCATCTCTTCATACTTATGCATCAGCACGGCAGCCCGCTGCCTGTCGGGCAGCGCGGCAATGGCTTTTCGCACTTCGTCGAGCGTCGCTTCGCGAACCATGGCCTGTTCCACCGAGGGGCTGCGGTCGGGATACTCCCGCGGTATTTCCCCGGATTCCGCGTCCATAGATTCCCGGTTCCGCTCCTTGCGGCCGTTGCGGAGGGCGTTCAGCGCCAGGTGGGTCGCAATCCGGAACAACCACGTGGTGAATTTGGCGGACGGCTCGTAGGTGGTCCGGGACCGGTAAACACGCAGGAAAACTTCCTGGGCCAGTTCCTCCGCCAAGGCATGGTCCTGCACCATCCGGTACAGGTAGTGGACCACCGATTTCCGGTGCCGATCGAGCAGAAGGGCAAAGCTGGCATGGTCCCCCTCCCTGACGCGAAGCATCAGCTCGGTGTCGTCGACCAGGGCTGCGAGAGCGCCCATACTGTTGTTAACACGTTGCGGCATGGAAGGTTGCGCCGCTTCACTCGCCTTTCAGGGAACGTTCCATTAAGCGGCGGATCGCCTCACGGGGCGGCCGTCCCAAATGCAGCATGGCATACATCTGTTCGGCGATAGGCACCTCGACCCCGCAGCGGCGGGCCAGATCGACCACCGCGCTGGTGGTTTTGATGCCTTCAGCCACCATACGCATGGACGCGACAATCTCGTCGAGGTTGCGGCCCTTGGCTAACTCCAGGCCCACGGCGCGGTTGCGGCTGAGTTCGCCGGTGCAGGTGAGCACCAGGTCGCCGAGGCCGGCCAAGCCGGCCAGGGTGCGGGGGTTGCCGCCGAGAGCCAGGGCGAGACGCGAGATTTCCGCCAGGCCACGGGTGATGAGGGCGGCCAAGGTGTTGCTGCCGAGGCCGAGCCCATGGCAGACCCCGGCGCCGATGGCGACCACATTCTTAACGGCCGCGCCGATCTCGACTCCCACCGGATCGGAATTGGTGTAGATGCGGAAGGTGGGGCCGGAGAAGGCGCGCTGGACCTGCTCGGCCAGGGGGCGATCCTCAGAGGCCACCACCAGCGCGGTGGGCTCGCCACGAGCCACCTCGCGCGCAAAAGTCGGGCCCGAGAGCACGGCGATACGCGGCTCGAAGCGGGCGCCGATCACCTGGCGCATGACTTCGGAAACCCGCAGCAGGGTACCATTCTCAATCCCCTTGGTGGCGCTGACGAAGACCATGGAAGGGACCAGGTGCGGCAGCATCCGCGTGTAGACGGTGCGGGCCAGGTGGGAGGGCATGACGCCCAACACGGCGTCGGCTTCGGCGAGGACCTCGGCGTAGCCGGTCTCGACGGCGACGTTCTCCGGGAGGCGGTGGCCGGGCAGGTAGAGGTCGTTCTCGCCGGTGGACCGCATGCGAGCGGCCAGGTCCTGCTCGTAGACCCAAAGCCCGATGCGCTCGAAGCGGGGAGCCAGGACGATCGCCAGGGCGGTGCCCCAGCTACCTCCCCCAATGATGGCGAGGCGCTTCATTTCTTGCGGCTCCCCAGGGAGAGGGCGTGTTCGTTTCCGGCCCGCAGGCGCTCGATGTTGTCCTTGTGGCGGGCCACGATGATGGCCGCGCTCAGGATGGATGCCAGGACCACGGACAGGGGTGGATGGGCGATCAGCCAGACCGCCAGAGGGAAGGTGCCGGCGGCCAGAATCGAGCCCAGCGAGACGTAGCGGGTGATGGCCACCGTCGCTGTCCATACCAGCACCGCGGCAGCCATGGGCAAGGGGACCAGGTACAGGTAAGCGCCGATGAAGCTGGCAACCGCCTTGCCGCCTTTGAAGCCGAGGAAGACGGGAAAGACGTGGCCCAACATCACGGCGACGGCCGAGCCGGCCATCCAGGTGACAGCTCCGGCCGTCAGCCGTCCGGCCAGCCAGACGGCGAAGAAACCCTTGGCGATATCCAGCAGCAAGGTGAGCACGCCGGCGGCCTTGCCGGTGGTGCGCAGAACATTGGTGGCGCCGATGTTGCCTGAGCCGGAAGCCCGGACGTCCCTGCCGGTCTTCCATTTCACCAGCAGGAAGCCGAACGGGATTCCACCTACCAGGTAAGCCGCAAGCAGAGCGATGAGACCGGACGTCATTGGGAAAATCCAAATTCCGCAATCCGCGTATAGACGGAGCCGCCCGGAGCGAGGCGGCTCTGATAAAGGCAAAAGCGGCCGGCGGTGAACTCCCCGAAATCGAGCGAAGGCAGGGCAGCCACGGCGGTCAGGAGCCCGCTCATGGGGACGGGCGCTTTGATCCGGGCCAGAGTCAGGTGGGGGGAAAACGGCCGCTGTTCCCTGGGAACGCCAATAGCTGCGAGGGCCTGTTCGGTATCGCGGGCCAGCTCAGCGAGTCCGGGCGCCGCGATCCCGGCCCAGAAGACGCGCGGAGAATGGGGGTTGGGGAAGTAGCCGAGCCTGGAAATGCTCACATGGATGGGCGCGCGGGGGGGCAGGGCGGCCAGGGCGGTCTTGACCTGATCGAGGCGTTCGCCGGGCCACTCGCCGATGAACTTCGTCGTGATATGCAGGTTCCGGGCGGGACTCCACTGAATCCGCGCTGTAGGGCGCAGGCGGGCGATGAGGCGTTCGAGGTTCCCCAGGACGTCCTCGGAGATGTCGATTGCCGTAAACAGCCGCATAGCTCCGATCTTTCAAGCTAACACCATCCGGACCGGCTGACGAAGGGGTTGCCGGCGAGGAAAAAACGCAGGGGCCATCCGGTCGACTGGCGGATGCCGATGCGGGGGGAAACTGTGATCTCCAGGCCGGCCTGGGGCCGGTGTTTCCCCGCCCGGACGACCAGATCGCCCCGGGTGACGTCGCGGCCATTGTGGGTGCGGGTGATGGCCATGGCGAGGGTCAGCTTGCCGGGACCCGAGGCAAGGTCTTCCAGGCGGCGCGCGGCAGGCCGGCGGGCACGCATCAGGTCGATGCCGGCGAGAGGCTCGAGGGCGCGGATGAGCACGCAGCCCGGCTGGCCCGCGGGCTCGGCTACCAGGTTCAGGCAATCGTACATGCCGTAGATGAAATAGACGTAGGCGTGGCCGGGCGGCCCGAAAATGACCCGGGTGCGCGGGGTCAGTCCCCGAGCGGAATGGGCGGCCAGATCGCCGCCGCCGAGATAGGCCTCGGTTTCGACAATCATGCCGGCGCAGGGGCCGTGGATCAGAACCTTGCCGAGCAAGTCACGGGCGACTTCAGCCGCCGGACGGGCGTAAAAAGCGCGTTTCAGAATCGGACCGTAGCGGCGTGCAAAGTCCATGTTTTATTGGATACCAGACCGGAGGCGGGAAGGCGTACAATCGCAGTGAATGACCGACTCGACGCGGCGCCGGTTCACCGGGGGCCTGCTGGCGGCGGGTCTGGGCGCCGGCAAGGAATTCGAGCCTGCCTATCTGCGGCTGGAGCGGTCGGGTGAGCTGGCAGCCCGTGCGCGAGAGCTGCGCGCGATCTACGCCGCCTGCCGCTTGTGCCCGCGCCGGTGCGGCGTGAACCGGTTCAAAGGCGAAAAGGGCGTCTGCCAGTCCACGGCGCGGGTGAAGGTCTATTCGCATCACCCCCATTTCGGCGAGGAGCGGCCGCTGGTGGGGCGGGGTGGATCGGGGACGATTTTCTTCAGCCGCTGCAACCTGTTGTGTGAATTCTGCCAGAACTGGCAGATCAATCACCGCGGGGACGGGGCGGAGGAGAGCGAGGAACGGCTGGCGCGGCGCATGCTGGATTTGCAGCGGATGGGTTGTCACAATATCAACCTGGTGACGCCCACGCACTGGGCGCCGAGCATCGTCGCGGCTCTCCGGCTGGCGATTCCGATGGGACTGAAGCTGCCGCTGGTGTACAACTGCGGCGGCTACGAGCCGGTCGAGATCATCCGCCTGCTGGACGGAATCGTGGACATCTACCTGCCGGACTTCAAGTACATGGACGGAAAGATGGCCGCCAGGTACTCGTCCGGCGCCGGGGACTATCCGGAGGTTGCCGCCGCGGCGATTGAAGAGATGCACCGCCAGGTGGGCGAACTGGAGACCGACGAGCGGGGGATTGCCCGGCGGGGCCTGATCATCCGGCACCTGGTGCTGCCCCACAATATCGCGGGGACGGACCGCTTCGTCGAGTGGGTGGCCCGGAAACTGACGCCGGCGACGTACGTGAACATCATGTCGCAGTACCGGCCGGAGCACCGGGCGCGCCAGTATCCGGAGCTTTCGCGGGGCATCACGGTGGGGGAGTGGCAGCAGGCAATCGAGTGGGCGCGCCGGGCCGGGCTGACGCGGTTGGACCACGTGTAGCGCCGGCAAATCGGCAGATGTTACAATCAAGCGGATTGGCCAGGTAGCTCAGTTGGTAGAGCGCGGCCCTGAAAAGGCCGGCGTCGGCGGTTCGATTCCGTCCCTGGCCACCACCCGGCCGTATTTCCTTCCGGTTTGTTCTAAGCTCCGGCGCGTTGCTGTTCGATCGGAATCCGGTCCTTGTTTTCGGCCAGCCAGGCTTTGAAAGTCAGCAACGAGGGGTTCAGGGAGCGGGCAAGGTTGAGATCGCGCGCAGCGCAGAAAACCTGCTCGAAATCACGCTTGAACTGAAACATATTGCCCAGATCCTCGGCTCCGGGGAACCCGAGGGAGCGGTAGACTTCCGGGGTGACCGGGTTGTAGCGAACCTGTTGCCCGAGCGCTTCAGACAAGGCGGCGGCCATCTGGGCGCCGGTGAGGTGCTCGCCGGCAACGCCAACGGTCTTGCCGATGAATTCGCCTCCGCGCCGGAAAATGCCGTAGGCGCACTTGCCGATGTCAGCGGCGGCGATGCCGGGCAGTTTCTTATCGTCCATGGGCATGGTGAGCACCAGCGTGCCGTCCGCGCCACGCTTGGGCCCCATACCGAAGCGGATGAAGTTCTCCCAGTAGAAGGACGTGAGCAGAAAGGTGACGGGCAATCCGAGAGCGGTGAAGATGTGGTTGGCCTCGCCTTTGGCGTCGAAGTGGGGGACTTTGTACTTGCCCATCAGGGTAGGCATGCGCGAGTCGCTGAGGGGCACCCACTGACGCGTGTCCTCGAGAGTCGACCAGATCACGTGTTGCAGACCGGCATGGCGGGCGGCCTGGGCCATGGCGGCCGCGTCCGCAAGTTCTCTTTCCGGCGAGAAGTGGTCCCAGAAGAACGTGACGCAGTAGGCTCCGTAAGCACCCTCGAAGGCACGGTTCAAGGAATCCGGGTCGGCGACGTCAGCGGCGACGACTTCCGCGCCGAGGCGGGCCAGTTCCCTCGCCTTTTCGGAACGGACATTTCTGGTGAGCGCGCGCGCGGCGAAGCCGCCATTCGGATCGCTCAAGATGGCACGGACCAGACCACCACCCTGAGCGCCGGTGGCGCCCACAACCGCAATGATCTTCTTTTCGGACATAGATCCTCCTTCAGCCAGCCAAGCATGAAAACCCAGTTTTTCCGGCGGCGGTTCCCACACGCCGGCTCCGCCGAAGCGTTACTCTGATTAGACCGCCTCCGGGGCCGGGCGTCAAGAACGTTCCAGGGCGGAAGGGTATTCCAGCAGCCTTTTACGCCCCCGAGCCCCGGGTGAAGAAGCTCCGGCGGCGTTCCAGTCTGCGCCGTCCCAGCTCGCCAAACCGCGCCTTGGCGCGCGACTTGAGCAACCGGAACTGCGTCTCGGTGAGGTTCATCTGGCGGCAGATCTCCTCCTGGGTTTGCTCCATGAGGTAGAACCGGGTAAGAATCTCGCGGTCGCGGGCGGATATTCCGCGCAGGACCTTCTCCACGATCTCCTCGCGCTGGCGGAGCATGGCGGCCTCTTCGGGATTGTGGCGGATATCGGAGACGACTCCGCCATCCTCGAGGTCGGCGCGCTCCTTGCGGTCCTGGACGGCGTGGTCGATGTAGGCTGCCACCTGGCGCCGCACAATGGTGCGCACGAACCCCATCAGGCGCTCGGGCTCCCGCAAGTCACCCCTCTGGATGGCCTGGACCACAATCAGAAAGGTGTCGTGCAACTTATCGTCCAGGTCCTGGGGACCCAACTGCCGGCAGAGGTAGAAACGCATGCCCTTGGAGAACAGCCGGTACAGCTCTTCCATTCCGGAAGCCTCCCCGCGAGCGATACGGGCCACCAGGTCGCACCAGTCCACGGTCTGGGCGGCGGATTGGCTGGATGCCGGCACAGGAGCGCCCTCCCCGGCTTGTTGCCCCGGGTTCGCGGAGGATTGCGAAAGGGAGGGAACGCTCATCGCATTTCAGTAGCTGCCGACCACAAAATAAGAGGCCCAGAAGCCTGGCCGGGACCGCCAGTCTCCGGCGCGGAGCATGTCAAGCTGGGCCGACCGCAAGGCCGCCGCCGGATCGGGGATGGGCGAGTCGCGGAGGTGGCGGTACAGCGACAGGAAGAGGGCTGCATCGTCCGGGACGGGCCAGCGGGTGGCCGCCACGGCTGTGGCGCCCGCCGCAAGCCAGGGACGGGTCAGACCCATGAGGCCGGCGCCCCGCAGGGCCTTGCCGGCGGAACTGCAAGCGTTGATCGCAACCAGGCTGGACGGCACCCTCCAATTCTTAATTTCATCCGGGCCCAGGTACTCCCCGCCGGAATCGGCCGACGGACTCAGCACGAGTTCGATCAGCGCGTGGCGCCCGCTCTGCCGGAGCGCCATCCGGGTCTGCTCGTCGGCAGCGAGCGGATCCGCGCGATCCCCGGGCCCGGGCGGACTCTGCGGGTGCGACTCGGCTTGAACGACATGGGCCGCGAAATGCACAATCGAAGGTCTCGCTTCCAGCGCTTTGCGCACGGCCGTCTTGGTGGCGGCGGGCCCGGTGAGCAGAATCGGCGGCGCCGGCGCCCCCCAAGCCTGGCTGCACGCCTGAATCTCTCGTGCGCTGGCTGCCAGGCGGGGCAGATTGGCGGGTGTCCCGGCCTTATTCCAGCGAGGGTCCGCGGAGTTGTAGATCGCGTCTCCGACGCCCAGAAACGGGCCGTCAAAACCGCCGGCCGGGCCCGCGCCGGCGGCGGGCGCGCGCAACCAAAGGGCGCCGGGCACAATCTCGATCGCCCTTTCCTGAACCAGGAAGACCGGTCCGCCAGCGGGCTGGGAAACTACCAGGGCCCCGAAGGGGATGTCGAACAGAGGTTCCTCCAAAGCCAGCAGCCAGCGCTGCTTCCGGGTTACGGCGGGCCCCAGGCGTGAAAACAGCAGGGCATAAAGGTCCCGGCCGGCCTCAACGGCCCGGGGTGAATCAGTGCGCACCAGGGACACGAATTCGCGGATGCGGGAAGCGATGACGGCGCCGGCCGGGAGCGGGTGAAGCTCAAAATCGCGGCTGGTCACCGCCCAAAGCTGGGATCCGGCACGCCCCAGGTGGAAGGCCAGCAACGCCGTCCGCCCGTCCAGCGTCCGCTGGGTCTTCGCCACCAGCCCCTCAGTCTCTTCGAGCCGGTTCACGCCGGCCCGGAATTCCATTTCGACCAGCTCGGCGCGCATGCGCTCGAGCTGCGCCCGGGTCTGGGGGGAGTCGTGCTGAAGAGCGGCCACCTCGGCGCGATGGGTTTGAGCCAGGGTCTGCCAGTAGCCGGGCGGGAGCTTTTCCCTCCAGTCGCCGGGATCGGCCAGCAGAGCGCGGAGGCTGGCGGCGCGGTTTTCCTCGGCGGCCGCAAAGGCCTGCCCGGCCAGGTCTGGACGCTTCCGGGAAAGCGCCATCGCCGAGGCAGCCTCAACAAACGAAGAATAGATGTCGTCCAGCCTGACGTCGGTCAGCACGCGCGTGAAGTCGGCCGGCAGCACGTCCAGGCGAAACCGGCGGCTCAGATCGAGCGCCGTGCGGTAGTCCTCCAGCGCCTCCTCGAGCCGGCCTTGAGCCTCCCGCACCCGGCCGCGCAGGTGATAAGTCAGCCAAGGCCAGGAAAAGGCCGGTTCGGAACGGACGAATTCGACAGCCCGGTCCAGCAGGACGGCCGCCCCGGTCCAGTCCTTCTGGGCAATTCTCAAAGTGGCCAGCAGGCGGCACGAGTGGCCGAGTTCCCACAGTTTGTGGAGCCGTCTGAGGCGATACGCTTCAATCAGATTATTCTCGGCTTCGGCCCAGTTCTTTTCCCGGAGACAGGTAATCCCGATCCGTTCGAAGCCGTACGCCGCCGCCCGCTCGTCCCCGGCCCGGTCCGCCAGCTCGATGCCCTGGCGCAGCCACTGGCGGGCTTCGGCGTTGCGGCCCTGCTCCATGCGGACCGTCCCGAGTTGCAGCAACAGCCGCGCCCGGTTCTGAAGCCCGCTCAAGCGGTTCAGATGAGGCAGCGCCTGTTCCATGACGGCGGCCGCCGAATCGACGTCATTGTTTTGCAGATAGAGCGCCGAGATGTTGGAACTCGCGCCCCCGTATGTTTCCAGATCTCCGGCCTGCTCGGCCATTCTCCGGCAACGCAGAAACGCGTCCAGCGCCAGGGGATATTGGAACGTCCGCACGTAGCAGGCGCCCAGCCCGTTCAGGAATCTGGCCGAAAGGCGCCTGTCTCCGGAACGCTCGGCATCGCTCGCGCCGGAGCGAAAAACCTCGATGGCCGCGGTGTATTTTCCGGATTCAAAGAGCTTGCTGCCTCGCACTAAGTAAGGCCGCAGGCGGGTTTGGGAGGGAGTTTGGGCCGGATCGCTCTTTCTTCCTGAGCCAACCAAAGGGAGGAAAAGCAGCAGACAAATTATGCCGGTTACTTTCGAATATCCAGCCATATTGTCAGGAAAGGTGTTGGCCTGGCGCTCTTTGGAGGTATCCTATTCCAGGATACCTCCAAAGAATCATACCAGAGATTTGCCTGAGATGTGGCAGCCTATTTTGTGGGTAATTGCTACGCGCGTCTGTGGGAGCGCCGAATGTTGCTACACTTGCGATTTGCCTAAAACCAAAACCACAGTCCGGTGATGATGATCAGAATCGGTTCCAAACCCATACGTGAATCAACATCGGCAGAGAACCTTGTTCTCTACACCCCCACGGTAGCGGGCTAAGGTCTGGCCTCAGGGCCCCCTCCCGTGTATCTCTATCTGCAATAAAGGCTTAAAAATCCGGCGCTAGTGTTAACGCTTTTTTCTCGGACCGCTCTCCCGCCGGCCGGCGCGAAGTCGTATTATGAGGGGGTTGCTGATGACGGCGGCGGCGAGCGGTTAAGTCTGGCGCCGATCCCCCGTACCTGGCCCTTTTTTACCCGATGAACCGCTTCTGCGCCGCTGCACTGATCCTGCTGGTCTGTTTCGGAGTCTTGACGGCGTGGGTTCCCGCCCGCTGGGCGCCGGGCGCCTTCCAGGCCGGTGCGTTTCTGCTGGCCGCCGTGTGGACCGCAAACGCCACCCTCCGCCGCCGGCCGCTGGCTGGCGGCCTGCTGCTGATTCCGCTGGCCGGAACCGTGTTCTGGGCGTTGATGCAACTCGGAGCCAGCCAGACCGTCTACCGCTGGGAAACCTGGAATGCCGCCCTCTTCTGGGCCGCCAACTTCGCGCTCTGCTTTCTGGCGATTCAGGTATCCGCCGAGCCCCCTGCGGCGGGCCGCTTCTTTGTTTCCCTGGTGGGGTTTGCATTCGGGCTCAGCGTGGTGGCCACCGTGCAGCGCTTCACCGCGGCCGACCGGGTGTTCTGGATCTTTCCCGGCGGCGGCGCCCATTTTGTCATGGGTCCGTTCCTGTATCACAATCACTACGCCGCTTTCATCGAGTTGACCCTGCCGCCGGCGCTGGTGGCCGCGGTGCGCGACCGCTCGCGGACCGCCTTCTACACGCTTGCCAGCGCGGCCATGTACAGTTCGGTGATTGCCAGCGCCTCTCGAAGCGGCTTCGTGCTCGTCTCCGCGGAGATCGCTGTGGTTCTGCTGGTCGCCATGCGCCACCAGTGGATTCCGCCGCACTTCTACGCCCGGTTCGTAGCCGCCCTGGCCGGCCTGATCGCTGTCTTCACGCTGGTGGTGGGTCCCGAGGTTCTGTGGGACCGTTTTCACGAGCCGGACCGGGGCCGCCCGCAGATGCTGCGCTCCACCCTCGACATGGTCCGCGCCCGCCCCTGGATGGGCTTCGGCTTGGGCGCCTGGTCTGCCGTTTACCCTGCCTACGCGCGTTACGATGACGGCCTTGCCGCCAACCAGGCGCACAACGACTGGGCTCAATGGGCGGCCGAAGGCGGCCTGCCCTTCTTCGCCCTGCTGCTTTTTGTCGCCGTCCGGAGCGCGCGCCCCGCCGTCGATTCCGGCTGGGGCCTCGGCGTTCTGTGCGTTTTCGCACACTGCCTGGTTGATTACCCGCTCCAGAAACCCGTGCTGGCCGGGCTGTTTTCTATCCTGCTCGGTTTCCTAATCACTTACGAAAAGCGAAAATCTCACCCGGCGCCCGCAGCCGCCTTGACTTCGTAAACGGAACGTATATGATGAGGCATTGTCTCCTCGTGGTGAGAGTCCTTCTGGGACTCACCGAGCGTAAGCTGTGCCCTCACTCCTCCAGCACCGCAACGGGGCGACTTTCCCAGCGACAAGAACGCCAATGCCGGAGCGGCGGGTATGGCCATACCTAAGCTGAGAGACCAGATCGTGGTCTTTCGTCTGACCAAAGAAGAATACGCGACCCTGAAGGCGGCCAGCGCGGTGCGCGGCGCCCGCACCATTTCCGATTTCATCCGGGCCGAAATGCTCCTCGCGGTTCAGCAGGAGCGGCAGCCGGTCTGCCCGTTGAATGGCAGGCTCTCCGAGGTGAATCAGAAGCTGGCCGAACTCGAATCCGAGATGCGGCGCCTGTCCAGAATCCTGGAAGGGCTGTCAAGGCCCTCTCCCGGGGAAACAGCGGAGGTGTGAGATGCGAATTGCCCTGGCCGTGTTGCTCACCGGAGCCGTTTTCGCCCAGAGCCGTCCTTCCGGAGTGGTGGACTCCACCGTGGCTGGCGTGGCGAACCTGCCGGCGCAGAAGATCGCGGCCAATGACCTGATCGGGATTTCCGTTTTCGATGCTCCGGAGCTGACCCGCACCGTGCGGGTGGGCGCCGACGGGGCCATCCGTCTGCCCATGCTCTCGAGCCCGATCATCGCCGAGGGACTTTTGCCCCGGGAGGCGGAGGATGCCATTGCCCGCGCGCTCAAGAACGAAGAGATTCTGGTAAGCCCCTCCGTCACCGTGACCATCCTGGAATACACCAGCCGGACGGTCAGCGTAATGGGGGCGGTCAAGCGGCCGGCCACGTTCCAGGTGGTGGGCCGGGTCACCCTTCTCGACGCCCTTGCCCGGGCCGAGGGGCTGACTCCGGAGGCCGGACCCGAGATTCTGCTCAGCCGCCCGCAGTCCACCCTGGTCAAGCGCATCCCGGTAAAGTCGCTGATCGATGCGGCCGACCCGGCGCTCAACTACGTCCTCGAGGGTGGCGAAGAGATCCGGGTGCCCGAGGCGCGCAAGATCTTCGTCGTGGGCAACGTGAAAAAGCCCGGGAGCTTTCCCGTCCGGGATGAATCCGAGATCACCGTGCTCCGGATTCTCGCCATGGCGGAGGGGCTGGCGCCTTTCGCCTCCAAGGTCGCCTATATCTACCGCGCGGGCGCGGAGCCCTCGTCCCGGCGCGAACTTCCGATCGAGCTTTCCCGGATCCTGGAACGCAAGGCGCCGGACGTGCGGCTGCAACCCGACGACGTCCTGTACATCCCCGACAACAAGGGCCGCCGCCTCAGCGTGGCCACGCTCGAAAAGATCGTCATGTTCGGCACCGGAGCGACCACGGCTCTGATCTACGGGACGGCGGTCCGCTAGCGGAACGAACATGGCTGAGCCGAACCTTCCCGCAGTTGTGAAACCCGCTCCCGGGACGCCGCCGAAATACTACCTGCCGTATTACGGTCCGGAGCCCGCCGAGCCGGCTGTCCCCCTGTCGCATTACCTCTGGATTCTCCGCCGTCATCGCTGGCGGATCCTCGGCTTCGTGGCGACCAGTGTCATCGCCACCTTGATCGTTTCCACCCGCCTGACGCC
>Ga0272446_1003263_pt1 | contig 20750 bp, 17 predicted proteins | sample YNPCB0061_FD_194587 | JGI IMG/M metagenome (GOLD analysis project Ga0272446, IMG submission 194587) | Hot spring microbial mat communities from Yellowstone National Park, WY, United States - YNP-CB-006-1 | ecosystem: Environmental > Aquatic > Thermal springs > Hot (42-90C) > Sediment | place...
TGTCACGCCGGGGGCGTGACCTACGCAGGGCCATCGCAGGTTCGGCTTGCAGCCGGACGTTTCCGGGCGACGACCGATGTCACGCCGGGGGCGTGACCTACACAGCCTATCGCAGGTTCGGCTTGCAGCCGGACGTTCCGGGCGACGACCGATGTCACGCCGGGGGCGTGACCTACACAGTCTATCGCAGGTTCGGCTTCCAGCCGGACGTTCCGGGTCGATGACCGATGTCACGCCGGGGGCGATGACCTACGTCGGTCGGCGACGCATGTCACGCCCCGGCGTGATCTACGTGGGCGGCGCGCATCTATTCCTCTGCGGATAAGCCCTCATTGCGCGCCGTGTGGTCAGGCGTCAGCCGCACATGGCGCGCCCACAACGTCTCGGTCAGCGCCCCGGCGTCGCATTCCACACCCTGTGTCGTGAAGTAGTCGCAGACACGCTGTACATCACGTTGAAAGATGCGATATGCGTTGTGATTGCCCTCACTCAGCGTCACCTGCGGGAAGTCGATCAGCGTCACCCTGCCTTGCCAGTACAGAATGTTGTAGGCGGACAGGTCGCCATGGATCATGCCGTGCTGGAGCATCAGCTCGATGTTGCGCATCACCTCGGCGAACAGCGCCGGCGCGACCGCGCGCGGCAAGGTGACGCCATGCAGCACGGGCGCCGCATGGTTGGGCGCGCCGATGAAGTCCATCAGGATCGCGTTGTCGCCCACGCCGACCGGCTGCGGCGTTGCGGCGCCCAGCGCGTGCAGCCGCTGAAGCGTGACGTACTCGTGCATCAGCCACGAGATGTGGGTGAGTTCGGCGCCGAAGGTAGTCTTGTTGCGCACGGCGCGCATCTCGCGGTTGTCGCGATCCTTGATGGCTACGCCCAGGCCGCTTAACAGTTCCCGCCCCTCGCGGTAGAGCTTGTCGTTGCGCAGGTTGCGGAATTGACGCGGCCGATAGACTTTGGCGGCGATGTAAGCCATCGGCAGGTGGGGCGTCGCTTTGCAGAGATAGACATTGGCTTCCTTGCCGCCCTTCACCAGCGCCAGGACATCTTCGATCAGCGCCTGGGTGAAGAAAGGCTCCAGCGACGATCGCAGCCAGACCGCTTCGTAGCGCGCCGGCGTGTAGGTGATGTGAAACGATCCCTCCTGCGCCAGCGGCGTTTCGCTCAATTCGGCGGTGATCTGCTGCGCAGACTTCTTCGGTTTGCGCACTTTCCTGCCCGTTCGTTGATAAAAGGTGCGCTCCTCGTCGGTGATGCCGAAGCGGGCGGTCAGGTGGTCGGTCTCGTCAGTGTAACGGTCGTAGTCAAAAGACACGGTGAGAATCTCCTGCATGATGTGTCATGTCACAAGATCGTGCACGTAGGTCGAAGCAGACCAGCGGCTTCTGTGCGCCTACGTGCAATAGTCATGGAGTTCTGCCGCGGCTTTGCGCAGGGGGTGAGCGGAAAAGCGCACCGCCGCACCGACAAGCCACGGCTCCGGCGCTCGGGGCTTTTCAGGGTGGCGGTGCATGAAGGACGCGCCAACAAAAAAGCCGCGAGCCACATGCGGCCCACGGCTTGACAGACAGCGTATGTGTGTCGAGCGTCAGGATGTAGGTGACCGCATGGCGAGCAGGATCGAGCGAGTGTGAACAATGACTTGCATTTTCGATCCTCCTTTCCGCCTATGCGTGCGAATCAACCCGTCAACAACAAAACTGACCGATAGTTTATCACAGCGTGTTGTAGTGTCAAAAATAGGGCAAGGGGTGAAGGGGACTGCTTCCAAGGCAGAGGTGGAACCCGCTTCGCAGGTCACTGCCTCTGGAGTTACATGGAGGGGTGCGTCACGCCTGAGGCGATGACCTGCGGGATCACCCGCAGGTTCTGTGGCTGTAGACGCGTCTCTACAATGAGCATCACACCGGAGGCGGCGACTGCAGGCTGCATCTGCGCCGATGCTAGAATTTGCACAAATGCGCAATTGTGGAAAAAACGTGCGTCGTGTATACTGAAGGCGCGGCGGAATTCCTCAGCCGCCATCGCATAGCAGCAACAATCAAATGGCGCACGGCGCATTGTACGGTCGCAAAGGTGGCAACTCTGCTTATCCCTGGGGATGAGCGAAAACTCTACATAACAGTACAGTCCGTAAAGGGGAAGAGCGCAAATATGAAAAAAATTCTCAACCAACCTGCTGACTTCGTACCCGAGATGCTGGATGGTCTGCTCCTGGCGCATCCCGACCAGTTGGCGTACGCGGGCGGCGACCTGCACTGCATCGTGCGGGCGGATGCGCCGGTGGCCGGCAAAGTGGCGCTGGCAACAGGCGGCGGCTCTGGGCATCTGCCGGTCTTTCTCGGCTATGTCGGCAAAGGGATGCTGGACGGCTGCGCAGTGGGAGATGTCTTCGCCTCGCCCAGCGCCGACCAGATGTTGGAGGTCACCCGGCGCATTCACGGCGGCAAGGGCGTCGTCTACATCTACGGCAACTACGGCGGCGACGTGATGAACTTCGACATGGCGGCGGAGATGGCCTCCTTCGAGGACATCGAAGTGCGCACCGTGCTGGTTAAGGACGATGTTGCTTCCGCCCCGCCAGAGGAAGCGCACCGGCGCCGCGGCGTGGCGGGCATGGTCTTTGCCTTCAAGTGTGCGGGCGCAAAGGCGGATTTGGGCGGCTCACTCGACGAAGTGGTGGCGGCAGCGGAGAAGGCGCTCGCCAACACGCGCACGATGGGCGTGGCGCTCTCGCCCTGCACGGTGCCGCGCGCTGGCAAGCCTACCTTCACCATCGGCGAAGACGAGATGGAGATCGGCATGGGCATTCACGGCGAGCCGGGAATGAAGCGCGAGAAGCTCCAGAGCGCCGACGAGATCACCGAACGCATGATGACCGCCATCCTCGACGATTTGCAGCCTGCCGCTGGCGACAGGCTGGCGGTGATGGTCAACGGGCTGGGCGCCACACCGCCGGAGGAGCTGTACATCATCTATCGCAAGGCGCATCAGATGCTGGCGGCGCGCGGCATCGGCGTGCACCGCGCCTATGTCGGCGAGTACGCCACCAGCATGGAGATGGCGGGCGCGTCGATCACGCTGATGCGCGTCGATGACGAATTGGCGGCGCTGCTCGATCATCCGGCGCATACACCCTTCTTCGTGCAGGTGTAACGATGAGCGACATAGTAACCAGCGCAGCGGTCGTGGCGGCGCTGCAACGCGTTGGCGCCGAACTGGTGGCGCAGGAAGCCTACCTCACGGCGCTCGACCAGCAGATGGGCGACGGCGACCTGGGCATCACACTAAGCAAGATTGGGCTGGCGCTGCAAGAGTTTGCAGCCGCCACGCCGGTGGAGGGGGATCTGGGCAAGTGGCTGGGCAAGGCGGGCATGGCGGCCAACAAGGCTGGCTCGTCTTCCTTTGGCACATTGCTGGCGACGGCGTTGATGCGCGGCGGCAAGGCTGTGACCGGCAAGAGCGAGCTGAGCGGGGCCGACCTGGCCGCCATGTTCGCCGCCGCCGATGCGGGCATACAGGAGCGCGGCAAGGCGCAGCCCGGCGACAAGACCGTGATCGACGCCGTGCATCCGGCGGCGGAAGCCTTCACCGCCGCCATCGGTGCGGGGCAGTCGCTGCGGGAAGCGGGTCAGGCTGCGCTGGCTGCCGCTGAAGCCGGGCGCGACCGCGTCACGCCGTTGCGCAGCAAAATCGGCCGCGCCAGTTGGGTCGGCGAACGCACCGAAGGCAAAGTTGACCCTGGCTGCGAAGCATTCGTCGTGATGTTGCGCGCCGTGCTGGCGTAGTGCGTGTGGCGTGTTGCGTGTGGAGACCAGCACCACGAAACACGCACCACGCCGCACGTTTCCACGAAACTGATCGGGCGTCTTGCCCGCAGTTGATAAAGTTTGTGTTGTACAACCGTTTTTAACCCAGTAAACAAGGAGCAAACACGTATGAAGCAAGTACAGTTTGTCGCCGTCGTTCTGCTGCTGATCGCGTTGATTGCTGGCTGTGTCGCCCCAGCCGCCGCGCCAGCGCCTGCCGCCGGGGAAGTCGCCACAGAGGCGGCTGCACCGGCGGCCAGCGACCTGACCTTCACCACCGTCGTGAAGATCGCGGGCATCAACTGGTTCAACCGCATGGAAGAGGGCGTCAAGAAGTTCGGCGCCGAGACAGGCGTCAATGCATCGCTGGTCGGGCCGGCTGAGGCGGACGCTGCGCAGCAGATTCCGATCATCGAAGACCTGATCGCCCAGGGCGTGGATGCGCTGTGCGTGATCCCGATGGATCCGACGCAGCTCGACCCGGTGCTCAAGAAGGCGATGGACGCAGGCATCACCGTCATCACCCACGAGGCATCAAACCAGGTCAACATGCACTGGGATATCGAAGCCTTCGACAACATAGCCTTTGGCGCCGGTCTGATGGATCGCCTGGCGGCGGCGATGGGTGAGGAAGGCGAATACGCCGTGTTCGTCGGCAGCCTCGGCTCCAAGACGCACAACGAGTGGGTGGACGGCGGCATTGCGCGCCAGAAGGAAGCCTACCCGAACATGAAGATGGTCGGCGACAAGAACGAGAGCTTCGACGACGCCGAGATCGCCTACCAGAAGGCGAAGGAAATCCTGGCCGCCTACCCGAACATCAAGGGCTTCCAGGGCAGCGCATCGACTGACGTCGCTGGCATTGGCCGCGCGATTGAAGAGGCTGGCCTGCAGGATGTCGTCTCGGTCGTCGGCACCAGCCTGCCCTCCATTGCGGGCGACCTGCTGACCACGGGCGCCATCGACGCCATCGGCTTCTGGGACCCGGCTGTGGCAGGCGAGGCTTGCAACAAGCTGGCGTTGATGCAGATCAACGGCGAGCCAATCGGTGAAGGCACGAACCTGGGCATCCCGGGCTACGAGAACCTGAAGCTGGTCGGCGAGAACGTCCTGTACGGCAACGCGCCGGTCTATGTTGACGGCACGACCGCAGGCGACTATCCGTTCTAAGTCAGGTTTGGGCTTACGCAGATTGTAGTGTGTCACCTTCCTGGAAGCTCTCAGCTTCCAGGAAGGTTGCTGAGCTAAATGCGTAAGTCCTGTCAGGTTTGGGCTAAGTCGGGTTTGGGGTTGTAGGATCTCAGGGTTTTTGGGGTGGTGGGGTTGTGTTGACCGAAACCGGTTGCACATCTTCGGGAAAAGCTGCGAGGCTTCCCGGAAGGTTGAGCGAATCCCTACCACCCCACAACCCCATTACTCCACAACCTCATCACTCCACGTTCTGGATTCATCATTGCGTCACAGAATATCCATCTTCCGCGCACGGCGCTTCAATTGAGTCGCCTTAGTGCTGCCAGGGCAATCCATACATGGCCGAGGAAATCATTCGTCTCACCGGGATTCACAAAGCGTTCGCTGGTGTGCGTGCATTGCAAGATGTCAGCCTCGCACTGGAGCGGGGCAAAATTCATTGTCTGGTCGGCGAAAATGGCTGCGGCAAATCGACGCTGATCAAGATTATCGCCGGCGTCTATCAACGCGATAGCGGGTCGGTGCAGATCAACGGCAAAGAGTATGCGCAGTTGCATCCGATCGATGCGATCCGGGAAGGCATCCAGGTCATCTATCAGGACTTTTCGCTCTTTCCGAATCTGACCGTCGCTGAGAACATCGCCCTCAACGAGCAACTGGCGGAAGGGCGGCGTTTTGTCAACTGGCGACAGGTGCGGCAGGTGGCGCAAGATGCTGTGAACCAGCTCGAAGTGCACCTCCCGCTCAACGCGCGCGTCGAAGAGATGTCGGTCGCCAACAAGCAGTTGATCGCCATCGCCAAGGCGCTGCGCCAGAACGCCCAGCTCATCATTATGGATGAGCCGACCAGCGCGTTGACCGAGCGTGAAATCCGCACACTCTTCACCGTGATCCACAAGTTGCAACAGCGCGGCATTGCCTTCCTCTTTGTCAGTCACAAGCTCAACGAAGTGCTGGAGATCTCCGAGGCGATCATCGTCATGCGCAACGGCCAGGTCGTCAGCACCGGGGCGGCGGCCGAGTACAACACGACGCGACTGGTCTTCGAGATGACAGGCCAAAGCATTGCCGAGAAGGCTTACGACTTCAGCCCTGATCTAACCCAAACGCCATTGCTGCGTGTGGAGAAACTGACCGTGCCAGGGGCGCTGCACAATGTCTCGTTCGAGCTGCGGCGCAGCGAGATCGTCGGCGTCACCGGGCTGTTGGGCTCTGGACGCACCGAGCTGGCGCTGGCGCTCTTTGGCATGTTGCCGATTGCCAGCGGACACATCGAGATCGATGGAAAACCGGTGCAGATTCGGTCGGTGCAAGATGCAATTGCGCACGGCATCGGTTATGTGCCTGAGGATCGCCTGACGGAAGGGCTGTTCCTGGAGCAATCGATCGGGCGCAATGTCGTCGTCCGCACGATCGACAGGCTGCGCGGAGCATTGGGGCTGACCGACCCGGCGCGGGTCGCGCAACAGGTGAACGACTGGGTCACATCGCTGCGCATCAAGACCTCAAACCCTGATCTGCCGGTCAAGACGCTTTCCGGCGGCAACCAGCAACGCGTGGTGGTCGCCAAATGGCTGGCCAGCAACCCGCATTTGATGATCCTCAACGGGCCGACGATGGGCGTCGATATTGGCTCGAAGAATGAGCTGCATGAGTTGATCAAGCGGCTGGCGGGTGAGGGGATGGGGCTGCTGGTCATTTCGGATGACATCCCTGAGCTACTGCAAATCTGCAACCGCATCTTGTTGATGCGCAACGGCGCGGTGGTGGAAGAAATCCTGCCGCGCGAGACGGACGAAAATGCGTTAGCCGCAAAATTGATTGAGGATTGAACCCGTGAGCCGATTATTTCGCAGCAATGAAGTGCTGGTGGCGGTGACAATTGTGCTCCTGTCGCTGATCATCGGCCTGAACAACCCCACCTTTTTCTCGGTCGGCAATCTCTTTGATCTTCTGCGCAGCAGCATCGTGATGGGCATCTTTGCGATGGGCGTGCTGATCGTCATCGTCTCAGGCGGGATCGATGTCTCCTTTACGGCGATCGGCGTCTTCGCCCTCTACTCGACCACGCGCATCATGAAGGAGGCAATGCCCGACGCGTCGATCTGGATCGGCTTCCTCATCGCCGCCGCGATCGGCCTGGGGCTGGGGATGATCAACGCCTTCTTCATCGCGCGCTTCCGGCTGCCGACGCTGATCGTCACCTTAGGCACGCTCAGCATGTTTCACGGCTTTCTGCTCTTCGCCATCGGCAACCAGATCATCCGCAACGTGCCGCCGGCGATGGATGCGTTTGCGCGCTCGGCGCTGGTGCGCATTCCGCTAGAGCGCGGCATGGCTAACCTGCATCCGGCGATCCTGATCACGGCGGGCGTCACGCTGCTCGTGTGGCTGCTGCTGAGATACACGATGCTTGGCCGCGGCATCTACGCGCTGGGCGGCGCGCGCGAGGCTGCCGAACGCGCCGGCTTCAATGTGCCGCGCATCCAATACTTCATCTACGGCTTTGTGGGCTTGCTGTCGGGCATTGCGGGCATGACCTTTGGCTCGATGGCGCGGCAGGCGAATCCGCAGGACATCGTCGGCACGGAGCTGAACGTGATTGCGGCTGTGGTGTTGGGCGGCGCGCAGTTGACCGGCGGGCGCGGCACTGTCCTGGGCACCATCCTGGGCGTGATGCTGGTCGTCATTGCCAACAACAGTCTGGTGTTGGTCGGCGTGCCGACAGTCTGGCAGCGCGTCGTGATCGGTTTGATCATTCTGGTCGGCACCGGGCTGCCGGCTATTCAGTCAAAGCGCGCCAGCAAGCAAGGCGCCCGGCTGGCGGAGGTGTAACCCATGCAAGCTACGCAGAAACGCAATTCGTTCATGAAGCGGTTGATGGGCGAGAGCCAGACACTGCGCCTGTTCATCATCACGGTGGTGATCTTCATTGGCTTCAGCCTGGTGCTGGGCGATAAGTTTTTCAGCATTCGCAACCTCCAGTCGATGGCGGTGCAGTTCCCTGAATTCGGCATCCTGGCCTTTGCCATCATGATCACGATGCTGACCGGCGGCATCGACCTCTCGATCGTGGGCACGGCCAATCTCTCGGCGATTGCGGCGGCGCTGGTGTTGACGCGCCTCTCCGGCGATGGCGGCGCCGGTATGCCGTTGGAAGCGACCATCCCGCTGGCGATGCTGGCGGCGCTGGTTGTCGCGTCGCTGTGCGGCCTGCTCAACGGCTTTCTGGTCTCAAAAGTGGGTATTGTGCCGATTCTGGCGACGCTGGGCACCGGTTCACTCTACACAGGGTTGTCCTATGTGATCACCGGCGGCCCCGCCATCACGACGACGCAGCTCGCCTTCATTGGCAACGGCTCTCTCGCCGGGATGCCGATCCCGGTGCTCGTCTTCGTCGTGCTGGCGATTGTCTTTGCCGTGATGCTCAACCGCACGAGTTTTGGCTTCAATGTGTATATGTTGGGTACGAACGCGCGCGCCGCGCTTTTCTCCGGCATCAGCGAGTTCAAGGTGCTGGTGCGCACCTACTGGCTGGCAGGGCTGGTGGCGGGCATCGCCGGCATCATCTTCCTGGCGCGCGCCAACTCCGCCAAGCCCGACTACGGCGCTTCCTTCATCCTTCTCACCGTGCTGATCGCCATCCTGGGCGGCGTCAGCTACACGGGTGGCTTTGGTACAGTATCGGGTCTGGTGCTGTCGGTGCTCAGCATCCAGTTCCTCTCCACCGGGCTGAACATGCTCATGCTCCAACTTTCCGGTTCCAGCGCGGCGATCTTCTTTCGCCAGTTCGCCTGGGGCGCGCTGCTCCTGCTGGTGATGGTGGTCAACTACTACGTGGAGCAGCGTAGACAGAGGGCGACGTAACGACATGGTATACTTGTGTTTGGGAGAATCTTCATTCCATAGAGCCTGATTTGAGACCGTCTTACTCTCTCCGATCACTCCTGTGCCACACTCCGGAGTTCACTTTACCAGTCAAGTCAACATTCATTAGGAGACATATCATGACTCATATCGCCTATCTCGGCCTCGGCATCATGGGGCGCGGCATGGCCGCCAACCTGCTCAAGGCTGGCCACAGCGTCACCGTTTGGAACCGCACGCCGGAACGCTGCGCGCCGCTGGTCGCGCAGGGCGCCAGGCAAGCCGCCACGCCCGCCGCCGCCGTCGCCGACGCCGAGGTGATCATGTACTGCCTCAGCGATGACAGGGCGGTCGAAGATCTCGTCTGGGGCGAGGGCCAGCTGCTTGCTGCGGTCAAGCCCGGGCAGATCGTGCTCGACATGACCACCCTGCACCCGGACACCAGCCGCAAGGAGTACGCCGCGTTCACGGCAAAGGGCGCCGAGTTTCTTGACGCGCCGGTCTTTGGCAGCAAGAACGAGGCGGCCAACGGCGGGCTGTGGATCGTCGTGGGCGGCAAGCGCGCGGTCTACGAGCAGGTGCTGCCGCTGCTCGAACCGCTGAGTGAGACGACGCACTACATGGGTGAAAACCCGATGGGCGCATCGATGAAGCTGGTCGGCAATCTGGTGGTGGCGTTCCAGCTCGAAGCGATCGGCGAGGCGATGGTGCTGGCGACCAAAGCCGGTCTCACCCCCCACGACGTGCTCGGCGTGCTGCACGTCACCGACTTCAAGTCGCCGATCTTCGACGGCGTGGGGGGCGCCCTCGTGCGTCGCGACTTCGAGGTCAACTTTGCGCTCAAGCTGATGCTCAAGGACGCCAACCTGATCGCCAAATTCGCGCAGGACCTCAACGTGCCCGTTCCCGGCGCGGCTGCGATCCGTGAGAACATCAAGATCGGCGTCAACCGCGGTTGGGGCGAGGAAAACGCATCAGCCTTCATCAAGGTGCTGGAGGAAGGCGCGGGCGTACAGGTCAAGGGTTAGCGCACACAGGCTCAGGCACAGGTCGATGGTGTTGCGCGCTGCGTGTTACGTGTTACGTGCTGCGTGTTACGTGTTCAGTCTTGCTGCGCGGCACGCAACACCTGACACGCAAAATATGACACGGAACAAGCAACACGCAACACGTGACACGCAACACGCAACCAGCGGCCTACCTACATCGCTGGCCACTTGCTATGGCTGTGGGCGCAGCGCTACAACCGTCGCCCCCACATGATGATCGCCACGCCGAGCAGGGCAATCGCTGCGCCCAGCACATCGTAGCGATCGGGGCGCCAGCCATCGATCAGCCATCCCCACAGCAGCGACAGCACGATGAAGACGCCGCCATACGCCGCATAGACGCGGCCAAAAGCTGCCTCTTGTTGCAGGGTCGGGATCACGCCGTACAGCACTAACACGATCCCGCCGGCGACGCCGAGCCAGAGCGCCTTGCCCTCACGCAGCCATTGCCACACCAGCCAGCCGCCACCGATCTCCGCAAGGCCGGCAACCACGAACAGCGCCAGACTGCGCACAATCTCACCCATTCTTCACCTCTCGTTGTCAGCGCAAAACGCTCTGAATAGCGTACGGGTCAACTGCTTGTGCAGTGTGCAGGAAACTCATCTGCAGATTACGCAGATTTTACAGAGTTAGGACTTGCGCATTTAGCTCGGCAACCTTCCTGGAAGCTGAGAGCTTCCAGGAAGGTGACGCACTAGAATCTGCGTAAGCCCAAAGAGTAAAGCACAAATCTGTGCCAATCCGCCAAATCTGCGGATGAAACTTGTGAACATCGTTGTCTCCACCATCAATCCCCACATGTGGGGAGGACAACTCCCCACATTCGCGGCTAGAGTGTCCTTCCGTTGTAGACAAACAGGCGGCCCTGCCAGGCGTCAGGCGTTGACGGTTGGCAGAGGCGCTCAATACCGCTCAAACCAGGAGACAAACAATGAGCATCGATAGCAAAATTGCGCCCCATGAAGGCGGAAAATCCACAAACGTCACGCCGCGCGCAGCAAGCCAGGCCAGGAAAATGAGAATAACATCCGCTGGGCTCATCCGCCGGGCAGGTCTGCCAGCCATGATCGCAGGGATCATCTTCATCGGCATTCAGCCGATCCATCCGCCGGACGCGCTTGCGTCCGTCACCACCACTGCCTGGGTCATCATCCAGTCGCTGAAATTCACGATGTGCCTCCTCGGTCTGGCTGGGGTCACGGGACTGTACGCTCGCCAGGTGGAGGCGGTTGGCTGGCCCGGGCTGGTGGGTTATCTGCTCTTCAGCCTCTTTTATGCGCTCACCGCGTCCTTTGTCTTCGCCGAAGCCTTCATCTTGCCGCTGTTGGCGACTGCAGCGCCGCAATTTGTCGAGGGCTACCTGGGGATCATCACCAGCGCGCCGGCAGAAATCAGCCTGGGTGTGCTGCCAGTGCTTTTTGCGCTGTCGGGGGCAGGGTACATGCTTGGCAGCCTGCTGTTTGGCATTGCGACCTTCCGCGCGGGCATTCTGCCGCGTGGGGCGGCTGCGCTGCTGGCTTGCTCAGGACCGTTGGCAATCCTCGCCGTGCAGCTGTTGGGCCACCCACTCGATCGCCTGGGGGCCGCACCGATGGGAATCGCGTTGATCTGGCTGGGCTATTCGCTCTGGTCGGAGCGCTGAGGGTGTCTTTCGCAGGTCACGCCGCAGGCGTGACCTGCGTTGCCGACTCAACGGCGCTCACGCAGGTCACGCCCCCGGCGTGACACTCACGTAGGTCACGCCCCCGGCGTGACACCGGTCGTCGCCCCGAAACGTCCGGCTAGAAGCCGAACCTGCGATGGCTGAATCGAAGGCTGCGCGCCCTAACGTGTAGCAACCCACCCCCCACCCAAGTTGACGAAACGCCGACTCTTCTTTATGCTTACTCTTTGCAGGTCGCGAAGACCAGTCGAACTGCCGCATGGAGGCGGCGCATTCTGGACATGAAGAGATAAAGTATGAGCGAGCTACTGGCCGGGTTTCCGGTGACCATCGAGATTCCGGTCGCCTGGGGCGAGATGGACGCTTTTCAGCATGTCAATAACGTCGTCTACTTCCGCTATTTCGAGAGCGGGCGCATCGCCTATCTGGAGCAGATGGGGATGATGGAGGCGATGGCAGCGCATGGCGTCGGTCCCATACTGGCTTCGGCTTCCTGCAAGTTCAAGTTTCCACTGACCTATCCGGATCGTGTGCGCGTCGGTGTACGCGTGGGAGAGATCGGCGAAGACCGCTTCCTCATGCACTACCGCATCGTCAGCACACGTCATCAGCGGATCGCTGCAGAGGGCGAAGGCGTCATCGTCTCCTACGACTATCAGAATCAACGCAAGGCGGCGTTGCCTGCTGCGGTGCGCGCTCGCATCGAAGCGATCGAAGCGGGCGCTGTTCAGGAGACATAAAGTACATGACGAATCCAGGTTTATTTCAATCACAAAGTTCGCTGGCGAGTGACGGGCGCGGACGCGACCGCATCGTGCGCGACGAAGCCGGCCTGGTCTCGACCGCGCCGGTTGAGGAGCGCGCCATCCTCGTCGGCGTCGAATTGCAAAATCAGCCCTCCCTGCTGGCGTTGGAAGACTCGCTCGATGAGCTGGCGCTGCTGGCGAAGACCGCCGGCGTGCGCACTGTCGCGCGCATCACGCAGCGGCTCGACGCGCCCAACCCGGCGACGTTGATCGGCACGGGCAAGGTCGAGGAACTGCGCATGGCGGTCACCGAGCTGGGCGCCAACGTCGTGATCTTCGACGATGAACTCTCCCCGCGCCAGCAGCGCGAGCTGGAAAAGGCGCTGGGCGAGGAAGTCAAGGTCGTGGATCGCACGGCGCTGATCCTCGACATCTTCGCCCGCCATGCGCGCACGCGCGAAGGCGCGGTGCAAGTCGAGCTGGCGCAATACGAGTATCGGCTGCCACGGCTGACCCGCGCCTGGACGCACCTGGCGCGGCAGGCAGGCGGACGTGCGGGCGGCGCGTCAGGCGGCGTCGGCGTGCGCGGTCCCGGCGAGACGCAGTTGGAAGTTGACCGCCGCGAGATCAACCGCCGCATTGCCTTCCTTAAGCAGCAGTTGGCGGAGATCAGCAAGCATCGCCAGCATTACCGCAGCCAGCGCCGCCAGTCGGCGATCCCGGTGGTGGCGGTGGTTGGCTACACCAACGCTGGCAAGAGCACACTGCTCAATGCTATCGCCAATGCCGACGTAGTGGCCGAGGATCAACTCTTCGCCACGCTCGACCCGACGACGCGGCGCGTGAAGCTGCCCAGCGACCGGCTGGCGCTCTTCTCCGACACGGTTGGCTTCATCCAGAAGTTGCCAACGCAACTGGTGGCCGCCTTCCGCTCGACGCTGGAGGAGGTCAACGAGGCTGACTTGCTGCTGCACGTGGTCGACATCTCCCACGCCAACATGGCGGAGCAGATGGCCGCAGTCGAGGAGATTCTCGACGATCTGGGGGCAGCCGACAAGCCAATCGTGGTGGCGTTCAACAAGATCGACCGCCTCGACCGCAGTGACCCTGAAGACGCGCAGATACTGGCGCAGGCGATTGCGGACAATCCGAACGCCGTGCTGATCAGCGCGCTGCGCGGCGAGGGGTTGGATCGGTTGCTGGAGGCGGTCGACAACGCGCTGCGCCAGCGCATGGCGCGGATCGACACGCTGATTCCCTACGACCGCGGCGACCTCGTGGCGATGCTGCACGAACATGGCACGGTGGAGGCGGAGACGCACACCGAGCACGGCACGCACGTCGTCGGGCGGCTGCCGCTGGAGCTGGTAGGTCGGCTGGAGCCGTATTGGACGGCGAACCAGGCAGCAGAGGCCTGCTGACTTGAAAATAGAACGCGGATGACGCGGATTGGGCGGATTGACGCTGATTCGAATCTGTGAAATCTGCGGTTCTATTTTCATTGTTGATTGTGCCCCGCTGGGGCATGGATACTAACCTGAAAATAGGGGCGACGCCTGCCCGCTCGTCTCATTGTTCGTTGCACCGGCGCAGCGTGGGGATTGACATGCGATTGGTGGCGTGGTGCGCCAGGCGGTGTATCACCTAAAAGCAGATGAAGGTATGGCCTGTGGGTGTGCGCAACACCACAGGCCATTTTTTTGGCAGCCAGATGCCATGTCACGCCGGAGGCGATGACCTACGGCGGGCGTGCGCCACGTCACGCCAGAGGCGATGACCTACGACATAAGTGATTTCGCCCCCAATATGAAATAGACCCCGGCCACCTGACCAGTAGACGGGGCGCCTAAATTGATCTATACTACTGACTGACCGTCAGTCAGTTTTGGGCAGGGAGGTGCATGTGGCGCGCACGGTCAAAGAATATGATGAGCGGTATGAAGAATTTTTGAACGTCGGGCAGCGGCTTTTTTACCAGAAGGGCTACGCACAGACGTCGGTGCAAGAGATCATCCGCGAGATTGGCGTCGCCAAGGGACTCTTCTATTACTATTTTTCCACCAAGGCTGAGTTGCTCGACGCCATTGTCGAACGCATGACGGGGGAGATTTTGCGCTCGCTGCAGCCGATGATCGACGACCCGACCCTCGATGCGCCCACCAAGCTCGACCAGTTCTTCAGCCGGACGCAGCGTTGGAAACTCGCCAACCGTGAGTTTCTGATCGACGTGATGGCGGTCATCTATCGCGATGAGAACACGGTGCTGCGCACAAAGATTCTTGCCGCCACCATGCCCGTAGTCGTGCCGCAGCTGGCGAAGATCATCCGGCAGGGCAACGCCGAGGGCGTCTACGATGTCGCCTACCCGGAGGAGTGCGCTGAGATCATCCTGGAAATGGGGCAGGCGTTGGCGTTGCCGGTCGCCAATTTGCTGCTGCACGGGCCGCCGCCAGGCGTCACCCAGGAGGCGGCGTTGCAGGCGCTGGAACGACGGTTGGCGGCCTACGAGCGCAGCATGGAGCGGGTGTTGGGCGCCGCGCCCGGTTCGATCTCGCTGTTGACGCCGGCGCAGTTGCGCGCCTGGTTTGTGGAAACGTAGCGCATACGTGCTCTCACCTGGAGGTTGTCTGGAGATTGACGAACTTTGACGCAGGGGCGCAGAGTTGCAGAGGAAGCGCTGGGAATTGCCTGAATTTCTCATGTGATTGCGCTGCGCAGCGCTGCCTCGTCGCGCTGGCGCGGCAAGACAAGCAATCTTCAGGCGGACGCTTTGCCAGTGGAGGGCGAAGGGAGTGACACCATGGGGAAGACGATCAAGCTGGCCTGGCGCAATATGTGGCGCAACTGGCGGCGCACGGGGATCGCACTGGTCGCCATCGTGCTGGGGCTGATGCTGCTTCTGCTCTTGACCAGCGTCATTGCGGGTTCGGATCAGGCGATCTTTGGCAACGCCGTCAAGGTCTACGGGGGCGCTGTGCAGGTGCACGCGCCGGGTTATCGAGAGAAAGCCAATCGTCGCCCGCTGCTGCCGCTGCAAGACCCCGATGCTGTCGTCGCGGCGGCGCTGGCGCAACCAACCGTGATTGCGGCGGCGCAGCGCATCCACACCGGCGGCATCCTGGTCAAGGGTGGGGAGGCGCGCCCCGTAGCGATCACGGCGATTCAGCCTGCGGCCGAGGCGCCGATCAGCATTCAGGCGGCGAACGTCGTGGCCGGGCGCTTCCTGCTCGATGGCGAGGGCGATGCCATTTTCATCGGCCAGGCGCTGGCCGACGAACTGGGCGCCACTGTCGGCGACCGCATCACTCTGTTGGGGCACGGTAAATACGAAAGCATGCGTCAGCGCACGATGACCATCGTCGGCATCTACTCGCTCGGTTCGCCCGACCTGGAGAAAGGCACAGCCTTCATCACCTTGAACGAGGCGCAGAGCCTCTTCAACATGAACAACCAGGCGACAGAAGTGGCGATCTCGCTCACGGATGTCATGCAGGAGTCAACCATCATCCCGGCATTGCAGGCGGCGCTGCCCGGTTACGAGGTCGATTCCTGGAAGACCTTGAAGCCGGAAATCACCGAGACGATGGCGACGAAGCAAATGTTTGTCAGCATGATTGGCTTGATCGTGATCTTGATCGCCAGCATCGGTATTCTCAACCTGCAGCTCATGGCCGTCTTCGAGCGCACGCGCGAGATGGGCGTGCTGGCTGCGCTGGGTATGAAGGGGCGGCAGATCATGGCGCTCTTCCTGCTCGAAGGCGCCTTGATCGGCGTCGTCGGCGCCGTGATTGGTTGTCTGGCGGGAGTGGGCGTCGTCTTGCTGATCCGGCAACTGGGCGGCATCAACCTTGCCAGTGTGAGCGGTATGGGTGAGGTCACGGCGTTGATGGGCGACCACCTGATGCCGGCGCTGACGCTGACCGATGTGGTTAGCCGGGGCGTCGTCGTTGCGGGGATTGCAGCATTGGCCTCGCTCTACCCGGCGTGGCAGGCGTCGCGCAAGGAGCCTGCCGCTGCCTTGCACCATGTGTGAGGGAGGGGCGGATTGCGAGGGGCGCGTTGTGTCTGCGGTATGGCGCCCTCGCCCTTCGCAGCTTGCCCCTCACAACTACAGAAAGGGTCATGGATCATGGCGTGGGTCAAATTGTGGGTGATGGCATATCGCGATCTGACGCGCAGCCGACGGCGCACCTTTTTCACACTGTTGGCGGTGGCGTTGGGGTTGGCGCTGCTCATCGTGCTCAACGGTTTCATTGCTGGCGTTGTGGATGATGCGCTGCAAAATAGCATTCGCCTGCAGACCGGGCACGTGCAGGTGCGCGCGGCGAGCTATCCCGACGATAAGCGTTCCCTCCGGTGGCAAGAGCTGATCGAGCGACCCGCAACGCTTGTCGCCCAGGCCCTCGCCATGCCCGAGGTGGCGACAGCCGCGCCTGTATTGTGGGCGGACGCCGTACTCAACACCAGCCGCGAATCGGTCGGGTTGCAGCTTTACGGCATCGACGTGGCATCGCCGCTTTACGATCCCATCCGCCGCGCGCTGGTCGCGGGCGAGTTTCTGGCTGCAAACGACCGCAGCGGTGTGTTGATGGGCAAACGCCTGGCCGACAGCCTGGAGTTGCCGCTGGGCGCCACTGTCAGCCTGGTGACTATCGACGCAAACGGCCAGCCACAGGAAGCCTTGTTCGTCATTCGCGGCCTCTTCGACAGCGGCGTGCTGGTCTACGATGAGGGTGCGATCTTCATGCCGCTGGCGAAAGCGCAGGCTTATACGCTGGTGGGCGACCGCGCCAGCGCCGTCATGTTGCTGCTGCACGACAAGGAGAGCGCCGGGCAGGTGGCTGCAGCTCTGGCGGCGCCTGGGCTGCAGACGTTGACCTGGCGCCAGCTAAATGCACTCTTCATCCAGACGATGGACACGGCGATGATCTTCTACATGTTCCTCGACGCCATCGTCATGCTGATCGTGGCGGTCATCATTGCCAACACGCTGTTGATGGCCGTGTTCGAGCGCATTCGCGAAATCGGCATCCTGGCTGCACTGGGGTTGAAACGGCGTCAGATCATGCAGATGATGCTCTTCGAAGCCAGCATCATCGCCCTGGCTGGCATCGTCGTCGGTGTGATCCTGGGGCTGTTCGGTGTGGCCTTGCTCACCCAGTACGGCTTTGTCATGGGCGAAATGGCGGGCGTAGCCAGCACGATCCCGATGAGCGCCGTGCTCTATGCGCGCTTTGCGCCAGCCACCTTTGCCTGGCTATCGCTGTGGACCTTCATCATTGCGCTGTTGGCGTCGCTCTATCCTGCCTGGTTCGCCGCCCGCCTGGAGCCGGTGGAAGCCTTGCACACCAATTAGGCGCGACGCGTGGCGAGGGACGGGTATAGACGGGAGCCGGGCTGCGCAACCGGCGCAAAGTTTCATCAGTAGCAAGGAATCTACTATGTCGATTATCGAACTTTCAGACATCAGCAAGAGCTATCGCATCGGGGAGGTCGAGACGCGGGCTGTGGATGGCGTTTCGCTTTCCATCGAGGCAGGCGAGTTCATGGCGCTGGTTGGCCCATCCGGCTCCGGCAAGACGACGTTGCTGCAGATCATGGGGTGCCTGGACAAGCCAGATCGCGGCGCCGTCGTGATCAACGGGCAGGATGTCACGCGCCTCAACGCCAACCGGCGCGCTGACCTGCGTCGCGATGTGATCGGCTTCATCTTCCAGTTCTTTGCGCTCGTGCCCGTGCTCGACGCCTACGAGAATGTCGAGCTGCCGCTGTTGCTGAGCGGCGTCGGCGCCAGAGAACGTAAGGAACGCACACTGGAACTGCTCGACGCCGTGGGCCTCTCCGACCGCATTCACCATCGCCCGGATCAGCTCAGCGGCGGGCAGCAGCAGCGCGTGGCGATTGCGCGGTCCCTGGTTAAACGTCCGTTGATGGTGCTGGCCGATGAGCCGACCGCCAACCTGGACACCGCCAACGGCGAGCAGGCGATGGAGATCATGCGGCGGCTCAACGCGCAGACTGGCGCCGCCTTCATCTTTGCCACCCACGACCCGCGCGTGATGAGCTTTGCCCGGCGCACAGTGCGCATGGTCGATGGCCGGATCGTTGACGATCGCGTGGTGCAGTAGTGTGCACGTTGGCGCAAATGAGTTGCGTGCTGCGTGTTCCGTCTCGCTACGCAGCACGCAACACGTGACACGCAACCAGCGGCTTATTTACGCTTACATGCACTGGATTGGCTGCTCATGTTGCGACCCGTCACGAGTCATGCGTCACCAATCACTCGTGACTCGTGAGTTGTCAACCTGGTGAGCAGTAAGCCCGTGTGTAGTAATGGTTCAGTAGGAGTCAGCTTATGTTTGGGAAGCGATGGCGCGTCGTGGCGCCCGTGCTCGTGTGGTTGCTCGCCGGCTGTACGCAGCCCCTGTCAACGCCCACACCCACGCCAGCCGTCACGCCGATTCCACCGATCGCGCTGGTGCGCACGGCAGGCGGCAGCGTGACGGCGTCGGCAAATGTGGCGCCCGCACAAAGCGCCGTCCTGGCTTTGTCGACAGCAGGACGCGTGGCGGCGGTGTCTGTCGCCGTTGGGGATAGCGTGCCAGCCGGCGCCCCGCTTGTGCAGTTGGAGACGGCGGCGGCGGACATTGCATTGACGCAGGCGCGCGCAGCGTATTTCCGGGCGCAGGCGCAATTGGCGGAGTTGCAGGCGCAGCCTGCGTCCGCCGAAGTGGCGGCGGCGCAAGCGCAGGTGGCCGCCGCGCAAGCGCGGCTCGCCCAGCTCGCCGACCCGGCGCGGCCAGCCGAAATCGCTGCAGCTGAAGCTGAGCTGGCAGCGGCGCAGGCGGCGTATCGGGCGCTCTTCGCCGAACCGGACGAGGCAGCGCGCATCAACGCACAGGCGGCGCTTGCCAATGCGCGGGCGGCGGTGCAACAGGCGCAGGCAGCTTTCAACGAAGTGAAGTGGCGCAACGACGTTGGCGCCCTGCCGCAGAGTCGTCAGCTTCAAGAGGCGACTAATACCCTGGAAGCTGCGCAGGCGCGCTACGATGCGCTCTTTGCACCCCCGACTGCCGCTGCCGTCGCCGCCGCCAACGCGCGGGTTGCCCAGGCGCAAGCTGCGCTGGATCGTCTACAGGCGCCCGCCACTGTCGCACAGTTGGACGAGGCGCAGGCGCAGGTGGCTGCTGCGCAGGCGCAATTGGCGGCATTGACCGACGGTGTCCGCGCCGAGACGGTGGCGGTCGCGGCGGGCGCTGTGGCCGAAGCGCGCGCCGCGTTACAGCGCGCCGAACAGGCGCGCGCTGACCTGACATTGCGCGCGCCCTTCACCGCCACGGTGACGGCGGTCGACGTGGCGGTCGGCGAATATGTGTCACCCGGAACCCCGGTGGTGACAGTGGCTGCACTTGACACGCTGCGCGTCGAGACGGTCGATCTCAGCGAACGCGACATCGCCCTTGTGACAGTGGGTCAACCAGCCAGTGTGTTGATCGAGCCGCTGGCGATCACGCTGCCGGGGCGCGTTGCGCGCATCGCCCCGCAATCCACCACGATCGGCGGCGATGTGGTCTACACTGTCTGGATCGACCTCGATGAACAACCACCGGAGTTACGCTGGGGAATGAGCGCTGAGGTGACGATTGGGGATTGATGAATTGCGCCGCGGTTGCTTAGCCCAGTCGCGGTTGACTGACTCCGCGCTCCCTGCAAGCGGTCCGGACGGAGCTGGCAGGCTGATCATGCCGCGCCTGCCAACTCCACCGTTGCCTGTCCTTACTCGACGCGCACCTGCGTGTAGACCTCTTGCTTGTTGCCGTCCAGGTCTTCCACGATAAAGCCGACGACATAGTCGCCCACCGCTGCGTCCAACTCAATCCAGCGCATTGGTTCGGCGCCGAAGGTCAGCGTGTCGGCGGCTTCGGTGTAGCGACCAACAACATTGCCGCTGGCGTCGAGATCGAGCCAAATCTCGTCGGGCGTGAAGGTGTCGCCCACGGCAGGGATAATCTCGCGCGGCGCGCCGCTGACTGTGTCGCCGGCGTCGTTGGTGAAGCCGAGCACTTGTTGCAGCGCACCGTCGCGGAAGTAGAGGCGGGCGCGGCGTTGCTCGCCGTCGGCGGCGTAGGTGTAGAGGCCATCCACGCTGTAGATGGCGTCCTCGAAAGTGGCGCCGTAGCTCTCCGGCTGCAGCGCCACCGTCACGCGGTTGGCGCCGTCATCGATGGCGAACATCAGCGGCTCCCAGGGGAACTCCACTGTGAACGCGCCTTCGCCCCAGGCGGGATAGTAGACGCCGTTCACCTCGCGCGTGTCGCCGCTGTCCAGGTAATCCTGGTCGGCCACGAAGATCGAGCTGGCGGCCCGGTCGTAGAAGCCGGTGAAGATGTAGATGTAGCCGATGTTGTCGCCATCCACA
>Ga0272446_1003264_pt1 | contig 20735 bp, 16 predicted proteins | sample YNPCB0061_FD_194587 | JGI IMG/M metagenome (GOLD analysis project Ga0272446, IMG submission 194587) | Hot spring microbial mat communities from Yellowstone National Park, WY, United States - YNP-CB-006-1 | ecosystem: Environmental > Aquatic > Thermal springs > Hot (42-90C) > Sediment | place...
CGAGCTGTGGCCGAATCTCATCATTGGCTGCCGGAAGGAAAACATGCCTTTGTGGCTCGTCAACGCCAGACTCTCCGCCCCCGCCGCGCGCCGCTACGCGCGCCTCGGCCCCCTCGTGCGCCAGACGCTCGCAGGACTTACCGGTGTGGCCGCCCAGACCGAAGCGGATGCGGCGCGCCTCCAGGCCCTGGGCGCCCGCAACGTGCACGTGACCGGCAATTTGAAATTCGATATCACGCCGCCGCCGGACGCGGCGGCGCGCGCCGCGGCGCTGCGGGCCCGCTTTCCGGGACGGCCGGTGTTGCTGGCCGCCAGCACCCGCCACGGTGAAGAAGCCCTCCTCCTCGACGCACTGGCCACCTGCAGCGTACCCGACCTTTTGTTTGTCATCGTCCCCCGCCACCCGCAGCGTTTCGACACGGTCGCCGAACTGCTCGCAAAGCGCCGCATCCCCTTCCAACGTCGCAGCGACGGCACGGCGGTCGCGCCCCACACCCGCGTCTGGCTGGGCGACAGCATGGGGGAGATGTTCGCCTACTACGGCGCGGCGGACGTGGCCATCCTGGGTGGAAGCCTCCTTCCCTTCGGCGGCCAGAACCTCATCGAGGCGTGCGCCATGGGCACGCCCATCCTCCTTGGACCCCACACCTACAACTTCGCCCAGGCCGCCGAGGACGCCCTCGCTGCGGGCGCCGCGCTGCGGGTGGAAAACGCCCTGGAGGCGATCGCCACCGCCGCGGAACTCCTCACCCACCCGGAGCAACGCCGGGCCATGGGCGAGGCGGGTAGACGCTTCGCGCAAGCCCACCGCGGCGCCACCGACCGCACCCTGGCTCTCCTCGGGCTGTGAAGGCGACGGCGCGCACCGCCGGCGGGCCTAGCGCACCGCGAGCCAGGTGTTGGTCTGCGCCAGGTCGGCTTCGTTGAGGTCGCCGGCGGCCGCTTCCAGGCGCAGGCGGGAAAGGATGTAGCCGTAGGTGGCCTGGGCGAGGTCCCGTTTGGCAGAGAAGAGCTGCTGGCGGGCGTTGAGGAGGTCCACGCTGGTGCGCACGCCCACTTCCACGCCCAGGCGGGTGGATTCGAGGGAAAGCTCACTGGAGGCGAGCGCCTGCTTCAAGGCCTTGACCTGGGCAATGCCGCTGGTGACCCCCAGGTACGCCTGGCGCACCTGTTGGGTGACGGCGCGCACCGCCGCTTCCAGCTCCTGGCGGGCCTTCTCCTGGTTGGCGAGCGCCTCCCGCACGCGGGAATCGGTGCCCCCCCCCTGGTAGAGGGGAATGGCAAGCTGTAGCCCAATGCTCTTGCTGGTCTGGTCGAAGGCGCCGAAGGTGCCGCCGCCGACGCGGTTGTCGGTGTAACTGGCAACGAGATCGAGGGTGGGATGGTGGCCACCGCGGGCGAATTCCACCTGCTGGTTGGCCGCTTCCAGGGCAGCGCGCGCCGCCGCCACGCTGGGATTGTGGGCAAGCGCCCGCTCCACCCACGTCTCCATGCCGCCTTCCGGCGACAGAAGGGGAGGCTCGCCGCGCAGGGGATCGACGGCTTCCACCGGCGTGCCGGTCAGGCGCTCGAGCTCCCGGCGTTTGATTTCCAGTTCATTGGTGGCGGCGATTTCCTGCGCCGTGATGAGGTCATAGCGGGCCTGCGCCTCGTGGGTGTCGGTGATGGTGGCCGTGCCCACCTCGAAGGCCCGCCGGGCCTGGGCGAGCTGTTCGGCGATCGCTTCCTTCTGCGCCCGGGCCAGCGCCACGTTGTCCTGCGCCAGCAACACGTCGAAATAGGCTTGGGCGACCCGCAGCGCGAGCTCCTGCCCGGCCTGGGAAAACTGGGCATCGATGCTTTCGACCACGGCCTTGGCCTGCTCCACGGCGGCGAGATTCTGCCGGCGGTAGAGGGGCTGCGCCACGCTCACGCCATAGCCGTGGCTGTTGAAGCGGCTCGTTCCCGAAGGCAGCGGACCGCTGCGGTAGGTGGTTTCCTGGTCGTTCCAGGTGGTGTTGGCCTGCAGATTCACCGAAGGCAAAAGGCCCGCGCGCGCCTGGGGCAGTTTCTCCCGCCCGGCGTCGCGGGCGGCGCGCGCCGCCTGATAGGTGGCATCCTGGGCGAGCGCCTGACGATAGAGCGTCAGCAGATCCGCGCCGTGGGCGGGGGTGAAGAGTCCGAGGGCAAAAAATGCCGCGGCGAGTTTTTTCATGGGATGTCTTCAGCGAAAGGGGATTTCAGTAGGTGGGCAGGCAGGGATCGACTTCCCTCGCCCAGGCGTCGAGACCACCGGTGAGATTATACACGGCGCGAAATCCCTGCCGCTCAAGCACACGGGCCGCGTGGCGGCTGCGAATGCCGTGATGGCAGACGACCACGGTCGGCTGTTCCGGATCAAGCTCCGCCAGGCCCTCCAAAAGATGCCGCAGGGGCAGAAGCCGCGCGGCGGGCAGGCGGCAGATGTCGTATTCCCAGGGCTCCCGCACATCGAGAATGAAAGGCCGCGGCCGCAGCGGGTCGGCAAGCCAGGCGGCCAGTTCGCGGGGGCTGATGTGCTCCATCAAAACACGAAACGCGCCGGCTTTACGGCGTTGACCAGAGGCGCGATACAGGTTTCGAAAAGGTCCTCGGTCTCGAACACCCCCGGCTCCACCATGACCACCCGGCGCGCCTCCATCACGGGCGGTTCACCCACCACCGCCAGCAGCCGGCCACCTGGACGCAGGCTCGCCACAAGGGGCTCCGGCAGCACCGGTGTGGCGCCGGTGAGCACGATGACATCGTAGGGAGCGTGTTTATCCCAGCCGCGCGCGGCATCCCCCACTTCCAGGGTGATGTTGGTGAATTCATGGGCGGCGAGTTTCCGCTGCGCCTCCGCGGAGAGGGCGGGGATGATTTCCACACTCACCACGTGCCGGGCGAGGCTTGCCAGAAGCGCCGTGAAATAGCCGCTGCCGGTGCCCACTTCCAGCACCTTGTCGGTGGGCGAAAGACGCAATTCCTGCAGCATGCGCGCCTCGAGTTTGGGCGCGAGCATCGTCTGGCCGTGGCCGATGGGAATTTCCAGATCGGAAAAGGCAAGGCTGCGGAAGACAGGGGGCACATATTCCTCCCGCTTCACCCGGTAGAGAAGGTCGAGCACGGTCTGATCCAGCACGCCCCAGGGACGAATCTGGCTTTCCACCATGTTGAAGCGGGCCTTTTCCAAGTCCATGGATTCCTCCAGGTTTTTCCTTGTGCTTCCTTGCGATTATTCCACAAATGCCGTACCTTTGACGGACTCGCTGGGGGTCTCCCGCAAGGGAGTGAGAAATACCCTTTGAACCTGATGCGGTTGATACCGCCGTAGGGAAGCGACGGTCCCCCTCCGCCGCTCCCACCCCGACCTGGAGCGCGCCATGAATGCCAATCCCCGATTCCTCGCCGCCACCGCCACGGTGGACGAAGCAGCCATCAAGCCTTTCCCCAACTCCCGCAAAATCTACGTGGAAGGCTCGCGTCCCGACATCCGCGTGCCCATGCGGGAGATCCGCCAGTCGGACACGCCGGCCTCCTTCGGCGCGGAAAAGAACCCGCCCATCTTCGTCTATGACACCTCCGGCCCCTACACCGACCCGGCGGTGAAAATCGACATCCGCAAGGGCCTGCCGCCCCTGCGCCAGAAATGGATCGAGGAGCGGGGCGACACCGAGGAGCTGGCAGCGCCCAGCTCCGCCTATGGGCGCGCGCGCCTTGACGACCCGCGCCTTGCCGAACTGCGCTTTCAGCTCACGCGCAAACCCCGCCGCGCCAAGCCCGGCATGACGGTCACCCAGATGCACTATGCGCGGCGGGGCATCATCACACCGGAAATGGAATTCGTCGCCATCCGCGAGAATCTGCGGCGACAGGAATATCTGGAATCCCTGCGCGCCGCCGGGCCCGGCGGCCGGCGCATGGCGGAACTGCTGACGCGGCAACACCGGGGAGAGGCCTTCGGCGCTGCGATTCCGGAGACCATCACGCCCGAATTCGTGCGCGAGGAAGTGGCGCGCGGCCGCGCCATCATCCCCGCCAACATCAATCATCCGGAATCCGAGCCGATGATCATCGGCCGCAACTTCCTCGTCAAGGTGAACGCCAACATCGGCAACTCCGCGGTCTCCTCGGGCATCGGCGAGGAAGTGGAGAAGATGACCTGGGCCATCCGCTGGGGCGCGGACACGGTGATGGACCTGTCCACCGGCAAGCACATTCATGAAACCCGGGAGTGGATCATCCGCAACAGCCCGGTGCCCATCGGTACCGTACCCATCTACCAGGCCCTGGAAAAGGTGGACGGTCGGGCGGAGGAGCTCACCTGGGAAATCTTCCGCGACACGCTCATCGAGCAGGCGGAGCAGGGCGTGGATTATTTCACCATCCATGCCGGCGTGCTGTTGCGTTACATCCCGCTGACCGCCAACCGTCTCACCGGCATCGTCTCCCGGGGCGGCTCCATCATGGCCAAGTGGTGCCTTGCCCACCACCAGGAAAACTTCCTCTACACCCATTTCGAGGAAATCTGCGAAATCATGAAGGCCTATGACGTGGCCTTCTCCCTCGGTGACGGCCTGCGGCCCGGCTCCATCCATGACGCCAACGACGAGGCCCAGCTTGCCGAGCTGAAGACTTTGGGCGAGCTCACCCGGATTGCCTGGAAGCATGATGTGCAGGTGATGATCGAAGGCCCCGGCCACGTTCCCATGCAGCTCATCCGGGAAAACATGGACAAGGAGCTCGCCTGGTGCCACGAAGCCCCCTTCTACACCCTGGGACCGCTCACCACCGACATCGCCCCCGGTTATGACCACATCACCAGCGCCATCGGCGCCGCCCAGATCGCCTGGTATGGCACCGCCATGCTGTGCTACGTCACGCCCAAGGAACATCTGGGGTTGCCCAACAAGCAGGACGTGAAGGAAGGCATCATCACCTACAAGCTGGCGGCGCATGCAGCGGATCTGGCCAAGGGCCATCCGGGCGCCCAGATCCGCGACAATGCGCTGTCGAAGGCGCGCTTCGAATTTCGCTGGGAGGATCAGTTCAACCTTGGCCTAGACCCGGACCGGGCGCGGGAATTCCACGACGAAACCCTGCCCCAGCCGGGCGCCAAGCTCGCCCACTTCTGCTCCATGTGCGGGCCCCATTTCTGCTCCATGCGCATCACCCAGGACGTGCGCGAATACGCCGCCCGACAGGGCATCGGTGAGGAAGAGGCGCTGCACCGCGGCATGGAGGAAAAGGCCCGGGAGTTCGTGCAAAGCGGCGGCGAGCTCTACCGCAAGGCGTAAGGCCCCAGGCGGCGATGGACCGGGCGGTATAATGCCCCTTTTCCGGGAGCCGCCTTGGACATCGTTTTACTCCTCAAAGCCCTTTTGCTCGGTGTTGTCGAGGGGCTGACCGAGTTTCTGCCGGTCTCCTCCACCGGCCATCTGATCCTCGTCGGTGATATCCTCGATTTCAACGACGAGCGCGGCAAGGTCTTCGAGATCGCCATTCAGCTTGCCGCCATCCTCGCCGTCTGCTGGGATTACCGGGCGCGGCTTGCGCGCCTTGCCCAAGGCTTCTTGCGCCATCCCCGGGAGAGCCGCCTCGTCTTTCATCTGCTGGTGGGTTTTCTGCCCGCCGCCGCCTTGGGCGTGATGTTCCATCACGCCATCAAGACCTATCTCTTCAACCCGGTGACGGTGGCCGCCGCCCTCATCGTGGGTGGGCTGGCCATCCTCTACATCGAGAAACGGGTCTATGCGCCGCGGGTGGAAACGGTGGATGACATGAGCTGGCAGCAGGCCCTAAAAATCGGCTTCGCCCAGTCGCTGGCGATGTTTCCCGGCGTATCCCGCGCCGGAGCCACCATCATGGGGGGGATCGTGTTCGGTCTGTCGCGGCGGGCGGCAACGGAGTTTTCCTTCTTCCTTGCCATCCCCACGATGTTTGCGGCGACCTTCTACGACGTGTACAAGAACTGGCAACTCCTGTCGGCGCCCGATCTGCCCGTGTTTGCCGTGGGGTTCGTCGCTTCCTTTGTCGCCGCGATGCTGGCGGTAAAGGCGCTGTTACGCTTCGTCTCCCACCACAGCTTCATCCCCTTCGCCTGGTACCGCATCGGCCTGGGGCTTGTCGTGCTTGCCTATTATCGCGACGTCTGGCTGGGCCGCCTTGGCTGACCCTCAGGCTGCGGCCGCGGCGCGCGCGTGCACGAAGCGCTCGATGTGGGCGAGGAGCTCCTCCTCCTGGTAGGGCTTGCCCAGATAGACGTTCACCCCCAGCTCCCTGGCGTAGTTGCGGTGTTTTTCCGCCGTGCGCGAGGTGATCATGATGATGGGGATGTGGCGCGTGCGGGGATCGCCGCGCACGTTCTTGGTCAGTTCGAAGCCATCCATGCGGGGCATCTCGATGTCCACCAACATCACCGCCGGCAGGGTTTCCTGCAACTGCTGCAGGGCATCCACCCCATCCTTGGCGGTGAGCACCTGGTAGCCTTCCTTGGCAAGCAGCCGGCCCGTGATCTTGCGCACCGTGAGGGAATCGTCCACCACCATGATGACGGGCGCCGCCGCGACCTCCTTGGTGGGCTTGACCACCTGCGCCGCCACGTGGGGCGCTTCCCGGTGGGCAAGCTGGACGGGATTGATGATGAGGACGATCTGGCCGTTGCCCAGCACGGTGGCACCGGAGATCCCCGTCACCCGCGCCAGCTGCGGGCCGATGTTCTTGATGACGATCTCCTGGTTGCCCTCCAGCGCATCTACATGCAGCGCGCAACGCTGGCTGCCGCTGCGCAGGAGTATGACGGAGCTGTAAAGTTTGGCCTCCGGCTGCGTCGCTTCATCGCCCAAAAGCCGCGGCAGATAGTGCAGGGGATAGACATGGTTGAGCCATTCCACCTGCCCCTTGCGATAGGCTTCGGCAAGAGGTTCCGGCCGCAGCTCCTGCACCTGCTCCACCATGCTCGACGGCACGGCATAAAGCCGGCCCCCCGCCTCAACCAGCACCGCCTGGGTTACCGCCAGCGTCAGCGGCAGATAGATGGTGAAAGTGGTGCCCCGCCCCGGCTCGGAGCTCACCTCGATGCGCCCGCCCAGACCGGCGATCTCGTTGCGCACCACGTCCATGCCCACGCCGCGGCCGGCGATCTGCGTCACTTCGGACGCCGTGGAGAAGCCCGGCTGGAAGATCATTTCCATAAGCCGCGCCGCGGAGACCTCTTCATCGGCAGCGATCATGCCGCGCTCCACCGCTTTGGCACGCACCCGCGCAAGATCGATGCCGGCGCCATCGTCGCTCACCACCAGCACCACCTCGTTGCCTTCCTGGCGGGCAGTGAGGCGAATCTGTCCCGTTTCCGGCTTGCCCGCACGCGCCCGCTCCGCTTCGCCCTCCAGGCCATGGGCCACCGCGTTGCGCAGGAGATGCTCCAGGGGCGCGGTCATCTTTTCCAGGACACTGCGGTCCAGTTCGACGTTTTCGCCCTCGACGGCGAGCGCCGCCTTCTTGTCCAGTTCCTTCGCCGTCTGGCGGACGATGCGGTGCAGCCTTTCGGTGATGCTGGACAGCGGCACCATGCGGATGTTCATGAGCTGCTGCTGCAACTCGCGGGTCATGCGCGCCTGGGCGAGCAGCGCCGCCTCCACCTCGTCGATGTTCTTGAGCAGCGCCTGCTGCACGGTGGAAACGTCGTTAACCGATTCCGCCATCATGCGCGTGAGTTCCTGCAGGCGGGTGAAACGGTCGAACTCCAGCGGATCGAATTCCTGATGCGCGTCCTGCGCCATGGAGAGGCGGGACTGCATCTGCGTTTCCGCCTGGATTTCCACTTCGCGCAATTGCGCCCGCAGGCGGATCACGTTGTCGGTGAGTTCCTTGAGGGATTGCTTGAAGGCCCGCATCTCGCCTTCGATGCGGGAGCGGGCGATGCTCACCTCGCCGGCCTCGTTCACCAGCCGGTCCACGAGATCGGCACGCACGCGCAGCAGGGCGCGCGCGGCGTCGGTGTCGGCGACCGCAGCCGGCCGCAATTCCGTCGCCTGGGCGCGCAGACCCAGCACCACCGGCACAGGCCCCGGCGCGGGCGCCGGTTTGGTCTCCTCGGCCGGGGCTCCCCCCCGCAGTAGCGCCTCGTAGAGGTCGCCGATGCGATCGAAATGGGTTTCCAGTTCGTCGAAGAGGGCAGGCTCTGGCGCGCCCCCCTCCATGGCGGCGATGACCCGTGCCTCCATCTGATGGGTCATCTCCCCCAGACGCATGGCACCCGCCATGCGGGCCGAACCTTTCAAGGTGTGCAGGGCCCGCTGCAGCGCCTGCTGGGCGGCCTTGTCGCCGGGCGCGCCCCGCCAGGCGCGCAACTGGTTGCCGATGAAGGGCATGAGCTCCTGGGCTTCTTCGAGGAAGATGGGCAACAGGTCCGCGTCCAGGTCATCCCGCAGCCCGGGGGGCGCGGCCACCGGCTCAGGGGCTTTGGCAGTTTCCTCGGGCTTTCGCAAAGCTTCCCCGGACGACTCCGCGCGAGTAGCCGCCACGGTCTCCACCGGAGCCGGCGCTTCCGCTTGCCCAGGGGGCGGCGTTTCCGCCTCGACCAAGCCCGAGGCTTCCACCTCGGCATCCGCCGGCCCCTCCGCCTCCACCGCAGTGGGCGTTTCCACTGGGGCAAAGGCCGAAGCTTCCGCCTCGATATCCCTCGCTTCCGGCTCCTCGACCACGGTCGGTTCGCCCTCGGCCTCGGCCCGCGCGGCGACGGCCGCAGCCCGTCGGCTCGCCAAGGCCTCCACCAGGGCTTCGGCGGCGCTCGGTGCGCGCCGTTGCGCCACTTCCTCCACCATCTCTTTCAGCGTCCCGATGGTGCGGGTGAGGAGTTCCACTTCCTCCGCCGGCAGCAGGCGCGGGTGGTCCATGAGGTCCACCAGATACTGCTCGAGGGCGTAGGCGAGATCGGCCGGGGCAGCCAAGCCCACCGTGCTGGAAATCCCGCCCAGGGTGTGGGCCGCCCGCATGAACTCGTAGCGCACGGGCAAGACAGGCTCGGACCGCAGGGCAACAAGGCCGCTTTCCAGGCTTGCGAGGTGCTGCTTTGCCTCGGCGAGAAAGAGCTCGTACAGGGTGGTCGAGATGGGGCGCCCGCCGATGTCGATTTCGCTGGGGGTGGACGCGGGCAGCGTTTCGATGATGGCCTCGATGGCAGGCCCTTCGGCAACGGACGCGGCCTCCGCCACCTCCCCCGCCGGCACCTCCTGGCCCTTGGCGACTTGCGGCTTTTGCGCAAGCCCTGCGGCAACCGAAGCCACCGAAGTCTGCTCTGGGGCAGCCGCCTCCGCGCCAGCCGGCTGGACCCCAGTCTCCGCCGCCGGCGGGGTTTCGGGCACCGGCGCCCCGCCGCCAGGAGGCGGCGGCGGTTCACCGCGCAGGGCCGCCGCCTTGGCGAGCAGCTCGGCAGCATCCACGGTGACATGACCTTCGCGGTTCAAGGTATCCACCCAGCCGACGAAGGCGTCATGGGCATGTTGGAGCATGTCGAGGAGGGCAGGCGTTGCATCCCGCTCCTCCTGCAGCCACTTGTTCATGGTCTGCTCGATGCCCCATGCCACCTCGCCGAGGTCGGTGAGCCCCACCATGCGGCCGGAACCCTTGAGGGTGTGGAACCCACGCCGGATGGTGGTGAGGGCGGCATGATCCGACGGCGTAAGACGCACCTGGGCGAGCTGGCTGCGGATGGTGGCGAGCACCTCCTGCGCCTCCTCCAGATAGACTTCCAGCATCTCTCGGTCGATGACCTCCTCGCTCGCCGTGAGCAGCGCCGCGGCTTCCGCGGAGGGAGTGACGGCGGCCACCTTGGGTGCCACCAGGGCCGCCATGGCGGCATCCAGTTCTTCGCCGGCGCTGCCACCGGAGAGGAGATCGAGCACCCGCGTGGCCTTTTCCTTGAGGGCGGCGTCGTCCATGAGGTCGGCATCCTGCTGGAGCAGCGCCACCTGGGAGAGCAGCGCTTCCCGATTGGCGTCGGTAGGATCTGCCTTCCACGCGGCATAGAGGCGCTCCGCCTGCCGCTTCTGCTCTTCCAGGCCCGCCTCCACGCTGGCCAGGGGCGGGAGCACGGTCTCCTCTTCCGCCTCCCTCTCCTCTTCGCGGCGCTTCAGGCCCGGGAAGCGTTTGATGACCGGTGCCAGAATCTCGAAGGCGTCACTGCGCCCATGCTGCACCGCCTCCACGTAGAAGCCGAGGCTGGACAGCCCTTCCGCCAAAAGCTCCAGTTCCTCCTGGGTGGGCTCGTAGGCGGGATCGGCGAAGCGGTCGATGAGGCGCTGGCAGGCATTGAGGAGTTCTGCGGCGCGTTCCAGCTCGAGGATGCGCAGCGCCCCGGCGATCTGGTTGAGGTAAGGGGTGAGCCCGGGAATGTCGCCCCGCTTGCTGCGATCGCGGAAGAAGGCATCCAGCACCTGTTCCACATGGCGCAGATTGGTCTTGATCTCCGCCCCCACCTGGGCGAGCAGCAGCTTCTCCTGGGCGCGGCGCGCCATTTCGTCGAGCAGCGGCACGATTTCGATGCCTTCCAGGGGCTCGCCGGCCAATGCCGCCTGAAGCCGCCGGCATTGGACGTGGGCCTGGCCGACAAAGGCCGGGGAAAGCCGCGCGAAGTTCTCGACGGCGTTTTCCGCCAGCAGCAGGGCAGTGGCCATTTCCATGTCCACGCTTTCGTTGCGGGCGCCGCCGGCAAGCAATCGATCGGCGCCACTGCGGATGCCCTCGAGGAGCTCTGTGAGCGCCGCGTGGTTGAGGCCTTGCCCCTTTTCCGCAAGGCGCACGGCCTGGGCGTGGAAATTTTTGAGGGCGTCGGGATTGCCGGCGGTGAACTTGAGCCAGGCATCCTTGGCCGCGGCGACGAGCTCGGCAAGCTCCCGCAGCAGCGGGCGCAGGCGTTCCATTTCCTCATCGACCGGGCCGCCGCCCACAGGCGCGGGCGCGAGGTAGGCCTCAAGGCCATAGGCCTCCTTCACCGCCGCCAGCCGCTCCGTGGCCGGCTTCGCCCGCGCCACGTGGTAGAGCACATCGCGCAAAAGCCGCTCCGCCACCTTGCTGGACCGCTCGGCAAGGCGCCGGATTTGTTGATCGATGCGGGCGCACAGGGACTTCAGCGGGAACGCGGGCTCAAGCCCCCCTTCCAGCAGGGCGTCCAGATAGGCCACGGCGTTCCACCAGAAGGTGCGGTTGGCCGGTTGCGTCTGGGTGGCTTCGATGGCCTCGAGGGCCGCCTTCATCTCCCGTAGGCCTTCCTTGTCCTCCGGGTTGCGCAGCCACTTGAGCAAGCCCTTCTGGTATTTCGTCCGCTCGCTGCGCACAAAGCGGGGGAAGCTCTCCTCGTCAACCGGCGACGGCCTCGCGCCCTTGGGCGCCCGCACGCTGAGGTCGGGATAGAAGAGGTCCGACTCGCTGATCCTGTCCACCCCGCGCGCCTCGAGCAGCAGGCGGTAGGTGGGAAACAGGCGCAAAGGCACGTCGGGCGCGCCGGCGAGCAGGTCGTCCAGATATTTGCCGATCGCGGTGAGTCCCTGATCGGCACGGTCGAGGCGCTCCCCGTCCGCCTCCACCTCGCGCGCCTCCAAGGCGGCGAGAAGATTCTCCACCTCCTCGGCAAAGCGGCCGAGGCCGTCGAGCCCCACCATCTGCACTGCACCGGTCACCTGATGCAAATGGGTGCGGGCGAATTTCAGCGGTGTCGCATCGGCGGTGTTGCCGGCAAAGAGGGTGAGCTGTTCCCGCGCCTTGGCCAGCGCGGCGTCGATCTCGCCCTTGACCCAGGTGAGGGGACCGATGTCGAAATCCGAGGGTGTGGTCACGACCTGCTCCCGCTCGTGCTCAGGACAGCTTGAAGCCGGCGACGGAACCCTTCAGATCGGCCGCCAGCGCCGCCAGCTGGCCGATGGAGACCGCCGTCTGCTTGGTGCCTTCCGTGGTCTGGTTGGTGATGGCCTGGATGTCCTGCATGTTGCGCGCCACGATCCTGGCCATTTCCGCCTGGGCCTGGGTGCGCTGGGAAATGTTCTCGATGAGGGCAGCGAGCTCCCGCGACACGCGACCGATCTCCGCCAGCGCCTGACCGGCGGCATCGGAAAGCTTGGCCCCTTCCACCACCCCCTGGGTGCTTCTCTCCATGGCCGCCACCGCGTCCTGGGTGTCGGTCTGAATGGTCTTGACGATGGCCCCGATCTGTTTCGTCGCCTCGCCGGAACGTTCCGCCAGCCGCTGCACCTCCTCTGCCACCACGGTGAAGCCCCGCCCGGCCTCGCCGGCGGAAGCCGCCTGGATGGCCGCATTGAGGGCGAGGATGTTGGTCTGCTCGGTGATGTCGGAGATGAGCTCCACGATCTCCGAAATCTCCTGCGAGGATTCGCCCAGACGTTTGATGCGCTTGGCGGTCTCCTGGATCTGTTCGCGGATTTCGTTCATACCGGCGATCTGGTTGTACACCGCCTCCTGACCCTTTTGCGCCGCCTCCAGGGATTGCTGTGCCACCCGCGCCGACTCGGCGGCGCTGGCCGACACTTCGTTGATGGATTCCGTCATCTGCAGCACGGAGGCGGAGGTTTCCTCGATCTCCTTCGACTGCCGCTGCGCCGCTTCGAGAAGCTGCGCGGAAATGCTCTGCGCCTGCTGGGTGGCCTGGGTCACCTGCTCGGTGGCCTTGTTGATCTCGGAGACCAAAAGCCGCAGCTCGTCGATGGTGTAGTTGATGGAGTCGGCAATGGCGCCGGTAATGTCCTCGGTCACCGAAGCGCGCACGGTGAGGTCGCCCTCCGCCAGATCGCCCATTTCATTGAGCAGGCGCAGAATCGCCTCCTGGTTGCGCTTGTTTTCCTCCTCGCTCTGGATCGCCCGGCGCCGCGCCTCGTTCACCACCGACCAGGCAAAGAGCACGGCGGCGAAGATGCCGATGAGGCCAAACAGGGCGGCAAGCCAGGGACCGACAACGCGGCCGATGTTTTCATACGCCTGGGTGAGTTTCTGCGTGAGCAGCAACAGTTTGTCGGAACCCACGAACAGCTCCCGTCCCGCCTGCTTGGCGTTCACCAGGTTCTGCATGTTGTTGAGGATGCTGTTGACGTTGGCGTAGAAGTCGTTGAACACCGCGTTCAGTTCTTTGAGTTTTTCCCGGGTATCCGGGTCCTTCACCGCGTTGATGCGCAAATCCTCGCTGCCGTTGAGAAGGGCCAGCAGCACGTCACGGAACGTGTTCGCATCCTTGCCCAAAAGGAAAGCGACCTCCGGATCGATCACGTCGGAAGACAGGAGGTTGTTGGCGTTCTTGGCCATGCGCTGGGTGAGCATGACCTGCTGCGAGGCCATGGACACGTCACGCACCGCGGCACCGGTCTGGGACATGAGGGAAACCACCTGTTCCGCCAGCTCCTGCATTTGCACATTGGCGGCATTGATGGCCGCCACCGCCCGGTTGAGCTCCACCAGGCTTTTTTCCTGCTGCAGAATCTGGTCGGTGTGGCGGGCCATGGGTTTCCAGGCCGCGTCCAGCTCCTTCAGGATGGGCTGGATGGAGGAGGGCGAGGCGGGCAGGGTGCCCTCGCCATACATGAGGCGCTTCAGATCCTGGTCGAAACGATTCCTGGCATCTTTCAGTTGTTTGAACGCCTCGGGGTTGCCCAGGACCGCCTGCTGGGCGCCCTTGGCCACCCGCTGGGAGAGCATCTGCATCTCCGTTGCCGTTCCCACGTACTTGGCCTTGTTGCCCACCAAGTAGGCGTTGAGGCCCAGCGTGCCCAGGGCAAGCAGGATGAACACCAGGGCGGCGACACCGGAATAGAGCTGCTGCTTTTCCGCAGGCAGGTGGCCGATGAGGGGCAGCTGGGTCGGCTCCTTGCCCGACAGCTTGCGCAACCCCTGCATGATCAGCGTGGTGTGCAGGGGCGCGGTTTCGCCTTTCTTGTTGCCGGCTTTCCTTGTGAACAATGCCATGATCCGTCTCCGTTCCTTGATCCCGTCCGTTTACCCCGCCCGGGGTGCCCGCCGGTCTAGATGCCGACGTTGAGAAATTCCGCCTGGGTCACCAGACCCTGCATGTTGAGTTCCTTCCAGATTTCCCCCTCCCCGTCCACGTATTCCGCACTCACCCAGGGCGGCAGCCCCTCTTCCTCACCCGGCGTGAGCTGGTCGGGGTGTTTGAGCCCCAGCATCTTCGCCACGACGAGGCCGGCATTGACACCGTAACGGGGATGGATGAGCAAAAGTCGGCTGTCCACGCCGGGGGGCGTGGGTTGGCCGTAAAGATAATCGGCGAAATCCACGACCCCGTAGAGCACGCCGCGCACATTGGCCACCCCCTGGAACCAGCGCCGGGTCAGGGGGACGGGGGCGAGCGACGGCAAGGGGATGACTTCCGCCACGTCGGAGAGAGTAATCAGCCAGCGTGTCTCGCCCACCAGGACCCCCACTTTGGAGGCCACCGCCGTCGCGCCCGCCGCCGTGGCATTTTGCAGGCGGGCAACGACGCTTTCCTGGAACTCCCTGAGACTGGTTTTTCTTGCCATGGAGGAGAATCAACCGAGGGCCGCGATCTTGCGCAGCAACTCGTCCGGATTGATGGGTTTGACCAGGTAATCCCGCGCCCCCTGGCGCATGCCCCAAACCTTGTCCGTCTCCTGGCCCTTCGAGGTGCACATGATGACGGGGATGTGCTTGGTTTCCTCGTCGCGGGTGAGGGCGCGCGTGGCCTGAAAGCCGTTCAACCCCGGCATCACCACATCCATGAGGATGAGGTCGGGGCGTTGGCTTTTCGCCTTTTCCATCGCCTCCTCGCCGCTTTCCGCCATGATCACCTGATAGCCCTGCTTGCTCAGGATTTCGGAAAGGAAGTGGCGTTCCGTGGGAGAGTCGTCAACGACCAGGACTTTGCTGATGGGCATGTTGCTTATCCTCTGTCTTTCGTGCTCGAAACCAAACTTACGCCGCCGCCGCGGGGCTTGCCAGCACGTGCTTGCGCACCGCCTGCAGCAGGCTTTCCTTGGTGAAGGGTTTGGTCAGATATTCGTCGGAACCGACCATCCGTCCACGCACGCGGTCGAACAGGCCGTCCTTGCTGGACAGCATGATCACCGGTGTGTTGCGGAAGCGCTGGTTTTTTTTGATGAGCATGCACGTCTGGTAGCCGTCCAGACGCGGCATCATGATATCGACGAAAATCAGATCCGGTTGATGATCGGCGATCTTGGCCATGGCATCGAACCCATCTTCGGCGAGGATGACCTCGCAACCCGCCTGGGCGAGAAAGATTTCCGCGCTGCGGCGGATGGTATTGCTGTCGTCGATGACCATCACCTTGACGCCAGCCAGTTTGTTTGTCTCAGCCACACAACCCCCAACCCACTCTCGTTATGTCGTCCGTAGCCGGGCCCGGTCTCGGCATTGTATAAGAAAATCAAGCCCTGCAAGGGGATTTTCTCAAGCAACACCCGAAGTTTTCCGGCCCCGACCCCCTGTAAAAAACCCGCCCGGCAAGCCGAGCAAGTTCCGTACCAGCCTCCAGGGTGGCTGGCGGCTAAGGGCTATAACGGTCGCAGGAAAAAATCCTTGAGGGCAAGTCGGCAAGGCAGCCGGGACGCCATGCCCAAGGCATGAAATGCGCCCCTTGAGGCCGGCGGGCCCGCCTTGACGGTCAGATCTCCAGGAGTTCGAAATCTTCCTTGCGCGCGCCGCAGTCCGGGCAGGTCCAGTTGGGGGGGATGTCTTCCCAGCGGGTGCCGGGGGGGATGCCATCTTCCGGGCGGCCCTTGGCTTCGTCGTAGATGAAGCCGCAGATGAGACACATGAAAGTGCGATAGGGTCGATCGTCGCTCATGGGAGGAAAATCAGGTTAAAATGCAATTTTACCCGTGATCGGCGGGGCGGGATACCGCTTCGCCCCTGCCCATGCCTGATGCGCCGCCCATCGTTCTCTGCTTTGCCGCAACCGACCCCTCGGGCGGCGCCGGCATCCAGGCCGACGTTTTGACCCTGGCCGCCATGGGCTGTCACCCCTTGAGTGCCATCACCGCCATCACCGTCCAGGACACGGTGGGGGTGGAGGCCGTCCTGCCCCTGGATGCGGAATGGGTGGCGGACCAGGCACGGGCGGTGCTGGAAGACATGCCAGTGGCGGCCTTCAAGATCGGGCTTGTGGGCAGTGTGGAGAACATCGCCGCCATCGCCGAAGTGGTGGCCGACTACCCCGACGTTCCCTTAATCCTCGATCCGGTGCTCGCTTCCGGGCGGGGCGATGAGCTGGCCACCGACCACATGGTCTCCGCGCTCCTGGAACTCCTCATCCCGCAAACCACGCTGCTCACGCCCAACAGCCTCGAAGCGCGGCGCCTTGCCGGGGGCGAGGGGGAGGAAGAGGACACGCTCACCCTGGAGGAATGCGCCGCGCGCCTCATCTCCACCGGCTGTGAGTATGTCCTGATCACCGGCACCCACGAGCCCGGGGCGGAAGTCGTGAACACGCTCTTTGGCGAAGCGGGCGTGATCCGCCGCGACCGCTGGCCGCGGCTGCCCGGCAGCTTCCACGGTTCCGGCTGCACCCTCGCCTCGGCCATCGCTGCCGCCATCGCCCAGGGGGCGGACATCGTCAGCGCGGTGCGCACCGCCCAGGAATACACCTGGCACACCCTCAAACACGGTTTCCGGCCCGGCATGGGCCAGCATCTGCCGGACCGGCTGTTCTGGGCGCGGGAGGAACCCGGGGAGGAGGATGAAAGCGAAGGTTGAAGGGCTTTATGCCCTCACGCCGGAGATGGCCGACACGGAACGCCTCCTGTTCCTGGTCGGCGAGGCTTTGGCGGGCGGGGCCCGCCTCGTGCAGTACCGCAACAAATCCGGCGATGTGGCGCTGCGCCACGAGCAGGCGACGGAGCTCAAACTCCTCTGCCACCGCCACGGGGTGCCCCTCATCATCAACGACGATGTGCGGCTTGCCGCGCTCACCGAGGCTGACGGCGTGCACCTGGGTGCGGAGGATGCGTCGCTACTGGAGGCGCGGGTCAATCTGGGCCCGGACAAACTCATCGGTGTTTCCTGTTACCAGGACCTCGCCCGGGCGGAGCGCCTCACCGCCGCAGGCGCCGACTATGTGGCCTTTGGCAGTTGTTTCCCCTCGCCGACGAAGCCCCTTGCCCCGCTTTGCCCCTTGACGCTGATCACCGAGGCAAGGCAGAAGCTTGCGGTACCCATCGTGGCCATCGGCGGCATCACGCCGGAGAATGCCCCTGCCGTCATCGCCGCCGGTGCCCATGCGGTCGCGGTCATCTCCGCCCTCTTCGAGGCGCCGGATGTGCGGGATGCCGCCGCCCGCTTCAGCCGGCTCTTCGCAACCCGTTCCGATGAGGAGAAGTCCACTCGATGAGCTCCCGCAATGAAGAACTTTTCGAACGCTCCCGCCGCCTGATCCCGGGCGGTGTCAATTCCCCGGTGCGCGCCTTTCGCGCCGTGGGCGGCACGCCGGTGTTTTTCAAGCGTGGCCAGGGCGCATGGCTCTGGGACGAGGACGACCGGCGCTATGTGGATTACGTGGGCTCCTGGGGGCCCATGATCCTGGGCCATGCCCATCCCCAGGTGGTGGCCGCGGTGAAGGAAGCGGCGGAGGCTGGGCTCTCCTTTGGCGCCCCCACCGCCCGCGAGCTGGAAATGGCGGAGTGCCTCACCACGCTGCTGCCGGGTCTGGAAGAGGTGCGTCTGGTCTCCTCCGGCACGGAAGCCACCATGAGCGCCATCCGGCTCGCCCGCGGCTTCACCGGCCGCAGCAAGATCGTCAAGTTCGAGGGCTGCTACCACGGCCACGCCGACAGCCTGCTGGTGAAGGCAGGCTCCGGCGCCCTCACCTTCGGCCAGCCGAGCTCCGCGGGCGTCCCCGTGGAAGTGGCCGCCCACACCCTCACCCTCCCCTACAACGACACGGCGGCGGTGGAAGCGGTGTTCGCCGAGCTGGGGCCGCAGATTGCCGGCGTCATCGTCGAGCCCATCGCCGGCAACATGAACTTGGTGCTGCCCGCCCCGGGTTTTCTGGAAACCCTGCGCCGCCTCTGCAGCGCCCACGGCACCGTACTGATCTTCGATGAGGTGATGACCGGCTTCCGCGTGGGGCTCAAAGGTGCCCAGGGCCTGTTTGGCATTGAGCCCGACCTCACCACCCTGGGCAAGGTGATCGGCGGCGGCCTGCCCGTGGGCGCCTTCGGCGGCCGGCGGGAAATCATGGAACAGCTTGCCCCCAACGGCCCCGTCTATCAGGCCGGCACCTTGTCGGGGAACCCGGTGGCGGTGGCGGCGGGGCTCGCCACCCTGAAGGCGGTGATGGCGCCAGGCTTCTACGCGCGGCTGGCCGACACCACGGCGCGGCTCATGCAGGGGCTCACCGAGGCCGCCCACCGGCACGGCGTGCCCTTCAGCGCCCAGTCGGTGGGGGGGATGTTCGGCCTCTACTTCAGCCCGCGGCCCCCCACCACTTACCAGGAAGTGATGGCCTGCGACCGGGAAGCCTTCAACCGTTTCTTCCACGCCATGCTGGAAGCCGGGGTCTATCTCGCCCCCTCCGCCTTCGAGGCGGGCTTCGTCTCCGCAAGCCACGGCGAGGCGGAGCTTGCCTTCACCCTGGAGGCAGCCGAGCGGGCCTTTGCCAGCCTCTAGCCGCCCGTGCCCACAATAAAAAAGGGAGGTTGAGGCCTCCCTTTTTTGCGGGCGAGATGCCGGTCTATTTGAGGCCGGCGATGTAGTTCGCCACGTCTTTGATTTCCTGCTCCGTCATGCGGTCGGCGATCATGCGCATCATCTTCGCCGGGTCGTTCTGCCGATCGCGGCTGCGGAAGGCCTTCAACTGGGCCACGATGTAGTCCGCATGCTGCCCCCCCAGGCGGGGATATTGCACCGGGATGCCGGCGCCGGTGGGCCCGTGGCAGCCGGCACACGCCGGCACACCGCTTGCCGCGTTGCCGCCCCGCCAGAGTTTTTCCCCGTTGGTGTAAGGCTGCTTGGCGGCACCCGGCTTGATGGGCTTCTCCGCGAAATAGGCGCCCAGGTTCACCATGTCCTCGTCGCTCAGGGTGGCCACCATCGCGCCCATGACCGCGCTTTTGCGCACGCCTTCCTTGTTGGGGTCGGCCAGTGCCGCCTTAAAGTCGCGCAACTGCTTGGTGATATACTCGGCATGCTGGCCCGCGAGCTTCGGGTTGGCGGGCGTTGGGCTGTTGCCATCCGCTGCATGGCAGCCCGCACAGACCTGATTGACGATGGGTTCCGCCTTCGCGGGGTTGGGCTTGGCCGCCTGGGACTCGGCGTGGGCGACACCAAAGGCCAAGGCACCGGAAGCCAGGGCGAGGGCCAGGATGGATTTCATGGATAGCGCTCCTTCAAGCTTTTCTTGGAGTGGGAAGACGAGGCAAAAATCGGAAAAAACCCGATTTTATATCACAAACCCCGCGCCCCCAAGCCGCCTGCCGTCATGTCCCTCTTTTCCCGCCTCGCCTTCGAGAAGTCCGCGCACGGGCTTGCCGACCTGCCGGTCACGCGGCGGGAGATCGCCTTCGCCGGCCGCTCCAACGCAGGCAAATCCAGCGCCATCAATGCCCTGGCCGGACGCCGGGCCGCTTTCGTCAGCAAGACCCCCGGCCGCACCCAGCTCATCAATTTTTTCCGCATCGCCGATGGCGACTATCTGGTCGATCTGCCGGGCTATGGCTATGCCAGGGTGCCGGAGGCGGTGCGCCGGCAATGGCAGAAGGTGCTCTCCCGGTACCTGGAGGGGCGGCAGAGCCTGGTGGGGCTGGTGCTGATCATGGATGCCCGCCACCCCTTGACCCCCCTGGACCGGCAGATGATCCATTGGTTTTCGCCCACCCAACGGCCCCTGCATTGCCTCCTCACCAAGGCGGACAAGCTCTCCCGCAGTGAGGCGGCGCGCACCCTGCGCCTGGTGCAAAGGGAGCTCGCCGAAATCTGGCCGGCTGCCACGGTGCAGCTTTTCTCCAGCCTCAAAAAGGAAGGCCTCGTGGAAGCAGAAGCTGTACTTGCACGCTGGCTGGGGCGGGCCGCATGAATCCGATGGGCATAAAAAACCCCCGGTCAAAGGGGAGCAAAAACCGGGGGCAAAATGCCTTAATGGGATTAAGGCACCCGCTCAGGGAGGAGAAGCGGGAGACGGCATCGCTGCCATCCGTCTCCTGAGACCGGGGAGCAGAAAAATGGTTCCGCAACTTTTGCCGGAAGCGCGGACGATCAGGCGCTTCCCATGGGCGTCCCCCTCCACGCGATCCCCCCAGCAAAGGGGGCCGAAGGCCCGGTGAAGGGAGGGGGAGACCCTCGTCGTTGATGGACAACACTGGAGTCATGCCATGCACATCCTGGGAAGATTCCCCCAGCGGCGACCGCGCCGCATGCGGCGGGACGACTTTTCCCGCCGGCTGATGCGGGAGGCCCGTCTCACCGTCGATGACCTCATCTTGCCCGTCTTCGTCCTCGATGGGGAAGGACGGCGCGAGCCCGTGGCCTCCATGCCCGGCGTGGAACGCTTGAGCCTCGATGCCCTGCTGCCCGTGGCCGAGGAATGTCTCCGCCTGGGGATTCCCGCTCTCGCCCTCTTCCCCGTGGTGGACCCGGCCCTGAAAACCGCGGACGCGCGGGAGGCCTACAACCCGCAGGGTCTCATCCCCCGCGTGGTGCGGGCCCTCAAGGCGCGGCTGCCGGAACTGGGCCTCATCACCGACGTG